>Ga0256838_1000183_pt1 | contig 44184 bp, 45 predicted proteins | sample 4571419metaG_FD_185978 | JGI IMG/M metagenome (GOLD analysis project Ga0256838, IMG submission 185978) | Hydrothermal vent microbial communities from Guaymas Basin, Mexico - 4571-419 | ecosystem: Environmental > Aquatic > Marine > Hydrothermal vents | place: Mexico: Guaymas Basin | collected... | reverse complement strand
TCTCGACTATCTAAGTCTATATCTACGAAAGTAATTCCAAGTTTTTTATATTTTTCTTCATCTATGGTTTTAACAATAAGACCCTTTGTTTCAACTGTAGTATGTGGAAGATGAATTTTTAAATTATAAATATCATCTTCTTTTATGTTTTCAACAAAGTTTTCTAGATTTTTATCTTTTTGGTAATCCTCTTTTTTTAAAATTACACCTATACCTGTTTCTGAAATATCTTTAGCTTTTCCTTTTATTTTTAATTTTTTCTTTTCTTCCTTTTTATTTTCATCATCTCTTTCCATAATTTCAACAAAAACAGGCTTCCTATCAGAAGTTTTAACTCTTAAATAAAATCTAAAAATTCTGTCGTCTTCAACGGGTTCAGGTAATGTTATTTCAACTCCTTTTTCACTTCCATAAATAATTTTAGACTTTAAAAAAATGTTTTTATCGTTATGACGTAATTTAAAGTACACATCTGTAATTTCCATTAAAGCTTTAACTAATTTTTTTTCAGGCTCCAAAAGTATTGTTTTTGCATCTTTGTTAAATTCTTTTATTTTTATTTTTTCTGAAATGGGAATTTCTTCATAAAAAAATATAATAGGAACTTTTTTATCCTTTAAAGCAGCTTCGTTAAAGTACTTTTCTATATTAAATTCCTCACTTTGCCCACCTTTTTTTATTAGCTTTCCAAACATTTTCTTGTTCCCCCTAAAAAGGTTCTAAAAGCAATTTTATTTTAGCAAAGTTACTAGATCTAAAATTGTATTAATTAAAATAAATTAAAAACATAAGCTGCTATAATTTTATCTTCCTAAATTTAAAAGCTCTGAAGGGGGCAAAATAGATGCAAAATAAAGTTCTTTTAATTATTTTAGATGGTTGGGGTTTTTCTACAAAAAAAGAAGGAAATGCAATTTTGCTTGCAAATCCGGAAAATTTTTTTAATTTATGGAAAAATTATCCCCATGGTCTTCTTTTAGCTCATGGAGAAGCGGTAGGTCTTCCAAAGGGACAAATGGGAAATAGCGAAGTTGGCCACATGAATATAGGTGCTGGAAGAATTGTATATCAAGATATTGTTAGAATAACAAAGGCGTTTGAAAAAGGTGAACTTCAAAAACATCCCTTACTAAAAAAAGCCTTTGAACTTGCAAAAAATCATAAACTTCATTTAATTGGTCTTTTATCGGATGGAGGTGTCCACTCTCATATAGAACATTTGAAATTTTTACTAAAAGCTGCAAAGGATTTTGGTCTAAAAAAAGTTTACATTCATGCAATTTTGGATGGAAGAGATACTCCTCCAAAAAGCGCAGAAAAATATCTTAAAGATATAGAAGATACAATAAAGAAATTAAATCTTGGAAAAATAGCAACTATATCTGGAAGATATTATGCTATGGATAGAGATAAAAGATGGGATAGAACCAAACTTGCTTATGATGCTATGGTTCTTGGAAAAGGATATAAAGCAAATAGTGCTTTAGAAGGTTTAAAAGAAGCTTATAATCGTGAGGAAACAGATGAATTTGTAAAACCTACAATTATAAATAAAGAGGGTTTGATAGAAGATGGAGACGTTTTAATTTTTTATAACTTTAGAGCAGATAGAATGAGACAACTTGTTTCTGCTTTTGGTTTAAAAGATTTTTCTTCTTTTGAAAGAGAAAAAAAAGTGAAGCCAGCTTATATTTTAACTATGACTACTTATGATGAAACTTTTCCGTTCGATGTTTTAGTACCTCCAAAAGAAATTAAAAATATTTTAGGGGAAATTGTTTCAAAAAGTAGAAAAAAACAATTTAGATTAGCTGAAACCGAAAAATATGCTCATGTTACTTACTTTTTAAATTGTGGAAGAGAAGAACCTTTTGAAAATGAAGAAAGAAAGCTTATTCCTTCTCCAAAAGTGGCAACCTATGACAAGTGTCCGGAAATGAGCGCAGATAAGGTAAAAGATAGTTTATTAGAGGCTCTCGATAAAGATTACACTTTAATTGTTACTAATTTTGCTAATCCAGATATGGTGGGGCATACTGGGAACTTGGAGGCAACTATAAAAGCTATAAAAGTTTTAGATAAAATTTTAAAAGAAGTTGTAGAAAAAGCTCAAGATAAAGGTTTTGATATTATTATTACAGCTGATCATGGAAATGCAGAGAAAATGCTTGATGATAAAACTAAACAACCTCATACTGCTCATACTACAAATCCAGTTCCATTTATTTTAATTTCTCAAAAAGTAAAGAATCTTATTCCAAGAAAAATAAAAGATTTAGATTTACCAGAAAGTTTTGAAGGAGAAAAAATTTTGGGAGTTCTTGGAAATATAGCACCTACCATATTAAAACTTTTAAATCTGGAGGTTCCTAAAGATATGTTAGAACCTCTTATATAGGAGATTCATATGAAAGATATTTATTTATATATGATATATGCAAGTTTGAAAGCCGGTAAGGGAATTTTAAAAATATACAAAAGTAATAATTTAAATATAGATTATAAGGAAGATAAAACTCCTGTAACTTTAGCAGATAAACTTGCAAATAAAATAATAAAAGATATTTTAAAAATTTTTAAAATTCCTTTTGTAAGTGAAGAGGATTTTAATGATGATTTAAATGAAAAAAGATTAAGTTTTAACGCTTTTTTTATTATAGATCCTCTTGATGGAACAAAAGAGTTTATAAAAAAGAGTGATGAATTTACAGTAAATATAGCATTTTTTAAAGATAAAAACTTAAATTTTGGGGTCGTTTTGGCCCCTGCACTAAATGTTTTGTATTTTGGAGGAAAAAATATAGGAGCTTATAAAATAGAAAACGTTTACGATATTTTCCCTTTTCAAAAATTAAATTCTTTTAAAAACTTTAGGCAAATATTTTATGAAGCTAAAGAAGGAAAGGTTATAAAAAATATAAAAACCTTTCCTACTCAGCATTCTTATCTTTTAAAAGTTTGTACAAGTAGATCTCATTTAGATGAAAATACATTAAATTTTATAAAAAAATTAAAAAAGGATTTTGAAATTCAACTAGAAAAAATTGGAAGCTCTTTAAAGTTTTGCTTAGTAGCTGAAGGAAAAGCTCATCTTTATCCAAGATTTTCTCCTACAATGGAGTGGGATACGGCTGCAGCTCAAGCAGTTTTGGAAGGAGCGGGAGGAGAAGTTTTAACTTTAGATGGAAAAGTTCTTACTTATAATAAAAAAAATATTAAAAATCCTCCTTTTTTAGCTTTATTTAACAAAAGCTTCTTTGAAAAAATAAAAAAATATCTATAAATTTGGAGGAAAATATGGATTTAAATGGAAAAACAATATTAATAACCGGTGGAACTGGAAGTTTTGGAAAAAAATTTTGTGAATATATTTTTAAAAATTACAAGGTAAAAAAGATAATAATATTTTCAAGGGATGAATATAAACATTACCAAATGAGTAAAATTTTTCCACAAGGCAAATATCCTATCCGTTATTTTTTAGGGGATATAAGAGATAAAGATAGATTATATAGAGCTTTTGAAGGAGTAGATATAGTAGTTCACGCTGCAGCTTTGAAACATGTTCCAATTTGTGAATATAATCCTTTTGAAGCTGTAAAGACAAATATAATAGGAGCTCAAAATATAGTGGAAGCTGCTATAGATAAGGGAGTTAAAAAGGTAGTAGCTTTATCTACGGATAAGGCAGTTTCCCCTATAAACTTATATGGAGCAACAAAACTTGTTATGGAAAAAATATTTATATCTGGAAATGTATATGTAGGGGAAAAGGAGACAAAATTTAGTGTAGTAAGATATGGAAATGTTATAGGAAGCAGAGGAAGTGTAATTCCATTTTTCATATCTTTGCTTAAGCAAGGAGTAAAAGAACTCCCAATAACAGATAAAAGAATGACTAGATTTTGGATATCTTTGGAAGAAGGAATAAAGTTAGTTTTACATGCAATAAAGGAAGCTGAGGGTGGAGAAATTTTTATACCAAAAATACCTTCCTGCCGTATAGTAGATTTAGCTAAAGCTCTCATAGAAATGTTTGAAAAAAAGGATGTAACTTTAAAGGAAGTAGGAATAAGACCTGGGGAAAAATTGCATGAAACTTTAATAAATGAGGAAGAAAGTAGATATACTTTAGAAAATAAAGATAAATATATAATTCTACCTTATAATGAGTATATAAATAAGGAAAGATTTAAAAAATATGAAAATTTACAAAAAGTTAAAGAGGGTTTCATATATAGAAGTGATCTAAATAAACCTTATTTAACTATTCCTGAGATACAAGAAAGGGTTAAAAAGCTTTTACCAGAAATAGAATTTATAAATTCCTTTTAAATTTTGGAGAAAGAATTTGAAAAGAGAATTTAATTTTTTAAAAAATTATTTAAAAAAGCATACTTTAGAATTTAATAGTAAAGAAGTAAAAAAAGGAAGCGCTTTTATAGCTTTAAAAGGAAAAAGAGATGGACATAAATTTATTGATAATGCATTAAAGAAAGGAGCAAAGGTTTTTATTCTTGAAAAGAGAAAAAAAAATTTGTATGGTTTTTCACACTTAGAAACTTTTACAAAAATTATTTATACAAAAGATAATTTTAGATTTTTCAAAAATTTTGCAAATTATAAAAAAAAGTTATATAAAGGAAAAAAAATTGCTTTAACTGGAAGTGTAGGAAAAACAACAACAAAGGAATTTCTATTTTATCTTCTTTCAAAATTTGAAAAAACTTATAAAAATATAAAAAGTTACAATAATTTTTTAGGGCTTTTATATACCCTTTCTAATTTAAATTTATCTTCTAAATATTATGTTCAGGAACTTGGTACTAATCATTTTGGAGAAATAGAAAGCCTAGTAAAATTTTTAAAACCTCAAATAAGAATAATTACAAAAATAGGAAAAGCTCACTTGGAAAATTTTAAAAATTTAGAGGGAGTAATTCAAGCAAAACTAGAAATAATAAAAGATAATAATTTTGATTTTGCCATATTGCCAAAATTTTTAAAAAACTATCTTAAGAATAATTTAATAAAGAAAAATAATATTTATTTTTTTGATGAAAAAGAAAGCGTTTTGGAAGATAGATACTTAAATTCTTCTTTTGAAAGAGAAACTACTATAAAGGTATTTAATAAAATTATAAAGGTTAGACATAAAATTTTAGGAGATGGTTTTTTAACAAGTTTAATAATAGGAGCTTATCTTTTATACCTACTTAATTTAGACTTAAAAATTTTAGAAGATATAAGAGATTTTCAATTACCTTCCCATAGGCTCAATATATTTTCTTTAAATATCTATAATAAAAACGTACTTATAATAGATGATAGTTATAATGCTAATCCTACCTCTTTTGAAAATCTCATAGGTATTTTAAAAAAATTAAAAAATATTTATGATGCTGAAGTTCTTTGTATATTTGGAAAAATGGCAGAACTTGGAAACGATGAGAAAAAAGAGCATGAATATATTTATAATAAACTTAAAAGTTTTTCAAAAGTATTTTTATTTAATATAGATTTTTTGAAAGATACTTTTTACTCTTCTCACGAAGCACTTTTTTTAGATATTTTAAAATTTATAAAAAATTCTTCAAAGGAAAACTTAATAATTGCTTTTAAAGGTTCAAGAATAAATCAACTTGAAAAAATAGTAGAAAAAATTAAAAATGTAGGGTAAACATAAATAGTAAAATGACCAGAAAAAATTTATATATTTTATTTCCTATAGTACTAGTTTGTTTTTCTTTATTTGTACTTAGATATAAATTTCAAAATTTATTTATTTCAAAATATTTAATATCAGAAAGAAAAAAAAGAGAAAAGATTTTAGAAAATTTAACTCAAATTTATCAAAATTTTGTTTTAAATGTTACTAAAAATTTTTATTATTTTAAGGGTTATATTCAAAATATTATAGATGATTTTAAAAGATTAGAAGATGTATACTCAAATAGCAATTATAAAGCATTTATATATAAGCAAAATAATATTACTATCTATGGTATATTAAATAGTAAAGTTTTTACTGGAGTCTTTCTAACAAACGAAACAAAAAATAAAATTCTGTTTTCTTTTAACTTAGATGAAGATAAAACGAAAATAAAATTTTTAATATACTATTTCATTTTTGATAATGCTTATTTTTTAAATTATCAAAATTTTGAAAAAACAAAAAATTTTATTTTAGTAAAAAAAGGTACTTATTATTTTGTTTCAAGCGGAAATAGAACAGTTTGCTTGGAAATAGTTAATAATACTTTAAAAGTTTTAAATTGTACAAGCTTTGAACCAATTTTAGTGAGATCCGAGAATGTATATGAAAATATGAAGTATAAATTTTTTAAAGTATTTTCACAAAATCAAACGAAGGAGTAAAAAAATGATAGGTATTATCGGCGGTGGGAATATGGGAGAAGCTTTTATAGAAGGTTTTTTGAAAGCTGGTCTTTCCCCAGAAGATATTTTTGTATGCGATATTGATGAAAATAGAAGAAAGTACCTACAGGAAAAATATAAGGTAAAAGTTTGCGATGATCCAAAAATAATTTCTAAAACTCAAAAAATAATCCTTTTAGCTGTAAAGCCAAATCAGATAAAAGATGTTGTAAAAAATATTTCAAAAGAGCTAAAGAAAAATCAAGTTTTAATTTCTATAGCTGCAGGGGTACCTATAAGAGAAATAAAAAATGCTTTAAATAAACCAGATTTTACAAATATTATTAGAGTTATGCCAAATTTAATGGTAGCTATAAATAAGGGAATACTTGTAACAGCTTATGACTTTGATATTTCACCTGAGGCAAAATTTGAATATAAACATTATTTTGAAAAGGTAGGGAATATATATGAAGTAGATGAAAAGTTAATAGATCCAATCACAGCTATTTCCGGATCAGGTCCAGCATTTGTAAGTGTTTTTATTCAAGCTTTGGCAGATAGTGGAGTGTATATAGGAATTCCAAGAAATTTAGCTTTAAGTCTTGCAATAGATACTGTTTTTTCCACAGCAAGTATGCTGAAAGAAAAAAATATTCACCCTGAGGAGTTTAAGGATAAGGTTACATCTCCGGGTGGAACAACCATAGAAGGATTAAGGGTATTAGAAGAAGAAAAATTGCGCTCAATTATTTATAAAATAATTGAAGCTACTTTTAAAAAAGCTAAAAATTTAAATTAAAAGGAGAGGGTGATGTCAGTTTTATTAGAACTTACTATGTTTCCTACAGATAAAGGAGAAAGTGTATCTAAATATGTTTCGGAAGTTATAAAAGTAATCAAAGATAGCGGTTATCCTTATGTTTTAACTCCGATGGGAACAATTATAGAATTTAACAATTTTGAGGAAGCTACAAATCTTCTTAATAAATGTTACAAGGCTTTAGAGCCTTATTCAAATAGAATATATGCAGTATGTAAATTTGATATTAGAAAAGGAAAATCAAATCGTTTTAAACAAAAAATTGAGAGTGTAAGAAAATATATTAAAAATGTTCAAAGCATTTGATATTTAGGTAATAAGGAATATAATTATAGTATTATATCGAAAGTTAAATTAAGGAGGCTTACCTTGATAAATCTTGAATATAAACCTGAGCTAAAAGTAAAGGAAAATAATACTTCCAATATTAGAAGAAAAATTGCTATTTTAAGTGGAAAAGGTGGAGTAGGAAAATCTACTGTAGCTGTAAACTTAGCTTGTGCTTTAGCTAAGAAAGGTTATAAAGTTGGCTTATTAGATGCAGATTTACATGGCCCAAATGTTTTAAAGATGCTTGCTCCAGAAGAAAAAGTACTTTTACTTGCGGATCCTGAAAAACAAAAAATATACCCTTATACTCCACCTTATTTAGAAAATTTAAAAGTTATTTCAATTGCAGCTATGTTACCCTCTGAGGATGCGCCGGTAGTTTGGAGAGGGCCTTTAAAACATAAAGCTTTAGAACAATTTATAAAAGATGTAGAGTGGGGAGACTTAGATTTTCTAATTATAGATTTACCTCCGGGAACTGGAGATGAAGTTTTATCTATATCTCATTTATTAAAGCCTTTGGATGGGTTTGTAGTAGTTATTACTCCTCAAGAAGTAGCTTTGGCAGACGGAAAGAAGGCTGTTAAATTTGCTCAAATGATAAATGTTCCAGTTTTAGGTATTGTAGAAAATATGAGCTACTTTATTTGTCCAAAATGTAAAAGTGTTTATCATATTTTCAAAAGTGGTGGCGGAGAAAAACTTTCTCAAACATATGGAATTCCTCTTTTGGGAAAACTTCCTATAGATCCCCAAGTAGTAGAACTTGAGGATAAAGGACAACCTCCTATAGTTTTCGCACCCGAAAGTGAATTTACAAAAGTTTTTAACGAAATTGTAGATAAACTTTTAAAAAACTTGGAATTATAAGTTAAATAATTTATACAAAACTAAAACTACCCGAAAATCGGGAGGAACTTAGAAAGTGATAAATACCTTTTTCAAAATTAGAACCTTAAAAGGAAAGATATTTTTTACAATTTTTATTTTCTTTTTATTATTTTTCTTATTTGCTTTTGGAATAACTTCAAAAGTAAGGAATATTTTATTGGAAAAAGAACTTTCTATTTTAAACACTGAGTATTATAGTTTTTTATCTGGATACGAAAAGTCCCTTTTAGATACTAGCTTTAGTTTAGCTGCCAGCATTGCAACAGACAAGGATTTAAAAGATGCATTTTTAAAAAGAGATATAAAGTATATTAAGAAGAAATATTCTGAGCTTGAAGCTGAAATTCAAACAAATACCAATTTTAAAGATTTCGAAATTTTCTTTTATTTGAAAGGAGTTAAACCATTTTTCAATGTTCTTCCTCCAGATATGGTTACAGAAAGTTATCTTCAAAAAATGAAAAATTTAATACTAAATGTAGAGAAGAATAATCGTTTTATAAAAAGTTTTATTGTAACCTCTAATGGTTTAGCTGCAGCAGCTGTATATCCACTTGTATATAATAGCAAATTAATTGGAAGTGTCGGAGTTAGTATAGGTCTTGGAAATATAAAAAATATAATAAAAGACGCAAATGTTATATTTTTAATAAAAAGGGAATATGTACCAACTGAGGAAATTTTAAAAAGCTATCCTATTGTAGGCAATTACGTTATTATAGGTTTTAATTCAAATGCTTATTTAACACTTCTTTCAAACATAGATTTAAATAAAATATCTCAGATATATAAAAGTAAATTTATTTATATATATCCTCTCTATAGTTTTAATGGTGAAGAAATAGGAAGAATCGTAATTATAAAAGATATATCAAATCTTTTATACGATTTAGATAAAACAATTAGTTATATAAACCTTACTATTATTCTTTTATTTTTCTTTGCAGTTTTAATATCTAATGTTGGACTTTATTATATCGTTACTAAACCTATTAGTAATATTATTGAAAAATTTGAGATTGTAAAGAAAGAGTACTCTAAGTATCTTGATACTAAATCTCATGAAAAAGTAAAGGATGAAATTTTAAAGCTTACTATTATTGTAGACTCTTTAATTACTTTATTAAATAATTTAAGAGAGCTTGATAGATTTAGAAAGGCTATAGAAAATGACGAAACTTTAGAAGATGTTCTAAATAGAATTCGAAATTTAATAGAAAAGAAATTTAGATTTGATAAGTATGCTTTCTATATGGTAGATGAGGATACAAAAAAATTTACTTTAAAATTTTTAAAAGGTTACGATGTTCCATTTTGTAATGAGCTTATAAATAACGAGCCAGAAAAATGTAGAGCTGTAAAAACAAGCAATATTATAATATCTTATAAAGAATTCCCAAATTTATGCAAATATTTTTGTTGCTATGATAAGTACCATCATATTTGTATTCCTCTTTTCTTATCTGGAAAACTTTTTGCTTTAATTCAACTTGTAGCAGATAAAACTGAGGATGTAAGACACTTAGATAAAAAGATCAATTTACTTGTTAGTTATTTAAGAGCAGCTTTACCTATTATCGAAGCAAAACTTTTAATGAAAAAAATTCATGACCGTATGGTAAAAGATACTTTAACTGGTTGTTATAATAGAATTTTCTTGCATGAGTTTGTAGAACGTCAAATTCCAATTCTAAAGAAATATAATATACCTCTTGGTATTCTTCTTATAGATATTGATGACTTTAAAAAAGTAAATGATACTTATGGACACGATATTGGGGATATTGTTTTAAAATCTATTGCTGAAACTATAAGGAAGAGCGTAACTAAAAACGATTATGTAATAAGATATGGGGGAGAGGAATTTTTAGTTTTACTTTACAATTGTGAACCAGATAAACTTGTAGATGTAGCTGAAAGAATCAGAAAAAATGTAGAAAAATTAAATATTGTTACTCCAATAGGAGTTTTAAAGAAAACTGTTTCTATTGGAGCAGCTCACTTCCCAACTGATAGTGAAGATTTTTGGAAGTGCGTAAAGTATGCGGATATTGCTCTTTATAAAGCAAAAAATACAGGAAAGAATAAAGTAGTAAGATTTTCAAAAGATCTTTTAAAGGAAATTGATAAAGAGGAGGACGAGAAATAAAAATTTAAGATGCAAAAAATTATTTTTTTAAACAGAATATATGAAAATATAAAAACTTTATATCCTTATCTTGAAAATAAAAAATTTTTTGCTGTTGTAAAAAGTAACGCTTATGGTCATAATTTAGAAAAAGTTGTAAGTTTTTTAGAAAAAATTGCAAAACAAGATAAAGTTTTAGATAAAAAACTTTTAGGATATGCAGTTAAGGATTTTGATGAAGCAAAGCAAATTTTAAGATTAACAAAAAGAAAAATTTTAATTTTAATAGAACCTTTAAAAAACTTTTTAAAAGATATAAAAATTACTAAAAATGTATATCCAACTATTTACGATTTGGAAAATTTGAAACTTGCATTAAAGTATAAAATCCCTTTTCATATAAAAATAGATACTGGAATGACGCGCTTGGGATTTTATCCGCGTGAGTTTCTAAAAATAAAAAATTTTTTAGAAAGAAATATAGATCTTCTAGATGGCATTTTGAGTCATTTGCCCTGTGCAGATACAAACTTTGAATTTACAAAAAAGCAACATAAACTTTTTTTAAAGTTAACCTTACCCTTAAAAAAAAAGAAAAAAGACTTAATTTTACATCTTGAAAATAGCTACGGGACTCTTTACAAATTAAAGCATTTAGATGCAGCCCGTATTGGACTTTTTTTATATTTTTTTAAAAGACAAGCTATGGAAGTTTACTCTTATCTTTTACAAACCAAGGAGGCTCAATTTTTTCAAAAAGTATCCTATTGTGGAACTTATAAAGTAAAAAATACAGAGTATCTTGGAATAGTTTTTGGAGGATATAACGAAGGTATTTTTAGAAAAGCCTCCAACAAAGCTTATTTTCTTATTCGTGGAAAAAAAGCTTATATTCGAGGTAATGTTTGTATGAATCTAATAATTGTATCTTTGCCAAATAATAAAATAAAATCTGGGGAAAAGGTAGAAATACTAAGTGAAAGGCACAACCTTTTTTATTGGAGTAAAATATTTGAAACTATTCCCTATGAAATTTTAACAAGTTTAAGAGGAAAAGAGATTTTTATAGAAAATTAAAAAGGAGTTTTTATTATGAGTGAAATAAAAATAGCTTTGGCTCAGATTAATCCTAAGCTTGGGGATCTAAATTATAATTTAGAAAAACATAAGGAATTTATTTTAGACGCAAAAACAAATGAAGCAGATTTAATTATTTTCCCAGAAAAATCTTTAACAGGTAGTTATTTGAAAGATTTAACTTATGAAGTTGCTTTAAAAGAGGATAGTTCCTTTCTTTTGGATTTATATGAACTTTCCCAAGATATAGGAATTTTATTTGGATTTGTAGAAGAGTCAAAAAATTTTGAATATTTCTCATCTTCTTTACTTTTATTTAATAAAAAGATTTTTTTTAAACATAGAAAAGTTTTTTTACCATCTAATATTTTTAATGAAAAAATTTTTCTAAAAGAAGGAAATACCTTAGAGAAAGCAGAATTTTTATCTTTTAATTTGGGTCCCATTTTTTCTGAGGAAGCTAAGCATATAGTAAGCTATTTAAATTTACTTTATTCAGATATAATTATTGTTCAAGCAGATTTACCTTATAGAAAGGACATTGAAAATTTTTATTTAAATTTAGGAAAAGTAATTTCCACTTTACTTGGATCTTACTTTATTTTCGTAAATAGAGTAGGTTTTGAAGATGGTATATATTTTTGGGGAAATTCCTTTGCGTATTCTCCAAAAGGTGAACTTCTTTTAATTTTATCAGAAAAAGAAGAAATATCCTATATTAATCTTAATAAAGAAGAAATTAAAGAGGCACGTATTTCTCTTCCTCTTATAAAGGAGTGGGACAGATACTTTAATCTTTTTCCGACAAAATAAAAGGTTGGAGGATTGAAGTTAATCTTGAAGCTTAACTCTTTTTTTTCTTCAAAGGAATTTTTAATACTTGGAGCTTATTTTTTTATAACTTTTAATATACTTCTATTAAAAAATAAAATAAAAAAAGTACTATTTTCCAAGTTTTACGTAGAAAATAAAATTTTTCTTGATACTTTGTTTTCTATCTTTATATCTATTTTATTTATTTTATTGGGAATTTTTAGCTCGAAGTTTTGCTTTAATAAAACTTTAAAAATATTTTTAGTAGATACATCTGTATTTTTATCAGGTATATTTTTAATAAAATCAACTAAATATATAAAACATTATAGTGAATTTGAAAAAAGAAAAGACAAGAAAGTTTACTTGCCGTATATATTTTTTACCTTTTCCTATTTGCTGTCTATATTAGGTTTACTTCTAAAAAATAAAAATATTTTTTTTACTTTAATAAAAATCAAAAAGTTTTTTGTAGTTTTAGGGGTATTATTCTTACTTTGGAATTTAAAAGATAGCATTAAACAAAATATAATAAGAAAAATTTATGAAACTTTTATTATTTTATTTTCTCCTTTAATATTAATCTTATGGGAAACTGAGCACATAAATTTAAATTACAAAACTTTACTTGGAATTTCTTTAATAATATTTCTAACTACTCTTTACATATATCTTTACTCAAAAGTTATAAAATTAATAAAAGAACATTTAAAAAATGAACTTTCAAAAGAAGATATTGAAACAATAGAGTATCATCTTAAAATTTTTATATCTACCCTCTATATATTGCTAACTTTAACTATCTCATTTAAACTTTTTAATTTTTCCTTGATTTTAACTAAATTAGGTTTGGATAATCTTTATATTTTTAAAAGTGATCTTATAGAAATTTCTGTAAGCAGTCTTATAAAAACCACTTTTTTAAGTATTATTCTTTTTAATATTTTAAATATATCAAAGAAACTAATAAAACTTTTATTTCCTAAAGAAAGAAGAGAAGTTGAAGGAGGATCCGCAGAGGCTCTTATATTTAATCTAGGTGTACTTTTTAACATAATGATTATATTATCAAGTTTGGGAATCACTTGGAAAGCTATTTTACCAATTGCCGGAACTTTAGGAGTTGGGTTAGGATTTGGTCTACAAACAATTATGAATAATTATGTTAGTGGTTTTATTTTACTTTTTAGCAAAAAATTAAAAGTTGGTGATATTGTGGAGCTTCCGTCCGTTTCCGTTAGTACTCTTGGAACTAAAGTTAACAGTGTTTTTGGAAAAGTAGAAGATATAGGTATTCTTTCCACAATCATAAGAACAAATGATGGAGTAGAAATTTCAATTCCAAATTCATCTTTTATAAATTCTCCTATAGTGAACTTTTCTTATAAAGATCCCTATGTTAGATTGAAAATTCCCGTAAGTGTTTCCTATTCTTCCGATCCGATGAAAGTTAAACAAGTTTTAGAAGATGTAATTCTAAATTTACCTTTTGTAGAAAAAGATTTTCCTATTTGTGTACGTTTTGAGGAAATTGGAGATAGTGCTTTAATTTTTAAAGCAATTTTCTGGATAGATATAAGAAAAAATTTACGTGTTAGAAATGTAGTAAGTAATTTTTATTTTAAAGCATGGTATAAACTAAAAGAAGCTGGAATTGAAATACCATTTCCTCAACAAGATGTTTGGTTTAGAAACAATCTAAAAGTGGAAATAGAAAATTTCAAAAATTATAAAATTAACGATAATGAAAATAAAAAATCAAACTAAAAGAGGTTAAAAATGTTTAAAAAAGAAATAAAAATAGAAAATAAATATGTTGGTGAAAATCATCCTTGTTTTATAGTAGCGGAGCTTTCTGCAAATCATAATCAAGATTTATCTTTAGCCAAAGAAACTTTATATGCTATAAAGGAATCTGGAGCTGATGCAGTTAAATTTCAAACTTATACTCCAGATACTATAACTTTAAATTGTAAAAATGAATATTTTTTAATAAAAGGAAGTAAATTATGGGATGGACAAACTTTTTACGAACTTTATAAAAAAGCTTATATGCCGTGGGAATGGCATTATGAGCTAAAGGAACTTGCAAAAAAACTTAATTTAATTTGGTTTTCTTCTCCCTTTGATTTTTCTGCCATAGATTTTTTAGAAAAATTAAATTGTCCGGCTTATAAAATAGCATCTTTCGAAATAACGGATATTCCTTTAATAGAATATGCAGCTGAAAAGAAAAAACCAGTAATTATTTCTACAGGTATTGCTACTTTAAAAGATATTGAAGAGGCTTTAGAAGCTTGTAAAAGGAAAGAAAATCATGATATTATTTTATTAAAATGCGTTTCAGATTATCCTACCAACTATGAAGATATAAATCTTTTGACTTTAAAAAATATGAAAGAGACTTTTGATTGTATAGTAGGTCTTTCGGATCATTCTAAAGGAATTGAAGTTCCAGTGGCAGCTGTCACTTTAGGAGCAAAGCTTATTGAAAAACACTTTATACTATCTAAAGATATTGACTCTCCAGATAAAGAATTTTCTTTAACTCCAGATGAATTTAAAGAAATGGTAAAAGCTGTTAGAAATGTGGAAAAAGCTTTAGGAAAAGTAACTTATGAACTTACAGAAAGACAAAAACAGGCAAGAAAATTTGCTCGTTCTCTTTTTGTGGTAAAGGATATGAAAAAAGGGGAAACTTTTACTTTAGAAAACGTAAAATCTATTCGTCCAAATTATGGTCTTCCTCCAAAATATTTACCTTTAATTTTAGGTAAAAAGGCAAAAAAAGATATAAAAAAAGGAACTCCATTAAGTTTTGATTTGATAGACTTTTAACTTATTTTAATTTGATTTAAAAATTCTTTAAAAGAATACCTAAAGCATATCTATAGAGTTTTTCTCTATTTTCTTTTTTTAAAAAGAAAAATGTATGGATATTTTTTGTATTTAGGGAAAAAGAAGATATATTAGAAAAACTTTTTCGATGAAAAGGTGTTATCCCGTTTAATTTTATAGCTTCTTTATGAAGTTTTGTAGGATAGCCTTTGTGCTTTTTGAAAAAATATTCTGGAAAAAATTTATCTATTAGATCCATAATAAAATCTCTTGTAACTTTAGCTAAGATACTAGCAGCCGCAATAGATTGGCTTTTTTCATCACCTTTAACTATAGAAATATGATTTTTTTGTTTTAACTTTAAAGCATCTGTTAAAGAAATATCTGGCTTTAAAGTTTCATGTATATAATTTGCCCCTTTTAAAGTTGCTTGATAGATATTTAATTTATCTATATCTTCATTGTCTAAAATTTTTATTAAAAATTTAAATGAACGTTTTTTTATTTCTTTAAAGAAAAAAAGACGCTTTTTTGTAGAAAGTTTTTTTGAATCCTTTTCTATAAAAAGTTTTAGAGGTTCTTTTAAAATAACTCCAGCTATAACTACGGGACCTGCCAAAGGTCCTCTACCAACCTCATCAATTCCACATATTATTTTTGGAAAAAATTTTTTCTCAAATTCCAGCATTTTTTTGAAAATTTTTAAATGTTTTTAATAAAAACCAGAAAAGAACATAAGAAAGTAAAATTGTTCCAAAATTGATAAGTATATAAAATTTTATTAAAAAACCAAAAAAAATGGATATTACTGAAATTGTAAAAAATAATTTAAATTTAAAACGAAAATAGAGCTTTATATTTTTTAAAAATGGAAGAAGAATAAGAAATAATAAAATAGATGAAAATAAAAAGGCTATACCTGGGGTATAGGGTAAAATAAATTTTATTTTATATTTAAAAGCAAGATTACTTAGTAAGACAAAACTTGCATAACCAAGAAGTAACAAAGAAAAATTTAATATACTATCTAAATAAGCTCTATTTTTTATGGCTCTATTTATATTAAAAATAATTATTGCAATAGATGCTATAAATATAAAAAAAGGAATAAACATAAAACCTCCCGCATTAATCCTCTACAATAATATTTCCTTCAAAATGAAGCTTATAAAGTTCTATTAGATATTTTTCTTCTTTTGAAAAAAGAGTATCTATTTGTGCCTCAATAAGTTTTTTATTTTCATAAGAATATACACTTGCTAAAAGTCCTCCAAAACCCTTTAAAGCTTCCTTTATAAATCCTTCTTTATATGCCTTTTTTAAAATATCTAAAATCATTTCAATATAGTAAGAATTTAAATTGTACTTTCCAAAAACCTTATCTTCTAAAATTTTTAAAAACTTTAAAATTTTTCCATTATTAACATAAATCTCCTTTAAAAGCTCTAAAGCTGCAAGGGCATGATCACCAAAACCATTTAAGTCTAAAACGGCCTTCATTAATTTTTCTACTTTTTTATATTCCTTTAAATCTAAAAATAGAGTGGCATAGTCAAATCTTAATTTTAAGGTCGTTTCCGTTTCAAATTTTTTTAAAGGATATTCTAAATAATCTTTTAAATATTCATAAACCTCAAGAGCTTTTTTGTCATTTTCTGTTTCAAAGCAAGCATTTGCATAAGATTCTAAAATATTTAATGGAATTTCTCTTAAAGAGTATTTTTGTTCAAGATAATTTACCCATTCATATATAAGTTCATATAATCCAAGTTCTTCCATATATGGGAGAACCCTTAATAAAGCTTCTATACTATCTTTATACTTTATGTAAAGTTCCTCTATAAGCTTGCTAGCATCCTCATCCATCCAGTTATATATGGAATATTTAATAGCTAAAATATAAAGATCTAAAATAATATCTTGGGATAAGTTAACTTCTTCAAATTTTTTAATACCTTCCTTAAGAATATCTATAGCTTTTTCAATGTCTCCTTCTTCGGCATATAACTTAGCTAAATGAATATAAGAATAAGATCTATAGGGATTTAACATTTTTAAAATATTTAAAATTTCTTTCGCCTTATCAAATTTTTTAAGTTTGCGATAAACCTTAGATAAATGAATGTAAGGCTCTTCATAAAAGGGATCTTTTTCAATAGCCCGTTTTAAAAGGTACTCGGCTTGAGGTAAAGGTAGACGATCTCCTTCTTTTATATATATATCCAGAATTTCTCGTGCCGAATACTTATCAAAATTTAATTCCAAGTTATCCTCCTTTTTTTTCTTTATTTTCTTTATCTAAAAAAAATTTAGGATAAGGGAAATAATTTGAAAAGTATTTAAAAGCAAAAAAACTGCTTACTACAACATTAAATAATATCAAATTTAAAACTAAAAATTGAATAGTTGCAGCTTTTATAGGAGGAGTTCCTGCAAGTAAAAGTCCTACCATAACACCTGGAATATGAACAATGCCAGCAGCTTTGAGCATATCTCTGGTATTTAAGGTAGAGTAGTACAAAACCTCCTCTTTTAAAAGTTCTAAAGCATCTTTTTGGGAACCACCTAAGGCAAAAACACTTTCTAAAATATCTTTATTTTCTTTTACTTTATTAAATAAACTTGAAATAAGTAAATTTACTCCTCGCATTGCTCCTGCAACACTAATACCTATTAAAGGTATTATAACTTCTGGGGAAAAACTAAATAAGTCTGTGGTAAATAAAACTAAAATTCCAAACAAACTTATTAAAAAATATGAAATCCAAATAAATTTTAAAAACTTCCTTTTTTCTTTTTTATCTTCAATTGGAAATCTACTTAAATTTATCTTTGCAGCATTATAAGTTATAAGAGCTGCAACTAGTAAAAAAGCATACTTAAATTCTATTTTTAATAAAAAAAGAAGAACTAAACTTATAAAAATAAGTTGAAGATAAGCTTTGATTGTAATTTCTGGAAGTTCCTTTACAAATCTTATTTTTAATTTTTTCAAAAGGTAATAAGATACAAAAAATAAAATAAAGATAGCAAAAATACTTTTCTTTAAATAAAAAATAATCAGTTTTAGAATATCAAAAATAGCATTTTGAAGATAAATATTTTCCAAATTAGCACCCTTGTAAAATTAAAATTTATTTTCTTATATTTACATAATTTTAATTTCTTTAAAAAAAATTTAAAGATAAAGCTTATCTTGAAATTTATGAGCTCTTTGCTATATTTAAACTTACAGAAAAAGTTAATTAAGTTAAATTTGTTATTATAAAATAAAAAATAGAATAAAAAAATGGAGGTATTTTACATGGCTATTGTAGGTTTTGGACAACTTGAAAGTTTATTTAGAAAAGCTGCAGGCTTAGATTTAGACAAAAATAAAGCAAAAGAAATTACAGACATCGTAGAAAAAAAACTTTATGATCTTCTTCTTATTGGTGAAAGAAACGCATCTTATAACGGTAGAGATGTTATCTGGGAATGTGATGTTCCGCTCACAAAAGGATTTTTAGAGTCTATTCATAAATTTAGAGCTTTAGAACAAGAAATAGATATAGAACCTATTTTAGAATTTTTAGCTTCCAAACCACCTTTAAAATATCCTTTAGAAGCTGAACTTGAAAAGAAACTTCCTGAAATTGTTGGAACCCTTTTATATATATTAGCAAGAATTATAAAAGAAACTGACGAAGGTTGTAGACAACCTTCAAGTGAAGATATTGCAAGAGCAGGAAGAATCTTGGACTTAACCATGTAAGTTTTTACCTTGCCCTTCAAGGGCAAGGTAACTTTTTTCTTTTAATGATCCTATAAGATTTATTTTTTCCATAAATTTTCCAAAATATTATTAAAAATTTTTCTCCTAGAAAGTTTTGATATAATACCATACTCAAAAGCTCTCCCCCATTTTTAATAATTAAATTAATAAAAATTTAGGAGGTTATCTTATGGCAGAAATTATTAAACTTGAAGCTAAAAGTAGAGGTACCGGAAAACAAATTGCTAAAAAGCTAAGGAGGGAGGGCCTTCTTCCAGCCATAATATATGGCGGAGGAAGACCAGAAACCACTCCTATAGCTATTTCTCAAAAAATTTTAAAAGATTTACTTCATTACCATGGTCTTATTGAACTTTCCATTGATGAAGGCAAAGATAAAAGAATGGTAATTTTAAAAGACGTTCAATATGATTATCTTGGAACTAATCCTGTTCATGTAGATTTTCAAGAAGTAAAAATGGATGAACCTATTGAAACTGTTGTAGAACTTGAATTTGTAGGTGAACCAAAAGGAGTAAAAGAAGGTGGTACTCTTGAAATTCTTATGAGAGAGCTTGATATTAAATGTCTTCCAGATAGAATTCCTGAGAAAATTGTGGTTGATATTTCTAATCTTGGATTAGGGGATGTTCTTCACGTTAAAGATATTCCTGTTCCAGAAGGAGTTCAAATTTTAAATCCACCTGATGAAACTGTAGTTGTTATTTCTGAACCAGAAGAAACAGTTTCTGAAGAGGAAACAAGCGAAGAAGAAGCTACTGAAACTCAAGAGTAAACTGAATAGTTGGGTAAAATATGGCATTTTTAATTGTAGGTCTTGGAAATCCTGGGAAAGAGTACGAAAAAACAAGACATAATTTTGGATTTATGGTTTTAGATCATCTTGCTAAAAAGCTCAATTTAAATTTTGAACCTAAGTTTAAAGGACTTTTAGCAAAATATAAAAATTTCTATTTTTTAAAACCCTTAACTTATATGAATAATTCTGGGGAGAGCGTAAAAGAGGCTGTAAAAAATTTACATATACCTCTTGACAATGTAATTGTTCTTCATGATGACTTGGATCTAAAGCTTGGGGATATAAGGATAAAAAAAGGTGGTTCAAATGCAGGTCATCATGGCTTAGATTCCATATCTAAAGAAGTAGGAAATGATTATTGGAGAATTAGACTCGGAATTGGAAGACCAGCAAAAAAAGAGGAAGTTGTCAATTTTGTTTTGTCTCCTTTCTCTTCTAAAGAAGAAGAGAAAGTAAATCAAATTGTGGAAAAAGTAGCTCAAAAAATTATTGAAATTATGGAAACTGGGGAGGTAAAAAATGAGAGAATACTTTTATGAAGTTGCATATATTTTAAAACCTTCTTTATCCCAAAATGAAGTAGAAGAGGAAATAAAAAAAATAAATGAAAGAATAGAAAGATATGGTGGAAAAATTATAGATATTGATAAATGGGGAAAAAGAAAGTTAGCTTATAAAATAGATAAAAAATATGATATGGGATATTATGTTTTTACGTATGTTTACACCAATAATAGAGATTTTGTAAAAAATATGGAAAATTACTTTAGAATTAATGAAAATGTAATAAGATTTTTGGTATTTAAACAAAAATATAAATTTCAAAAAGATAAATTAAAAGAAAAAATGAAAAAGAAAGAAGAACAAAAAGCATAATTTAAAGTTGTAGGAAGGTTAATCATGGCTCAAATTAACTTAAATAAAGTATTTTTAATAGGTAGAGTTGTAAGAGACGTAGAATTATCTTATACAAAAAGTGGATCTCCTTATACGAGGTTCTCTTTGGTAACAAGTAGATACTATAAAAGAAAAGATGAAAATGATTTTCAGGAAGAAAGCACTTTTGTAGATGTTGTTATTTGGGGAAATCAAGCGGAAAGAGTAATTGAAAAACTTACAAAAGGAACAAGTGTTTTTGTAGAAGGTAGATTAAGAAGTTTCAAAACTGAAAAAGGGTATTACAAGGTGGAAGTTGTTTGCGAAAAACTTCAAGTTATTTCTTCAAAAGAGAAAAACTCTACTTCTTCTGAAGGACTAACAGATACATCTGAAAAATCTCAAATTGAAGATATTGAACTTGAAGACTTAGACGAAAATGTAGAATTTTAAGGGAGGTGAAATTATGTCTGAGAATTTAAATAATAATGTAAATAATGAAAATACTCAAAATACTCAAGAAGCTCAAAGCAATGTTCAAAATGAACAACAATCTCAAACTCAACAAGCTCAGCAAACTCAACAAAGAAGAGTTATTAGAAGACCTGTTAGAAGAAAAAAGGTTTGTTATTTTTGCAAAAATAATATAGATTACATAGATTATAAAGACGTGGAACTTTTAAAGAAATTTATTTCTGAAAGGGGAAAAATTATTCCAAAAAGAACTTCTGGAGTATGTGCTTGGCATCAAAGAAGACTTGCCCAGGCAATAAAAAGAGCAAGACATATGGCTCTTTTACCATTTGTAATTTTAGATGCCAAAGAATTTTTTGGTGAGGAGAAAAAATAATTGAATAGTAAAAATCTAAAGGAAAATAAAATTTTTATAATTGGGGCTACCGCCTTTCTTAGCGGGGCCCTTACTTTATCTTTAGATAAACTTAACAACAAAAATTTTTTTGTAATAATTTTAATTTACCTAATTACTATTTTTATTTATATAATAGCAACAATCCGCCTTTCCTTAACCTTTAGCTTAATCATTGCACTTTTAACAAGTATAGTTTTATTTAACTTCTCAACTGAAGCAGCAATTAACTTGCTTGAAATGGCATTTTTGGGTAGTTTTACAGCAGATTTTGTAAAAAAAGATATCCATCCAAAAATAGGTATTCCATTTATTTCTTTAATCTTAACTATATTAGCTCTAGTAGAAATAAAATTTAGTGCAGATAAAACATATACTCTCCTTGTAAAAACTTTTGGTTGGTATTTACCTGGATTTTTATTTTTAGTTTCTAATTTAGTAACATATATAGTTTACTATTTAGCATGGGTATATATAAAAAAGGATGATTCTATTTTTGAAAACTTTTTTTATTCTCGAAAATTATCTTTATTAACTATTGTTATCTTTATATTAGTTTATATCTTTAAATTCCATAAACTAATTCATGCTTTTATTACTAATATATTTTTAATTTGCGTTTCTTTTTTAATTTTAGAAGGTATAAATTTTTCTTTAATTTTTGTTAAGAGATCAAAATCTTTCTTCTTAAAAATTGCTTTTGTTCTTATCTTAGCAGTTTTCCCTTATTTATTCTTTTTTGTAGGTTTTTTCAACAATTTATTTGAATTACACAAAAAAATATTGAGAGGAGGAGAAAGAAAATGAAAGTAATTTTACTTAAAAATATGGAACATTTAGGAGAAGTTGGAGAAATAGTAAATGTAAAACCTGGATATGCAAGAAATTATTTAATTCCAAAAGGAATAGCTTTACCTGCCACTGAAGAAAATATTAGAAAAGTAAAAAATATGCTTAAAAGCTTACAAGAAAAAGCAAAAAGAGAACTTGAAAAATATAAAAAACTTGCTGAAGAACTTGGTAAAGTTCAAATTACTCTTGAGCATGAAGTTGCCGAAGAAGGAAAGTTATATGGTTCTGTAACTAAAGCAGATATAGAAAAAGCTTTACATAAACTTGGATTTGAAGATATTGATAAAGGACAAATTAAATTAGAAAAACCAATAAAAGAAGTAGGTTCTTATAAAGTTAAAATTCATATTTATAAAGACATCGAAGCGGATATTGCTTTAGATGTAGTTCCAATGAAAAAACAAGAGCATTAAATATAGGGGGCCTATTTTGCCCCCTTTATATATCTATCTTTATGTGAAAATATTTTGAACTATACCTTCCATTTAATCTATTTAACCTCTGTTTAATCTTAAAATATAATCCTTCCTTTCTAATTTTCGTAAAAAAACTTTAACAATTTTTCTTTTACTCTTGACAAGTTAGGATATCCTAATTATATTTTAATTAGATTTAAATGTTAGGAGGTTCTAACAATGAAAGTACCTACAAGAAAATTTAAATGTTTGGATTGTGGACATGAATTTGAAGTTCCTTTTGGAATTCCAAAATGGTCTATAAAATGTGAAAAATGTGGTTCTCCAAATATAGTTAGAGTTGATATTGGAGCTCCTGTGGATATTCCTGAAAAAGCTTCTGAGGAGGTGGAAGAAATGAGAGGATTTGGAAACTGGTTTGGAAGATTTTGGGGCTGGTGTAGAGGTTTTGGACGCGGATTCGGTCGTGGTCAAGGAAGAGGTTGTGGCCGTGGATGGGGACGCGGGCAAGGCTTTGGAAGAGGAAGAGGTTTCGGTAGAGGTTGGTGGTAATTTGTAGTCCCCCAAAACAAGGGGGACTTTTTATTTTTTTACTATTTTTGGAACAATAAAATATTTGCCATCTGTTTCAGGAGCATTTTCCAAAGCTTTCTCTCTCGGTAGGCTTAAATGAGGAATATCTTCTCTTAAACGTGCAAACATTTCTACAACATTAAATTTTGGGTCTATATTAGAAGTATCTAGCTCATTTAAAGATTCTACAAATTCTAAAATTTTTTCAAGTTGAGGTTCAAGTTCTTTTTTTTCTTCTTCACTAATTGCAATTCTTGATAAGTAAGCTACTTTTTCTATATTAAATTTAGCCATTACTTCCTCCTTTTTAATAATTTAAATATGCTTCAAATTTTTTTACATCTTCCTCAGTATCTATACCTATAAAAGTATCGTTAAAAACTCTAACTTTTATTTTTTCTCCATTTTCCAAAATTCTAAGTTGTTCCAATTTCTCTATTTTCTCTAAATTTCCTTCTTCCCATTCTGAAAATTCTATAAGCTTTTCTATTTCATAACCATAAATACCAACATGTTTAATAAATTTTTCCAAATCAAGTTTAGTTATATCTAAAGAGTAATTTATAAAAAGTTTGTCCTGAATACTTTGAAGATCATATGAAATAATATCTCTTGCAAAAGGTATAAAGCTTCTTGAGAAATAAAGTGCATAAAAGTTTTTATCTAAAACAATTTTAACATTATTAGGATTAAATATTTCCTCTGCACTTTTAAATTTAGTTCCAAGAGTAACAAAACTTTCTCCTTTTTTTAATTCTTCAAGAAGGGCAAAGATATGTTTTTCTTTTATTAAGGGTTCATCACATTGAACATTAATTATAAAATCAATATTCTCGTCTTCTAAATCTACTGCAACAAAAGCAACTCTTTCAGTTCCACTTTTTATAGTGTCGGGGGTAAGCATAACCCTTATTTGAGGATAATACTCTAAAATAACTTTTTTTATTTCCTCAGAGTCACAGGCTACAATTATTTTATTTTCTGGTAAAAATTCAAGTAAACTTTCTATAGTCCAAATTATCAAAGGTTTATTTTTTATTTTATATAAAGGCTTATTGGGTAGTCTTGTAGAATTTAATCTTGCTGGTATAACTACCACAAAGTTTTCAGGCATTTTCCTCCTCCAGAATCATATCTCCTTTTGGATAACTTCCCAAAATATGTAAATAGCTGACCTCTTCTTTTAGCTCTTCTAAAAGTTTTTGAATTCTTTTTTCCTTTCTATGCCCTTCAAAATCGCAAAAGAATATATATTTAAAAGGTTTATTTTTTATAGGTCTTGATTCCACCTTTGTTAAATTTATATCGTACAAAGCAAAAGGTCTTAAAGCCTTAAATAAAGCTCCGGGAGTATGTTTTACTGAAAAAATAATACTGGTTTTATCATTTCCGGTTGGAGTTTCTGTATCCTTTTTACTTAGAATTAAAAACCGTGTGTAATTTAAAGAAACCTCCTGAATATTTTTTTCTAAGATATTTAAATCATATTCTAAAGCTGCTATTTCACTTGCTATAGCCGCCGAGTTTTTTTCTTTTGAAGCTAACTCTGCGGCCTTTGCTGTACTATCTACCTCTATAATTTCTGCATGCGGAAGATTTTCTAAAAGAAACTTTTTACATTGAGCCAAAGCGTGACGATGAGAGTAAACTTTTTTTATATTTTTTAAATTATCCTCTTTTGTTAAAAGATGCAAAGCAATTGGAATATATATTTCCCCACATATTTTTAAATTAGATTCTAAAAAACTATCTGCTGTAAAACTAACTATACCTTCTATGGAATTTTCAATAGGAACTACCCCATAATTAACTCGATCTTTTTCTACTTCTTCAAAAACTTCTTTTATAGTAGATAAAGGAACTTTCTCTACACTTGATCCAAAGTATTTATTTACAGCAAGTTCAGAAAATGTTCCTTTAGGACCTAAAAAACCTACTTTTAAGGGTTCCTCTACTGATCGACAAGCAGATATAATTTCTCTAAATATACTTTTTACAGCTAAAGGTGATAATGGAGAAGTATCTATAGATTCTATTTTTTTATAGATTTGATATTCTCTTTCCGGTACGAAAGTAGGTAAATTAAACCTTTTTTTTATTTCTCCAATTTTTTTTGCTATATTTGCTCGTTTTTTCAAAAGATTAATAATTTCTTTATCTATTTTATCTATTTCCTGTCGCAGTTTATTTAAATTCTCTTTCACTTTTTCATCCATAAAACACCCTCTTTTACATTTTATTTTTATTCAACTGGACAAATAAATACTTTTCTTTTTACAAAATCAAAATTACTTATTTCCTGAGCTGCTTGAATAATATTTTGATAATTAGCTTTATGAGTAAATATTAAAATAGGAACTGAATTTTCTTCCATTTTTATATCCTTTTGAAAGACCATTTTTATAGATATATCATATTCTGCAAAGACTTTAGATATTTTATAAAGAACCCCAACCTTATCTTCGGCTAGTATCCTTATATAAAACTCACTTTCAAAATCATATTTATGTTTTATAGGAATATTATTTTTAAAATTGTTAAACTCACATAGCTTTCCTGCTCCAGATGAAAGTTTTTGAGCTATATAACAAATATCACTCCAAACTGCAGAAGCGGTTGGATTTTTTCCAGCTCCAAGCCCGTAATAAAGAGTAGGTCCTACAAAATCTCCTTCCACTAAAATAGCATTATAAGCATCTGAAACTGAAGATAAAATATTATTTTTTGGGATCATGGTGGGGCATACTCTAACTCCAAGTTTACCATCTTCTATACGACTTTCTGCAATAAGTTTAATTTTATATCCAAGTTCTTCTGCAATTTGAATATCTAGAGGTAGTATGTCTCTTATACCAGAAACTAAAATATCTTCCATTTTTACCCATTTACCATAAGCTAAGGCTGTAAGAATAATTATTTTATGTGCCGAATCTATTCCATTTATATCAAAATCTGGTTCTTTTTCTGCATATCCAAGTTCTTGAGCAATTTTTAAAGCTTCCTCAAAAGTTTTATTTTCTTCCATTTTTGTAAGAATAAAATTAACTGTTCCATTTAAAATCCCTTCTATATTTAAGATATTATTTGCAATAAGACCTTGTCTTAAAGTTTTTATAATAGGAATTCCTCCTCCTACACTTGCTTCAAATCCGACATAAGCATTTTTTTCTCTTGCTAAAGAAAAAATTTCTTCTCCAAATTCCGCTAAAAGATATTTATTTGCAGTAACCACATGTTTTCTTTTCTCTAAAGCGGAGATAATAACCTCTTTAGCTACAGTAATTCCTCCAATTAACTCTACAACTATATCTACATCTTTGTTTATAACATCTTTAAAGTTATCTGTAATATCTATTTTATAGTTTTTTAAATATTCTATTTTTTTTAAATTTCTATCACAAACTATAGAAAGTTTTATATCTGTTCCCAATTTTTCTTTTATTAAATCTTTATTTTTCAAATATATATCTATAACTCCACTTCCAACGGTTCCGGCTCCAATTAAACCAACTTTTACCAAGATTTAACCTCCGTAAAAACTCTTAACTTAATCTAATAAGATAAAGGTAAGTTTACGAAAATTTAATTTGTTTAACTTGTAAGTTGTAAAAAATTAAAAATTATTTTATCATCTTAAAAATATTAAGATGCTTTGAGCTTTTCTTTAAATTTCTTTTTAGCTTCAAAAAGTTTCATACTTATTCTATTTTTTACATTTACTTCCCCATCTCCAGAAGTTTCAACAGATAAAAACAAAGTTTTATAATCTTTACTTACCTTATAGTTTATTGCATCACTTTGAGTAGATGGCATACATCCAAAAGGTTTTAAAGATATAACAAGATCAATACCATGTTTTGCGGCCCATATATGTTTTGCAACTTCTAAGTGACCTTCCCCTCCAACCACAAGAGGATCATAATACGGAAGAGCGAGTTTATAAAGCTCACTTTGTTTTTGAAGAGGATCTGGAATACTAAAGTATATTTTTCTTAAAGTTTCAAAGATAAGATAAATGGCATGTTCTAAAAGGAACATAATAAGTATGGATTTAAAAGTAGCTTCATTTCTAATCTTTTTTTCTTTCCTTTTTATAAAAAATTGATAAGTGAGCCAATTTGTAATGTATTCTGGTTTTACATCTACATTATTTTCAAGTAAATATTCATGAACCTTATAATTTCCATAACTTTCAGTAGTACTTGCCCAAAACTCTCCAATTACCATAACTTTTGGAAGTTTTTTATTAAAATCTAAGGGAATTTTTTTTATATATTTTCTTGTTTTAATGGCTGTTTTAAATATGCTTAAAAGCTGTGGATTTGTAGATAAAGTTTTTTCATAAGATGTAATAATTTTTTCAATAACATTTTCTATTTCATCCTTTGAAACTTCATTTTTTTTATAAGAAATAAGCTTATATCTTAAGCTTCTTAAAATATCGCCTATCATAATAGCTTTTCCTAAATCCCAAATAAAAGAAAAAGGCTTTTTTATTTCAATTCCTTCTATTTTATAGCCGTTATCCTGATCAAGAATAGCTATTTTAAAATTTTCAAATCCAGCAAGTTTTAAAGCTTTTTTATATTCTTCTACATACATACCGAATCTACAGGGGCCGCAGGCTCCAACTGTAATGTAAACGTATTTTGAAATATCTTCTCCCTTTTTCTTTTTCTCCATCAGAAATTTGATTAAATTTCCAATCGTAAAATAAGCTGGATTACAAAAACCCCGTGAACAGTATTTTCTACCTATTAAAAATGCATCGTAATCTGGTTCTGGTAAAAATTCACTTTCAATTCCATAAAATTTTAAAACCGCTTTTATTAAACGTTGATGATATATAGGTAATCCCCCAAAAAGCAATACCATAATATTTCCTCCTAAGGCGTTTATAAAAAAGTTGTAAAATTTTATAAATTATCTTAGATTAAATTTACAAAAAGTAAAAAAAACATAAAGAGGCTAAAAGTATGATAGGACATCCCAATATAGAAAAAAAGGAAGAACCTATTGTAGTTATATTATCTGGAGGATTAGATTCTACTACAGTTTTATACTGGGCTAAACATTATTTTAAGGATGTTTATGCTATTAGTTTTGATTATGGTCAAAGACATAAAATAGAACTTGATATGGCAAAAAAAATAGCAAAAAAGGTGGGTGTAAAGGAACATAAAATATTAAAAGTAGATTTAACTCAAATTGGCGCCTCGGCTTTAACAGATAAAAGTATAGAGGTGCCTGAAACTAAAAGTAAAAAAGAGATTTTTGAAAGAGGTATTCCTGTAACTTATGTACCTTTTAGAAATGGTATATTTCTAGCTTTAGCTGCAGCCTATGCAGAAAGTAAAAATATAACAAATCTTACTGGAGGATGGAATCAAATAGACTTTAGCGGTTATCCGGATTGTAGAAAAGAATTTTTAGAAAATTTTGAAAAAACTTTAAATGTTGGAACAAAAATAGCTGTGGAAGGAAAAAAGTGGACTATATATGCTCCCTTACTTAATTTAAAAAAGGAAGATATTATAAAGTTAGGACTTTCTCTAAAAGCAGATTATTCTTATTCTATTTCCTGTTATCGTGGAAATGAAATTCCTTGTTTAAAGTGTGATTCCTGTATTTTAAGAATAAATGCCTTTAAAAATTTAGGCTTAGAAGATCCTCTTATTACTCGTTTGAAAAAAGAAGGGAAAATAAAGGTGTAACTAAAAATGGAAGTTTTAAAGCATTTAGAGATTTTATTAAAGGAACAAAAAATAAAAGAGGCTGAAAAGTTTTTAAAGGAAAAATTAAAAAGTTTTTTAAATTTAACTTTTAAAGAAAGACTTACTTTTACAAAAATGAGAAAAAAAGGAAGTCATTTTAGTTTAAATAATATATCCTCGGTACTTGTGGTTTCTTGCCACAATATAAAACATATGAAAAAAGTTTTGAAAAGTGAGGCTAGCTTAATATTATTTAATTTGGAAGATGGTGTAAAAGAAGAGTACAAAGATCTTGCACGTTTGATTTTAATATATTTTCTTTTAAATTTTGACATAAATAAACCTTATTTAATTAGGATCAATAAAGATAAAAATTTTTTAGAAGATTTATATCAGATTCTTTCTTTAAACCCAATGGGGATAAGAATTCCGAAAACCAATTTGGAAGATATTTATCTTTTTTCAAATTTAATAGAAAAATATTTAAATAAAGATGATTTTTTACTTGGGATATCTATAGAAACAAAGGAATCTGTAAAAAATATAAATCTACTTTTAAAAATCGTTAAAGAAAAATTTAAAAATGTACTGGTATAGGTATTTATGATTTAAAAGCTGAGATGCCATTTTTAGAAAAAGATTTTTTTAAAAATTTAAAAACTACACTTGCAATAAAATTAAATATTTTTGATATTTATCCTATAGGAGCTGCTTACCAAAATTATAAAGATTTAGAAGGTTTTATGAAAGAAGCTTTAGAAGAGAAAGCTTTAGGTTTTAAAGCAAAATTTTGTTTAGGTCCCGCTCAGGTAAAAATTGCAAATAAAATTTTTTCAAAAGATAAAAACTTACTTTTGTGGGCAAAAGATATAGTGGAAAAATTTGAAAAAAATGGTCCATACTACGAAGATGGTATGTTTATAGATGAACCTATTTATAAAGAGGCAAAAAATATTTTAGAAAGTTTTTAAGGTTTATATCTAATTTTTCAATTATAATTATATTGCAATAAAGGATTAAAAATGTTAGATTTTGGAGGCAAATTATGTTAAAAACCTTAAATAATTTAATTAAGGCTTATGTTGGTGAAACCTTGGCAAGAAATAAATATACTTTATTTTCAAAAATAGCAAAAAAGGAGGGTTTTGAGTATATCTCTAAAATATTTTTAATAACTGCTGAAAATGAACTTGAACATGCAAAGTGGTTTTTAAAAATGGCAGAAAGTTTAAATAAAGATAAAATAGATATAAACATAAATTTATCTTTTTCTCTAAAAACAAAAAATACTTTGGAGGCTTTAAAAGAAGCTATAGAAGGAGAAAAATTTGAATATACAAATCTATATCCAAAATTTGCACAAATTGCAAGAGAGGAAGGTTTTGAAGAAATAGCAAAGAGAATAGACGCTATTGCTTTTGCAGAAAACCATCACAAAGAAAGATTTGAAAAACTTTATGATTTACTAAAAGAAAATAAATTTTTTAAAAGAGATAAAAAAATAAAATGGGTATGCTTAAAATGTGGTTATGTTCATGAATCTGAGGAAGCTCCTCAGGTATGCCCTTCATGCTCTCATCCTCAAGGATACTTTGCGCCTTCGGATTTAAATATAGTTTATTAAGTATTTCACTTTAACTTTATTTTAACTTTCATAGCTTATACAAAATAAAATTGATAAAGTTCTTAAAAGGAAAAGGGGGAAAACTCCCCCTACTTTTCTTTATTTTCTATTTCTTTTTTTAACATTTCTATAAATTCTTCTAATTTTAAGTTCCCTAGTTGACCTTTCTTTTTACTTCTAACAGAGATTGTTTTTTCTTCTTGTTCCTTTTGACCTACAATTACCATATAAGGAATTTTTTCAAGCTCAGCTTCTCTAATTTTTTTACCAACTTTTAAATCTCTATCATCTAAATCAACTCTTATACCGGCCTCTTTTAATTTCTTTGTAATTTCCTTTGCGTAATCTACAAATTTTTCAGAAATTGGAATTACTCTAACTTGAATAGGAGCAAGCCAGAGAGGGAAAAGACCTGCATAATGCTCTATTAAAAGTCCAAAAAATCTTTCAAAAGAACCTAAAATAGCCCTATGTATCATATAAGGTCTTTTCTTTTCTCCATCCTTATCTACATAGGTCATATCAAATCTTTCGGGTAAATTAAAATCAAATTGAACTGTAGAACATTGCCATTTTCTTCCAAGACAATCTTTTACTTTTATATCAATTTTTGGACCATAAAAAGCTCCTCCACCTTCGTCTATTTTATACTCAACTCCTAAATCTTCTAATGCTTTTTTCAAGGAATTTTCTGCTAGATTCCACATTTCATCCGTTCCAACATATTTTTCTGGACGGGTAGAAATATATACCTCAAAATCTTCAAAACCAAAAGTTTTTAAAACGTCAAAAGCCATTTTTACTACTTTTTTAACTTCTTCCTCTACTTGCTCTGGAGTACAGATAATATGAGCATCATCTTGAGTAAAACCCCTTACTCTAAGAAGGCCATGTAAGGATCCACTTTTTTCATATCTATAAACTGTTCCAAATTCATAAAACTTGATAGGTAAATCTTTATAGCTTCTAACTTCATTTTTATAAATAAGAATATGACCTGGGCAATTCATAGGTTTTACAGCATACCAAGCTGCTTTATCTATTTCTTCCTTGGTTAAAGGAACATCTTTATTCCCAAGAACTTCTCCTTCTTCATGTTCTACAATAGGAACAAAAAACATATTTTCTCTATAAAAATCATAATGTCCCGAAGTTTTCCAAAGATCTACTCGCATTATGTGAGGAATATAAACTTTTTGATATCCTCTTTTTTCATGTTCTTTTTCCAAATATTTTTCCATTTCGCTTCTAATAATTGCACCTTTTGGAAGATAAAATACAAGGCCTGGCCCAGCCTCTTCTTCAAATATCTCAAAAAGTTTAAGTTCCCTTCCGAGTTTCCTATGATCTCTTTTTTTAGCTTCTTCTAGTTTTCTTAAATAATCTTTAAGTTCTTTTTCTGTAAAGAAAGCCGTTCCATAGATTCTTTGAAGTTGAGGACGGCGGGAATCTCCTCGCCAGTAAGCTCCAGCAACATTTAAAAGTTTAAAGTGTCTTACATGTTTAGAAGATGGAACATGAGGCCCTTTACAAAGATCCACAAAATCATCTCCAAGATAATATAAAGAAACTGTATCCCCTTCTATTTCATCAATAAGCTCAAGTTTATAAGGATCATTTTTGAAAATTTCTCTTGCCTCTTTTTTGCTAACCTCTTTTTTATAAAAAGGTTCATCTTTTTCTACAATTTTTCTCATTTCCTTTTCAATCTTTTTTAAATCTTCTTGAGAAATTCTTTCTGGAAGTTCCACATCATAGTAAAAACCATCTTCTATAGCAGGTCCTATCCCAAGTTTTACCTTATCATGACCGTATATGTTTTTTAGAGCTTTTGCTAGTATATGAGCTGCAGAGTGTCTTAAAGTTGATAAATCATAATTTCTTTCTAGTTTTCCCATCTCTTTTTACACCCCTTCTAAAGCTTTTTTAAGTTATTTAAATTTTCTTTTATAGTTTCCTCTAGAAGTTTTGCGGCTTCCTCTATTATAAGTTGAAGTTTGGAGATAATAGCTTTAAAATCTTCTATTTTATTTCCAGTTTTTAAAGAGGTTAAATAATTTTTTAAGTCTTCCATTGCATTTTTTATTTTCTCGGAAGGTAAAGACATAATTTCGTCTTCAAGATCAAGTAAAATACTATCATCAAATTTCTCTGAATATTCATAAATAGCTCTCATTAATTTATCTACGGCTTTAATGATTTTTAATTCATTTTCTTCCATACCATCTGAAGCATACTCAGAAGAATTTTTCCAAATTTCTAAAGTTTTTCTTGCAGATCTGCTGGCAGATGCTCTAATTTTTTCTGAAAGTTTATTTATATCATTTATATTGTTTTCCATAATTAAAATTTCATTTACTATATTATCAATATCTTTCTTCTGAATTTCAATGGTGTCCCAAAGCTTATTTAAAATAGATAACACTTCCTGAGCTAAATTGTATATTTTTTCAAAAACTTTTTTAACATTTTCAATATTTTGATAACCTTCTTCTACTTCCTTTACACCTTCACTTGTAGTTTGATATATTTTTCCAACAATTTCTTTCATTTCTTCCACAACTTGACTAATTTCTTCTGCACTTTTATTGGTTCTCTCTGCAAGTTTTCTAACTTCGTCTGCAACTACTGCAAATCCTCTTCCCATTTCTCCAGCACGAGCCGCCTCTATTGCCGCGTTTAAAGCAAGTAAATTAGTTTGTTCGGTAATAGATGTAATAACTTGGACCACTTGATTAATTTTTTCAGCTTGTTTTTTTAAGGTAGAAACCACTTCAAATAGTTCTTGAGTAATTTCCTTTATTTTTATAATTTTATTTGTTGCAACTGATACAACTTCTTTTCCATCTTCTACATTTTTTATAACTTTTTCATAATTTTCTTTTAATCTATTAAAAACATTTACAAGATTATCCAAGTTTCGCTGAATATTTGCTGTTAAATTTCTAATTATTTTCATTTGTTCTACAATTTTTTCTACAACTTGTTCTATAGAAAAAGAGATAATTTTATTTTCAAGGACTTCTAAAAGAGTTTCAGATATATTTTTTAGAACTGAAGTTAAAGATATTTTTTTCTTGTAATTTTCCAAAATTAATTTTTTCTTTAAGGATTCATCTTTTAAAACAACACCATAATAAAGCTTATTATTATATTTATCTGGAACACAAAAATATACCCATTTTACGTAAATATCCTCTAAATCTAATTCAAGTTCATTTGAAATTTTGCCTGGTTTTAAATCTTCTAGGGCTTTTTTAACCTTATCTTGCACTCCAAAAATTTCATGAAACTCATATAAATCTTTTTCTTTTAGGGCCTCAAAAAGATCTACGTTATATTTTTTCTTTACATAAGGAACCATTTTGCTTAGAATTTCCTTAGCTGCTTTGTCTATATAGCAAAACTTTAAGGTTTTAGCATCTGCCAGAACAAAACCTTCCCAAATAGTTAAATTAGAAAACATCCATTTCCAAGAATAGGCTTCTTCTTCAAGCTTCTTTTTTTCTTCTTGAAGTTTTTTTACTTCTTCCTTATATCTTTTAAGTTCCTCTTCTAAGGTTTCTATTTCCCTTCTTAATTTGTTTATTTCAGCTTTATATGCTTCATTATTTTTTTCAAGCTCAGCTAAAAGTTTTCTTTTTTCCTCAAGTTCCTTTTCAAGTTCTTTTATTTTTTTCTTTAATTTCTTAAGTTCCTTATCACAAGAACTAAATATAAACATATCCATTACCCCCAGCTATCCCTATCTTTAGGATCCATATTCTTTTTTTCGACTAAAATTTTTATATATTTTAACCTAATTGAAGTTTAAGTTACTTTTATTTAACCAATACTTTAAAGTAAAGCCACAAAATCATAAGGTGGTAAAAATTTATCCAAAGTTACTTCAACAGTAAAGCCAGGTTTTAAAGGGACTTTAGAAAATAAATAAACAATTCCATCTAAATTATAGCTTTCAAAGGGAAGCCGTGCTTGATAAAGGTAAGCGTCATCTATATTAAATTTTTTAAAGTAATTTGCTAAATCTAACTTTATTGCTTTGTCTTGTATTTCAAAATCTATAATTACTTTTTCTTTTTGCCTTTCATATTTTTCTAAAATAGAAGAGGTGATATAACTTTGAAATTCATAAAAATCTTCTACTAATTTTTGACGTTCTTTGAAACTATATTTTGTAGTCATATAAAAAGATTTTGTCCCTTCTTCTTTATAATATGGGAAAAATCCTACCCAAGTAAGCTTAAATTCTTTTAAAAAATTTTTTAATTCTTCTAAAGTTTTTTCATTTTCTCCAGGATGACCTAAAATAAATGTGCTTCTTATATGTGCTTCTGGAAAATGAGTTTTTATATTTTCAAAAAGTTTAAGTATATCTTTTTTCGTATATTTTCTTCCCATATTCTTTAAAACTTTATCACTTACATGCTGCAAAGGAATTTCAAGATAAGGATCAAAGTTTAATTCTTTTAGGGTTATCAAAATTTCTTTTTTTAGTTTATTTGGATATATATATAAAAGTTTTTTCCTTTCAAATTTAAAATTAGAGACAAGCTCTAAAATTTTTAAAAGTTTTGGATGAGCCGTAGTATCTTGGGCGCATATATAAATTTCCTTTATGCCTTTTTCTTCTGCTCTTTTTAGATAAGTTTTTATAAAATTTAAATCATAAAAGACAAAATCACCTTTTATCAAAGGAATAGCACAATAATTACAGCGATTAGAACAACCATCTGAAATTTTTATGTAAGCTATATGAGGTTCAAAAAATATTTTATATTTAATGCTACTTCTTTTTTTAAAATTCTTTAAAATTGTAAGTAATTTTAGGAATTTTGGAAAGCTTTTAGAATATCTCCCAAATCTGTAAACTACATCTGTGTAGTCTAAAGAAGGACTAGCTGTATCTATAAAAAAATCTACTTCCGGAAATTCTTTTATAAGAATATTTTTATATCTTTTGTAAAAACAACCTAAAACCCCAAGAAAAAAGTTATATTTTCTTTTTAAATCTATGGCTTTTAAAATCTCTTCTATAGCTTCTTTCTTTGCAGGGTGAATAAACCCGCAAGTGTTTATGATATAAAAGTCTGCATCCTTAAAGTTTTTTGTTATTTTAAATCCTTTACTCAAAAGATAACCTAAAAAAAATTCACTATCTACCTGATTTTTAGGGCATCCTAAGGAAACCGTATATACTCTCATAGCAGAACTTTTATTCTCCCTTTTCCAGAATTTTTAGCAAAATACATGGCTTTATCAGCTCTGTCTAAAAAGGTTTCTAAAGTATCATCATCTCTTAATTGAGTTATACCAATAGATGCAGATAGTTTAATACCTTCATAAGGTGTAGCTTTTATTAAAGCTAAAAGCCTTTCAGCTACTTTTTTTGCTTCCTCTACTTTCATTTCGGGTAATAAAATTGCAAATTCTTCTCCCCCAAGTCTAGCAAAAATATCTGCTTTTCTTATATTTTTTAAAATTAAATTTGAAAAATATTTCAAGATTTCATCTCCAACTCTATGTCCATAAGTATCATTAATTTTTTTAAAATCATCTAAATCTATATATATTAAAGATAGGGGATACTTAAATCTACGAGATTTTTCTATCTCCTTTTTTAAAATATAGAAAAAATATTTTCTATTATAAGCTTGAGTTAATGGATCATAAAAAATTAGTTTAACAATTTCGTTATATAAATCATCATTTATTTTATCTTGATCGGAAGCAATTGTTTTTATCTTTTTTAAAAATTTTTTTATATCTTCCTCTTTCTTTTTAAATACTATGTAAGCTGTAAAGTAAATTACACTAATTCCAAATACAATAGCTACAAAGGTAAGAAAACAAGCAAAATGCATAACTAAATCAAAAGAACTTTTTAACCAAAAAGGAAAAAAGATATTTATATATCCGATTGTAGTATTTGAAAAATCTTTTAAAGGATAACTTATTAAGCTATTTTTTAATTTTTTGGAAGATATTTGAACTTTTGACAAAGTTATTTGGGATATCTCTTTTGGATTAAGTTTTTTAGCAAAATATAAAAAGTCATAAGATAAGATATAACCCTTTGTATTTGCCAAAGGAGATAAAGCTACAAAGTAATATTTTTTATCTTTTTCATTTTTTATAAAGAAATTAAAAAAAGTATATTCATCACCTATATTTACCTGAGATTTTAAATAAGATAATATACTTTCAATTTGAGTTTTATTAAAAATAAAATTTTTTGATAAAAAAACTTTTCCATTTTCTTTTATAATTCCATAACTGTCACAATCTGCAACTTCTTTATCAAGTTCCCAAATATTATTAAAAAAAGTATAATTATTTTGTTTTAAAGCCTTATAAAAATCATCCCATATGGCATATGAATTTAATAGATTATTTAAGGTTTGAAAATCTTTATCTAAATTTAACTTTAAATTAATTTCAGTAAGAACTTTATATTTTTCTACAATATCTCTCTTTTTGTTTTCAAAAATATTTAGAAATATAAAAAACGAAATAGTTATAAAGAGTATAACTGCAAAGATAGGTAATATAATAAGCTTTACAAAATCTTTTTTATTTTTTATGGTTTTCATATTTAAAAACTTTTTTTATTTTTTATTATTTGAAACTTAAAATTAGAAGAACTATATTTTATCATGGATAATTTACTATGAATTATAAATAGGAGGGAGGAAGATAGATGAAACATGTTTTTTTAAATATAAAACTTCACGGAGCTACTGTAACCGAAGCCAATTTAAATTATGAAGGATCAATATCTATAGATAAAAATCTTTTAAAAGAAACGGGTCTTTATCCCTTTGAGAAAGTGGATATATACAATATAAATAATGGGGAAAGATTTTCTACATATATTATCCCTGGAAAAGAAGGGGAAATAGCTTTAAATGGAGCTGCTGCAAGAAAGGTTCAAGTGGGAGATAAAATAATAATTGTTTCCTATGTAGAACTTGAAAAAGATGAAATAAAGAATCATAATCCAAAATGTTTTATGCTTGATAGCAATAATAAAATAAAAAAGGTTTATATATACGATACTCTCTTAAAGTAAGTAATTATTTTAAAAAATTAAAAATTTCAGAAATTATTTTATCTCTACCTTCCCGGGTTTTAGATGAAGATAAAATAATATCTTTTTCTTCTACATTTAGCTCTTTTTTTGTTAAATTTATAGCTTTTTGTTTTTCGTTCTTTGAAAGTTTATCAGCTTTTGTAAGAACCACTTTAAATGGGATATTTAAACTTTGAAGATATTCTACCATTAATTTATCTAAAGCCGTAGGAGGATGACGGCTATCTACAAGAACAAAAACACCTTTTAAATTTTTTCTTTTTTGAAGATAATTATCTATTAACTTTTGCCAGCGTTTTTTTTCTCCTTTTGATACTTTCGCAAAGCCATAACCTGGGAGATCTACTAAAACAAATTTATTATCCACTAAAAAAAAGTTTATACTTTTTGTTTTTCCAGGTTTTTGAGAGACATGAGCTAATTTAAAATTGTTAGAAATCATATTTAATAAAGAGGATTTTCCTACATTAGATCGACCTACAAAAGCAATTTCTTTATAAGAATGATTTGGTATTTCTTCTTCTTTGTAAGCCGCCTTTAAAAACTTTACGTTTTTTATCTTCATTTTTCTTCCTCTTCAGTTTCAAGTTCTACTTTTTCAATTATGAAAGCATCTCCTTTTATTTGTTTAACATTTAGAGAAGAGCAATTGGGACACTTAGGAAATTTAAAATCTTCTTTCTCAAATTCAAGGGAACAATCTAAACATTTATAAACTATAGGTTCCTCGTTTACAATAATTTCACAGTTCTTTAAAAGCTCTTCTTCTTCCTTTATCATATTAAACGAAAACACAAAGGAATCTATAATTACCCCAGAAAGCTTCCCCCAACGTATATAAACTTTGTTAATTTTTTTCGCATTGTTTTCTTTTGCAAGTTCTTTTAATCTGTCTACTAAGCCTAAAGCTAAGGAAAATTCGTGCATGATTTTATCCTTTCTTTTTATTTTTTTATAAGTTTTATTTACATATTCTTAAATCCATATATATAAATTATAATACTAAATAGAAAATTTAATACAAAATCTTTAATAAAGTTCTTAAGGTAAATAAATCTATCTGTCCTGGAGCTGCAGCTTCTCCTACGAAAGTATAAGTAAACACAGAGCCAAAAATAAAGGAATCTACTCTAGATACTTTTCCATATTCTCCCATAGACATATAAATTTTTAAGTCACTATATTCTGCCATAGCAAAGTGAAGTTTTCTTACGTCTAAGTAAGAATTAGCTTTAAAAGAAATTTTTGGAAAAGTGGGAGATAAAGCTTTTATTTGATTATATATATTTTTTATCTCCTCTACCTCTGGGGTTTTTTCAAAATCGTGATAAGATACTATCACATGCTTTTTTTTCTTTTTAGCAAGTTCAATAACTTCTTTAACAACTTTACTTCTTAGCTCTATATCTATAAGGTAAACATTTGGATGTTCCAAAAGTTCTTCAAACAAAATAAGACGATTTTCATCAAAGGGAAATTTACCACCTTCAAATTGAGGTCTTATAGTTCCTATCATATAAAGATTATAATCTCCAATAATATCTAAAATTTCTGAAAGTCTTGAAATATTTTCTAAAAAGTCTACTCTTACTTCTACAAAGTTTATTTTTAGAGATTTTATGAAAGATAAATTTTCTTTTAATTTTTCTATATCATTAAGTTCTTTTGATAAAACTACTACTATTTCAGGTTTACTACCTATAGTTAACTGTCCAATTTTTAAAGTGTCTTCCATTTCTTACCTCTTATACTTTTATTTTTAATTTTTCTAAAAATACTTTTATTTTTTCCAGAGTATTTTTAATATCTTCTATCTTTTTAAAATCTAAATCAAAATATACAACTTTTCTATCTGGTGTTATTGCAATATGTTTAATAGGCGTAGCTTCTAGAATATCTATTGATAATTCCTTTAAGATCTTTGGATAATTTGAAGAATATAAAAATCTGTATTTTTCATTTTTTTCTTCTTTTAAATTTGTGCTAAATATTTTTGGATTATATTTTTCTTTAATAGCATGAAACTCATAATTTATTTTTTTGTTTAAATAAAACAAAAGTTGAATATTATCTTTTATTCCTCTTAAAATGATTAGTTTCAAAATAAAATACAAAACAGATTGGCGAGGTTGTAATCTTAAATTTAAAAGAATTTGTTTAATAAACTTATCTTTAACCCTATAAATAGCCCTAAATCCTATGGCTCCACCTAACCAAGTATAAGTTTTATCTATGGGATCAAAAAAATTTTCAAAAATTTTAGAAATTTCTCTTGCTAATTTAACATTTTTTCTGTAACCATAGTAAAAGGACCATATTAAATAAAATGTTAAAAAGGTTAAAAGGATAAAGGTTAATCCAGACATATCTTATTTCCTAATAAATAAGTTTTCATTCTATTTATTTTTGTGGCCCCATGGGAATACCAAATCCTAAGGATCCCATTATAGCTTTTAAGGTTCCTATAATAATAGATATAACAAAAAATATTCCACCTATGAAAGTAAGAAAAGCTCCTAGAAGCCCTAACCATCTGTCAAAAGAAAAAGAAAGATATCCACCTAAAACCAAAAATACAACAGCTATTACTAAAAACTTTGGTTCAAAAGAAGGTCTTAATCCTCCAAACGGTCCTCCCATACCACCCATAGGTGGCATAGGACCCATTGGCCCTTGAGGGCCTCCTCCCATAGGAGCTTGGGGCATATTTGGAAAATTAAAATTTGGTCCTCCAAAGTTAAATGGATTATTGTTATTAGCCATACTTAAATTCCTCCTTATCTAATAAGATTTAAAGCTTGATTTATTTTCTCTATTTCAAGTAAAATTTCTTCTTTTTCTTTTTGAGCTTTTTCAATAACTTCTTTTGGAGCTTTTTCTAGAAAGTTTTTGTTGTTTAATTTTCCTTCTACACGTTTTAGATCTTTATTTAGTTTTTCTAATTTCTTCTCAAGTAGTTTAATTTGCTCACTTATATTAATTTTCTCTTTTAAATTTAGATAAATTTTAAAGTTTTTATATTTTAAACAAGGTAAGTCTAAATCTCTATCTGTAAAACTAATATTAACTTTTGCAAGTTTTGAAATACTATCTTTTAATTTTTCAAAAATATCTTTAGAAATACCCTTTGCAGATACAAAGATATCTATTTTAGAAGATGGTGGAATTCCTAAAGTAGACTTTAAGTTTCTTATTTCTGTAATGAATTTTATAATTTCTTCAAAATCTTCACTTTCTTCTACTTTAAATTTCTCTGGAAAAGTTTCTAAAATAATAGATTCTTTCTCTTTATTTGGAAGTTTTCTATATAAGTAATCACTAATAAATGGAGCGATAGTTGAAAGTAAGATTAAAAATCTTTTAAAAACTTCAAATAAGGTCCATAAAGCAGCTTTTTTCTCCTCTTCTGATCCTTTATAAGCTTTATTTTTGGAAAGTTCAACATACCAATCTGCAAAGGTGTCCCAAATGAATTTATTTAAATGCTTACTTGCTTCGTCAAAACGATATTGATTGATATATTTTTCAAAGTTTTCTAAAAGTTTATTAAATTCTTTCAGTATCCATTTATCTTCATAAGATAAATATTTATATCCATCTGAAAAATCTAGTTTATTTGAATTTTCATAGACTCCAAATATATATTTTGCAATATTCCAAATTTTATTCATAAAGTGGCTTGCCGTTTCTATTAATTTAAAAGAAAGTCTAATATCTCTACCGGGAGAAGCTAAGGATGCTAGAGTCCAGCGAAGAGAATCTGCCCCATAATTTTTTATAACATCTAAAGGATCTATAACGTTTCCTTTGGTTTTGCTCATTTTATGACCTTTTTCATCTCTAACAAGCATGTGAACTAGAACATTGTAAAATGGAACTTTTTTAGTAAAGTAAAGTCCCATCATCATCATACGAGCTACCCAGAAGAAAATAATATCAAAACCTGTAACTAAAATATCTGTGGGATAAAAAGCAAAGTAATCTGAAACATCAAACTCTTTGGAAAATTCTTTTATATAAGAATTCTCCTTTTCTAAAAGCTTGTCTACAACTTCCTTTAAATCTTCAGAAAGTTTTTTTGTTTCTTTTAGATACATTAAAGTTCCAAAAGGCCAAAGAGCAGAAGAAAACCAAGTATCTAAAACATCTTCATCTTGCTTTATATTTTTAGATTTACATTTTGGACATTCTTTCACTTCTTCTTCACTAACTATAGTTTCTCCACAATCTTGACAGTAATATGCTGGAATTCTATGTCCCCACCAAAGTTGACGAGATACACACCAATCTTTTATATTCTCAAGCCAATTAAAGTATGTTTTTTCCCACTCTTTTGGAATAAACTTTGTAATATCATTTTTAACAGCATCTATAGCAGGTTTTACAATTTTTTCAAAACCAATTCCATTATCTGTTTCTTTGGAAAGCTTTAAGAACCATTGTTTAGAAAGCATAGGTTCAACAGTAGTTTTACATCTATAACATTTTCCGGCAAGAAGTTTATAATCTTCTATTTTTTCTAAAAGGTTTTGTTTTTCTAGATCTTTAACAATTTGTTCTCTAGCTTTATATCTATCTAAACCCTCATAAGGTAGATCTTCTTCTCTAAGAATATTTCCATCATAATCCATATATTTAGCCTTAGAGATTTTAGCATCTTCGTCCAAAACCTTAATTAAAGGTAAATTATGTCTTTTTCCTACCTCATAGTCTTCAAAATCATGAGCTGGAGTAATTTTTACGCATCCTGTTCCAAAAGATGCATCAACAAAGTCGTCCGCGATAATAGGAATTTCTCTATTTACTAAGGGTAAAATTAGTTTTTTTCCTATTAAATGTTTATATCTTTTATCATTTGGATTTACAGCTACAGCTACGTCTCCAAGCATAGTTTCTGGACGAGTAGTAGCAATTACAATATAAGGTTTAGTCCAAGGACGCTCTTCTTCTAGTTTTTCTCTTTCTTCCTCAGATAAATTTTCAAGTTTTTTATTAAATTCTTCTTCTAATTTTTGAAGTTCTCTTTTTTCTTCTTCAGAAAGTTTTAAAGGATATCTAAAATAATAAAGTTTTCCCTTTTCTGGTTTTTCATCAAATTCTACTTCCAGATCAGAAAGAGCGGTCTTACAACGTGGACACCAATTTATCAGACGAAGTCCTCTATACATAAGTCCATCTTCATAAAGTTTTACAAACACTTTTCTAACGAGTTTGTAAAATCCTTCATCCATAGTAAATCTTTGACGAGTCCAATCACAAGCTACTCCGAGTTTTTTCAATTGATTAATAATTGTATTTCCATATTTTTCTTTCCACTTCCAAACTCTTTCTAAAAATTTTTCTCTACCTAAGTCGTATCTTGTTTTTCCTTCTTTTGCAAGTTCTTTTTCAACCATAAATTGAGTAGCTATTCCTGCATGATCCGTTCCAGGTATCCAACAAATTTCATAACCTTTTAATTTTTTATATCTACAAAGAATATCTTGCATGGTAGCATTTAAAGCATGACCTATATGTAAAGCTCCTGTAACGTTCGGAGGAGGTAAAACTAGGGAAAACTTTTTCCTTTCTCCTTTTAAAACTTTCTCTTTATTTGGAGTGAAATATTTTTTTTCTATCCACTCATTTGCAAGCTTTTCTTCAAATTCACTTGGTCTATATTCTCCAAGGGACATAGATATCCTCCTAAAAGGATTTAAGATAATTTAGGTGGGAATTATTTTACCATTAAAGAAGGGATGTTTTAAAAAAGAAATGTAATAATAAAAAGGAAAATATAAAAATATTGGTGCCCGGGGCGGGATTCGAACCCGCACGGGCGTAAAGCCCAGGGGATTTTGAGTCCCCCGCGTCTGCCAGTTCCGCCACCCGGGCTTAATTTTTTCAAAATTAATTTTAATTCCTTTTTCTATAAATTCAAGTTCTTATAAGTATAAAACCAAATTTGTTATAATAAGTAAAAAAATAAGGTCTATTAAAGCTGAATATGTAAAAAAGATGTAAATATCACTTGCAAATATTCCTATTTATTTTAAAAATTTAAAATTTTATTTTAGATTTTAGTTTTGATTATCAATAATTAAGCTTTATTACTAATTTGTGCGAAATAATATCAAAGTAATAAAAATTTTAATAAAAACCTTGAAATTTATACAAATAATAATATTTAAACTTAGAAAAATGTTATCAAATATCACTAAAAAACCAATAAGTATGTCGAGGTACAAATTTACAACTTTTTTACAAAATTACCCATGGCACACAAGGGCTTCCAGCTTGGTCTTGAAATGCCTGCTTTGCTAGGCGGGATTGCAAC
>Ga0256838_1000182_pt1 | contig 44214 bp, 50 predicted proteins | sample 4571419metaG_FD_185978 | JGI IMG/M metagenome (GOLD analysis project Ga0256838, IMG submission 185978) | Hydrothermal vent microbial communities from Guaymas Basin, Mexico - 4571-419 | ecosystem: Environmental > Aquatic > Marine > Hydrothermal vents | place: Mexico: Guaymas Basin | collected... | reverse complement strand
TTTGCCAGTATTTCATCACCATATTCCAGTTTTACACCTACAACCCGGTTGTCTTCTATAAGCAGGTCTACGGCCAGCCCTTGAATAATTTCCAGATTATCTGTATTCATGAGTCTTTTTCTCATATTGGCAGGGTATATGTCCTTATCTATCTGTGCCCTTTGAGACCAAACGGCTGGTCCCTTTCCCTTGTTAAGTACACGGGCCTGTATGTATGATTCATTGGTAACTCTTCCCATGAGTCCACCAAGTGCGTCTATTTCCATAACAAGCTGTGTTTTACCTGGACCTCCTATGGCAGGATTACAAGGAGGTATGGCAATGGTATCTACAAAGCCCGTAATAAGGGCCGTTTTCATACCCATACGTGCCGCCACCTGTGCTGCCTCTACGCCGGCATGACCTCCACCGACAACGATAACATCAAATGTCCTCAAGGTTATCTCCTCCTTCTATAATGCCTCCCATCAGTAGGTATCCTTTTCTATCAAACACAGCACCAATCTGGCCGGGAGTAGCCTGAATGCCGTTTTCTAATTTTACTATATTACCATCTATATACTTTATATCTGCCAGTGGTCCCCGATATCGTGTCTGCAGTAAAAGACCCTCTGTAGGAAGGCTGTCTACGAACATGTTGATGTCAAAGAGTTTTACAGTTGTCTTTAAAAGATATGTTTTAGGTGCAACATAGAGCGTGTTGTCTTTTTTCTTTATGACATATAACCTTTCATGGGTCTTGGGATGGGCCCCCAGTCTCTCTCCTACAGTATATAGATGAGCCCCACGATGATGACCAATGACAATGTTTTCTGGATACAAGATAATTTCACCATGGGATTCTCCTAAGTGATGTTTTAGAAAGTCTGACATCTTCTTTGAAAAGCATATATCTTGGCTCTCCTTCTTGCCTATGAGTGGAAGTATACCGATATCCTCTGCAAGGGCATATATTTCTTCCTTTTTCATGCCACTTAAAGGGAATATAAGATGTCTGACAATGTTTCTATCAATAAGTGCAAGGAAATATGTCTGGTCTTTGGGGTTGAGAAAATCTTTTTGTAGAAGATGTGTACCGTATGGGGTTTCATGGGATACATGACTGTAGTGGCCTGTTGCCATAAAGTCGGCTCCTAAAGTTTTCATGGCCCCATATAGTCCTTTCATTTTGGCATCTCTATTACATATGGTGCACGGATTAGGTGTATATCCATCTTTATACATCTGAAGAGTTTTTTCTACAACGGCTGTGGAAAACGGTATTTGTAGTGGTACATTTATCCATTGTATACCTAATTTTTCCATAACGAGTGGAAGGTGCTTTGGCAAAGGATGTCCCAACTGTAAAAATACTCCTATAACTTTGTATCCTGCTTTTTTTAGCAGATATGCAGCTACAGATGAATCTATTCCCCCAGATATTCCCAAGACGACAGTTTTATTCACCTACATCAGTCCTCCTCGTTAAAATAATCATACAATATAAGATGTTTTGGTATGTAAACAGAGGGGTGGTGAAGGAAAATGAATGTAAAAGTAGTAGATACAACGCTAAGGGATGGTCAGCAGTCATTGCTGGCAACAAGGATGACAACGGAAGAGATTATGGAGGTTGCCCCCATACTTGATGAAGTGGGGTTTTATTCCATGGAGGTATGGGGTGGGGCCACATTTGATGCTCCCCTGAGGTATCTTGGTGAAAACCCGTGGGATAGACTTGACGCTATACGCAAGGCTCTGAAAAATACCAAGATACAGATGCTTCTTAGAGGCCAAAACCTTGTGGGATATCGCCATTATGCCGATGATGTTGTAGAGCTCTTTGTGAAGACGGTTAAGAAACATGGTATGGATATTGTCAGAATCTTTGACGCTCTCAACGATGTGAGAAATATGAAAAAATCTATAGAAGTTGCCAAAGGAGAAGGTATGCATGTCCAGATAGCCCTGTCATATACTGTATCTCCTGTTCATACTGTTGATTATTATGTCTCTTTGGCAAAAGATGTAAGGAAATTGGGAGCCGATTCTATAGCCATAAAGGATATGGCTGGTATCCTTTTACCAAAGAGGGGAATACAGCTTGCAGAGGCTATTAAGGATGCCACTGGGCTTCCTGTGGAACTTCACACGCATTCTACAGGTGGTGTAGGACCAACACTTATTTATGAAGCTATTGTTTCGCATAGTGTTGATATTGTTGATACAGGTATATCTCCTCTTGCTATGGGAACGGCTCAGCCCTCCATTCAGACGCTTTACTATATGCTGAAAGATGCAGATATAGACCTGGACATTAACATAGATGTCGTACATGAGGCATCAAAGATTATTAAGAATATTGTGCAAAGACATAATCCCCCGGCCAAGGTATACATGATGGATCCGATGGTGCTGAAGCATCAGGTGCCGGGGGGTATGCTTTCTAATCTCATAGCCCAGTTAAAGGCTATGAATGCAGAAGATAGATTGGAAGAGGTACTTGAAGAGGTTCCTCGTGTGAGAAAAGATTTGGGATATCCACCGTTGGTAACACCTATGAGCCAGATTGTAGGGACACAGGCTGTTTTGAATGTCATTAAGGGAGAAAGATACGCGATGGTGACAAAGGAACTGAAAAACTATATAAAAGGACTTTATGGAAAACCCCCTGCTCCTATAGATTCTGAACTTGTGGAAAAGGTGTTAGGTGATGAGGAACAAATAGATGTACGGCCGGCAGATCTCCTTGAGCCTGAGTTGCCCAAAGCACGCAGACTGGGAGCCCCGTATATAGAGAGTGATGAGGATTTGCTTATCGTTGCTCTATTTCCTGAGCAAGGGTTGGAGTATCTAAAGAAAAGAGCTATGAAGAAGTATGGTGTTGATGAAGAACTTGTAGTATACGATGATGATGTTGCAGTGTATCCTGTGCCTTAGTTAATGCCTATACACAAGAGGATGCTGCTATGATACAATAGCCTATAGAGAAGTTTATGGAGGTGAACATTATGTCCGATTTTAAACCTATGTACCCTGAGAAGGTAGAAAATCCCGATGTGAAAAATCTGCTAACAAGACTTAGACAGGTTGTTGATCCAGAGATAGGCCTTAATATTGTTGATCTCGGTCTCATATACAACATAGAAATCAATAAGGAAAACGGTGAGGCCACCATTACGATGACACTCACCGTTCCCGGTTGTCCACTATCTCAGTGGCTTGTTGAACAAGTGCGTATGGTTGCTATGGCCACAGAGGGCATTGACAAGGTTGATGTTAAACTTGTGTTTGACCCCCCGTGGACGCCAGATTTCGTGAATAAAGAAGCATTAGGCATGAAATAGTGCTTTGAAAACGACATAACCTAAGAATATGCCTAAAATTCCCATAACACCTGGGAGGACAGTGGGGGCTGGCACTTCAAGTTTCAAGAAGGCAAATATGGCCCCCACTGCGAATCCTGTTCCTAGTGCCATAAGGTTGTCTTTCACACTGCCCATATATTTGGCAAGTTCCATGAAGAACTCTTTCATGTTTTATTCCTCCTTTCCATAATTATTGAAGGGTATCTATGATACCATATTTATAGACATCTTATGAAATGAAAGGGGGTAGTAGCCTTGGAAAGACAGGTTGTTGTCTTTAAGTTAGGTGAGAAAGAGTATGCCATTGATATTTTAGAGGTGCAGGAGATTCAGCGTTATATTGAGCCTACTGAGGTACCTAATGCACCCTCGTTTGTAAAGGGTATTATCAATCTCAGAGGTGAAATTATTCCTATTTTCGACATCAATGAACGCTTTGGGAAACCCCCTGTAGAGATAGATGAAGGTACGAAGATTATCATTGTTATGATAGGAGATAGAAAGGCTGGTTTTATAGTCAATGATGTTCACGAGGTTCTTCGTATATCTACCGATATGATTTCTCAGGTCCCCGATAGTATAGGTGGTAGGGTAAGGGAGTTTCTCAAAGGTGTTATTAAGTATCAAGACAGGCTTATACTGTGGATAGATGTAGAAAAGCTATTCTCAGAAGAAGAGAAAGAGGCTTTGGCTCAAATCTAATAATCTGGTTTCCTGGGCGAAGGGAGAGGGAAATAGAATGATGGCATACATCCTTGCTTATGCTGAACTTTTTGTTTCTGCAGGATTGTTTTTTTACTATATTAGACAATATGAAGTATCGGGTATGCTTTTGGCGGGGCTCTTGATGGCTGCGGTATATGGGCTTTCGTCGATTTTTTGGGTTCACTATAGAAAAGATAAGAATTTGTATAGAGATATCTTAATACCCATTATGGGCTTTCTTACTATGTCACAGGCGTTTTTATTTAAAGATTCTCTGCTGGGTTGGTACTTTTATATAGTTCTGGCCCTCATGTCAACCTTTATATTTAAGGGATGGTTTAGTAGAGAAGGAATAAAAAAAGCACTATTAGTGTTTCTGCCTGTTGTGCTTCTTATGGTTTACCAGATTGTGCTTTTGTTCTCTTCTATTAATAGTCAAGGAGGGCTCTTGCAGGGACAGATATGGCACAACTTTAATGTGGTTAAGAGCACCATAGAAGGTATGGCCTTGCATACAGAATATCAGTTTATAGCAACTACTATACTTTTAGTGTTTATTGCCTTTGGGGTTTTCCCATTTTCTTGGCTAAAAGATAAAGATTATATCGTTGTTGGGCCGGCATTCGGATATGTGGCATATGCACTTGTTTATAGACTGCTTATCAATGCATATTATTCTCTACCTGATAACTTTACACATCTATCTATCATATCTCTTATGGTGTTTGGAGCCCTTGTTGTAATGTCATTCGGTATTAGTAGGTTTTATTCTGTTTATGCCCTTGTTCCTATATATGCTATTTCTCTAACTACAGGCAAGATAGATTTTGAAGGATTCTTTGTGTGGGCGTTTTTCCTGTTTATTATTGCGCTGTCTGTGACACCGACAATGGACGACCGTTGGGCGCTATGGCACATGGCAGGCGGTCCACTTGGTATAGCGTTTTGGGGGATATGGATGGTTATGCTCGGTTTGTATGGTATGGGATTTCATCTTGATTGGTGGCTCATACTGCTGTTTTGGCTGGCTATGCTCAGTGAGTTTACCCGTATACGTATGAAAGACATGAATATTACAGATGAAGCGGTTATTCAGTGGATGGAAAATGCCTCTTTGAAGAATATGATTAAAACATCACTCCCGGGTCTGATTATGTCTTTGCTTTCTATCTTTATAGGTTGGTGGGGACTATATATTGTCAACTTTACCAACGGTCCTGTCAGACCGTATAACATATCTATTCTTTCTATAAAATTACCATTTGGCGATATCAATACCCCTGTTTCAGCTCTTGTTGTATTGAATATGGTTGTTATTGCTCTTATGTGGCTTGGTATCTGGTATTCTGTTTGGGAGCCTTTTGCTCAGAAAAAACATGCGTCTTCTACTGAAACGGTAGGTGATGACAATGAGTAAGATGTTTCTTATGTTGTTTGCCCCTGTTATTGCCCTTGTTGTTGGTATTATTCCTGTTATCGTGTTTCATATAAAGTATCTATCATCGGCTGGTGCGTCGTGGTGGAGGCCCAATCACAATGCGTACTTAGGGCTTCTTTCGTTAATAACTGCCAATACGCTTCTTATTATGGCGGAGCCTAACCTGCGTATATACAGTGACTTTATTATGTTTCTGCTTTTTTATGCACTGGGTATTATGCTAACAATCCCCCCTCAAAAAATGCTCTCTCGGAGAGTGGCTAGCATTGGTCTTTATATTATCGGGGTAACGGCATATATATCCCATCTATATGGTGGCAGAGGAACTGTTCCTGCTCTGACATTTAACCAGATGTGGCTGTATCAGAATAAAATGGGTATGAATGTTTTTCACTTTGCATCTGTTATTGCTGTATATATTCTTGGGGGCATTATCTTGTTTAGTGGTATACGATTTTCTATTGCAAGAGATGATGTGCTGACCGAATCATTCATTGTCTCTGGATATAGTCTGTTTGGAGCCTATATGTACTTTGGTGGAAAATCTCTACCTGTTATGCTCTTGTTTGCCATAATATTTGCCTTTGTTGTATATGGCATCAGTGAGCTGGTGGTATTACTTGTATGGTCTTTTACCGGTAAAAGACTTGAAGATTAGAAAAACTACTATATAACGGTAAATTTGCGGGCATAAAACTGCCCGCTTTATTTTTTTAAAAAACTTGTGAATAAATACCTCCCTATGCAGGTATATATGTAGTGAAGTTAAAGAATTAAAAAATATGGGAGGTGGTATCTATGAGATACTATGACTTTACTGAAGGAGCCATCTGGGCAATTGAGGCAGCCCCCAAGGTGGCAAAACAGATGGGACATAAGCAGATAATGCCAGTTCATCTTGTAATAGCACTTGCTGCGGGTGGAAATACATTTGCTGCCCAGGTATTAAAACTCTTTGATGTTGATGCCGATAGCATCGTAAAGAAGGTAGATGAAAAGATTGGTACATCTGAGGCAGTATTATCTGTAATGTCTTACTCTCCGAGTTTTAAAAGCACATTGGAGAGGGCAAGAAAAGAGGCCGGTAGCCTTGGTGTAGGCTATGTAGGTACTGAGCACTTGCTTCTTGCCGCTATCGCAGAGGATGCACTAGTGCAGGAGATTATGGCCGAACTTGGTGTTTACTACGAGGACCTTAAGAAGCTTATTTACCTTATCTATACCGGTGAGTCTCCAGAGGTTGCCGTTAAGCATCTGAGGGAGACAGGGGCTAGGGCTTCATCTTCCAAGAAGCAATCTGGTGGCAAGAGAGGGAAGAAAAAAGGTGGCATTCTTGATGAGTTTGCCAGAGACCTGACCGAGCTTGCTAAAGAGGGAAAACTAGATCCCGTTATAGGCAGGGAGAAAGAAATTAGAAGAGTTATGCAGATCTTATCTCGTAGAACAAAGAATAACCCTGTGCTTATAGGTGAACCTGGTGTTGGTAAAACGGCTATTGTTGAAGGGCTTGCACAGCGTATTGCCGAAGGACTTGTTCCTGACATACTGAAGGATAAGAGAATTATTCAGCTTGACATGGGTGCACTTGTTGCCGGTACCAAATATCGTGGTGAGTTTGAGGAGAGACTGAAGAAAGTTATTGAAGAGCTTATTGAAGATAAGGACACGATTGTGTTTATTGACGAGATACACACCATTGTTGGCGCTGGTGCAGCAGAGGGTTCTATGGATGCTGCTAACATGCTCAAGCCCGCACTGGCAAGGGGTGAGCTCCAGCTCATTGGCGCGACAACACTGGATGAGTATAGAAAACATATTGAAAAGGATGCTGCATTGGAAAGAAGATTACAGCCTGTGTTTGTTCCGGAGCCAACCCCAGAGCAGGCTATAGAAATTCTTAGAGGTCTCAGAGACAGATTTGAGGCTCATCACAAGGTAAAGATTACCGATGAGGCTATTGTTGCGGCTGTAACCTTGTCTGACAAGTATATTCAGGGTAGGTTTTTGCCCGATAAGGCTATAGACTTACTTGATGAGGCTTGCGCTGCAAAGAAGCTTGATGTCTTTACCGAGCCAGAAGATCTTTCATCTATGGAAAAAGAGCTGGAGAAGATTCGTAGGGAGAAAGAAGCTGCGGCCAAGGCACAGGATTATGAGCGCGCTGCAAACCTGAAGAAAGAGGAAGAAAGACTGGCTGAAGAGATTGAAAAGATGAAAGAAGATTGGCAAAAGAAGAGGGCTGAATCTGCTGTTCAGGTCACTGCAGAAGATGTGGCTAAAGTTGTCGCCGACTGGACCGGTATACCTGTGACGCAGCTGCTGGAGGAGGAACTTCAGAAGCTCTTGAGAATGGAAGAAGCACTTCATGAGCGTGTTGTTGGTCAGGATCATGCTATTGAGGCTATTGCTCAGGCTATACGCAGGGCAAGGGCTGGTCTTAAGGATCCACACAGGCCAATAGGTTCGTTTCTGTTCCTTGGTCCTACCGGTGTTGGTAAGACAGAGCTTGCCAAAGCACTTGCTGAGTTTCTGTTTGGTGATGAAGATGCACTTCTAAGAATTGACATGTCTGAGTTCCAGGAGAAACACACAGTATCTAGACTTGTTGGTTCTCCTCCCGGCTATGTGGGTCATGAGGAAGGCGGTCAGCTAACAGAACCTGTTAGGAGAAGACCATATAGGGTCATACTCTTTGACGAGATAGAAAAGGCACATCCTGATGTGTGGAATATACTCTTGCAGATACTTGATGATGGTAGACTTACAGATGCCAAAGGTCGTACTGTAGATTTCTCTAACACTGTTATTATCATGACATCTAATATCGGTAGCCATTACTTTGCCGACTATCTCAAGGCAATGAAAGAAGGTCGCGAGCCATCTATGGGTCTTGATAAGATAAAGGAACTTGTCTTGGAAGAGCTCAGAAGACACTTTAGACCAGAGCTACTTAACCGTATTGATGAGATCATTGTATTTGATCCACTTAGCCACGAGCAGATGCTGGCCATAGTAGACATCTTTGTAAGAAAGTTGAGAAGACTTCTGAAGGCACAGAGGATAGAAATAGAGTTTACAGATAAGGCCAAAGAATGGCTGGCCAAGAAGGGATTTGATCCTGAATATGGTGCCAGACCACTGAGGAGGGTCTTCCAGAGATATGTTGAAAATAAGATTGCCGAGGAAATACTTCACGGTAACTTTGCACCGGGTGACACCATAGTAGTGGATGTAGATGAAGAGACAGACACCATTGTGCTGAAAAAGAAAACATCTAAAGACGGTGACGATACTGAGCAGCAAGAGGAAAATGGCGAGTAAATAACTTCCTAAAGTATAGCGGGCCCTATTAGGGCCCGCTTTTTTAATGGTAAGGAGGGATGGAGTCCTTACCGCAGTTTGGTAGCAATATCTTTTAGTGCCTCTTTATATTCTACCTCCGATACACCGTCTTCTATTGCCACTTTGGCTACTCTTATGGCTACATGGTAATACACATGTTTTTCATCCATGCGTGGAATGATTTTATCTGGTCTTGGTTTTTCTACTCCATCAGCCAGTGCATATACAGCTTCTTTTTTCATGTTGGCTGTTATCTTACTGGCTTTGGCTGATAATGTGCCTCTAAAGAGGCTGGGAAATACCAAAGAGTTGTTTAACTGGTTGACAAAGTCGGATCTGCCTGTTGCAGTAATATATGCTCCGGACTTTAGGGCTTCATTGGGATATATTTCAGGTACAGGATTGGATACGGCAAACACGATGGGTTTGTCGGACATCTTCTTAATGTGTTCCGGTTTAATGGCTCCAGGTGAAGAAGCCCCGATAATGACATCTGCTCCCTCTACAGCATCATCAAGTGTTTCTCCTATGCCCGATGATAACCTTGCAATTTGGCTTTTTACGGGATTATCTTTGATATCTGGTCTGTCTAAAGATATAACACCTGTTCTATCGGTAAATGTAATGTTTTTACTGGGTAGTCCTATATCATTCCATAAGAGGGCAAAGCCTAAACCTGCAGAGCCACTACCCACAAAGACAACTTTCATCTGTTCTATGGGTTTACCAACTACCCTTGATGCATTAGTAAGACCTGCCATGAGCACTATGGCGGTTCCTTCCATGTCATCGTGAAAAACGGGAATGCCTATATCCTGAAGGGATTCCCATGCGAGAAATGCATCAGGCTGAGATATGTCCTCAAGGTTTATGCCGCTAACAGATGGTTTTAGCATCTTTACAAATGCAACAATGTCTTTGTAGGATAATGCATTGATAGATAGAGGACAGGCATCAACACCACCTAACACTTTGAAAAGTAGAGATTTACCTTCCATGACAGGGTGTCCAGCTTCAGGCCCGATATTACCGAGCCCCAGTATGCGGGTACCATTGGTAACAATGGCAATGGTATTGCCTACCGATGTGAGGTTGTATTTTTCATCAGGCTCTTCTGCTATAGCTCTACAGGCATCAGCTACATAAGGGGTATAGAGGTATGCAAAGTCTTCATATGTAATATTGGGTATCTTGGGGGTGATAGAGACCTTGCCTTCATAGGCACGGTGTATGCCAAGGGCAAGGTCTCTATGAATGTCTCTACTCATCCTTTTTGGCTTCTCCCTTCAGTGCAGAGAGATATTTCAAAACAAGCTTTCCTGCCAAGGAGGAAGGATATAACAGATACATATGGCTCTTCAGTGGTGTGTCGTCAACGAGAACATTAAATCTTACTGTGGCTATTTTTCCGCCATTAAAAGACTGCACAAGCTCTTCCAAAACCTCTTTGGTAAGACCTTTGGGTAGCGGTTTAAATTCTGGAGTTGTTACCTCTATAAAGGAACCTGTCAGTTCTGTCAATGCACGGGCAGATGCTCCCATCATCTGGTTCATGGCTTCTTGGAGTGCAGAGACAAGCATCGGGTCGTCTACAGATGATACTTCCATACCAAACTGACTGAGCATAAGGTTGGCAAGTAGTAGTGCCTGTTCTTCTTTAAGTAGGAGTATTGATGATCCACCAAAGTCCCCCTTATATCCAACGGTAACAAGAACGGAAGGTTCTTCAGGATGCTGGACGGCAGGTAGTGTGCCTAGCCATACTTCTGGTGTGGTGATGTGTATGGTTTTTCCTATCATCTGGCTCAGTGCTGTTGCTGCGTTGCCCATAGCAATATTACCGATTTCACCCAAGAGATCCAGTAGCATTTCGTCCATCAGTGCCATGGTTTTTCACCTCCTCCTGAAAATGTTAAATATACCTCCACCTTTTTTCGCCTTCTTTGGTGTTAGGTCTACCTGAATGGTTCCAAATAAGTATGCAGCCAGCATTGAGAATATGGTTGTTGTCTGCTCGTCAAGAGAGAGTCTTATATACAGTATGTCGTAGTCGTCAATACCATCGGTAAGCGATTCCCTAAATACTATTAGGCCATTACTCATAAACTGGTGAAATCCCGATGTAATTGGTATCTCGGAGAAAAAGAAGATTTCGTTGTCTACGATTTTGTCACTATCTTCTTTGTACAACATAATCTTTGCCCCGTTAATGCCGGCTTTTAGCAATACGCCTTCTATATCCTCATCACCACCTTTGTAAGATACAAGAACAGGTATAGTCATATCTATGAAGTTTTTCTGTTCTACAAGTTCGTTTACAGGTGTTAGCTCCATATGAGGTGAATCAGGATATATGAACATCTGGTCCCCATCAAGAATAATTCCTGTTTTGCCTTTACCGTAAAAGTTTTCAAGTCTTGTATTAACATTTGCCCATATGATATCCGCTGGTTTAGACGAACGCATGAATTTTTTCCCTAAATCAACCTGTAAGGTGATGTATTCCTCTTCTATTTCTGTTATAAACCCCCTGAAACTAAATCGTAGTTCATTTTCTTTATCTGAACGGGTTTGAACAATGAGAATATCCCCCTTTGAAACGGCATCTCTCCACAGAATTCCCACAGTTAATCACTCCTCTTTTGATGCCTGAGAATTTCTATGGTGTTCTTTAGATTGTTTTTCATCTCATTAACTGCGTTAACTATAAGTTTGATATCATTGTTGTATGGGTAGTCCAAATCTTCTCTAAGGTCTCCCTGTCCCATTCTGAGGATCTTGCGTTCCAGTTCAATAAGTGGGTCAAATATCTTACTAAGCATAATGTAAGATAGAGCAGCAGCAATGACAATAAGAATGATAACGAATATAACGAAGAAGTTTCTTGTTCTATTAATAGATGCTGAGATTTCCTGGACAGGTTGTAGCCAAATATCTCTATTGATAGCAGAAACAATTTTCCACGGTGTGCCGGGAATGGAGTGAACCTTTATGCGAAGATTATGTCCAAATAATGATATATCGGCAACAGAGCCATCAGGAGTGCTCTTGATTGTGTCGTAGGCTTGTTTCATCTGCTGTTTATCTGTTTCAGTCAGCTTTAATTCTTTTTCATACTTCGCCTTCATTTCTCTTGATCTGTCTCTGTATGCCTTAAGGAAGTCAAGATTCAAGGGAAGACCCACATATCTTTTATCTGGATATGCGAGAATAACAGGTGCCTTGGTGTTTTCATCGTCAGGTATGTAGACAAGGAAGAAGAAAGAAGAGTATTTATCGTCTTTTTTCACAGCAGAAAGTTCAGATATGTGGGCGATTTGGTCAAGGGACATATATATTCCGATAACGCCAAGCACATTATTTCCTTCCATGATAGGATATCCCATTGCAACTTCCAATTCTCCTGTATCTGGATTAAGAAACGGTGGGGAAAATGTAATAGTGGCATTATTTAATGCCTCTTCGTACCACGGTTCTGTTCTAATATCACTAACATATTCTGATCTTGGAGGATATACAAACGAATAACCACCTGTTGTTTTTACAATAGCCACCTGGCTAACTGAACCTTCCAAGACCTTTCTGTAATCCTCAACAAGCTTATTGAGCTGATCAGAATATTTCTGGACTTGTGCTTGAGCCGATTTGCCAGACATCTGGGAAAATACATCTATTTTTTGCAGAGCATATTTTGCTTTTTCCTCCATTGTCTGGGCAGGTACAAGGGCTATATTCTCAAGCCAAGATTTAATGGCACCGGAGAAACCTTCACTCATACTGTCTAAGGTGCCTTTCACCGTTGTTTCTGCTGATTCAGTCAAAATGGATTTGTCTTTGTTCATCTGCATTAGAGAAAAGATACCTACTGGAACAGATGATAGCAGGATAAACAGAATAACGATAAGGGTAATTTGCCTTTTTAGTTTTCCCTTCATAAAGAGGCACCTCCTAAGTTGTATATTATCTTTATAGAATAATTCTAACATGCAAGGAGGGACAATGATGAGAATATTTATATCTACAGACATAGAAGGTCTGTCAGGTGTTTCGTCTTGGGAATGGTGGAAGAATAATGAAAAGGCTACTACAGAAATTCTTGTAAGGCACTTGGTTCCTGTTATAGAAGTTATAAAAGAATATGACGATAAAGCGGAAATTGTTATAGTTGATAGTCATAGTAAAGGAGAAAACATATCTGTCTTAGATTTTTCCGAAAAATATTCCAATATTTTTCTTATAAATGGATTCCCTCGTAAAGATTATATGATGAGTGGGTTTGATAATACTTATGATGGAGTGATATTTGTTGGCTATCATTCTCTTATTGGTGGCGGTGGTGCTATGGATCATACATATTCTTCTTCAAGCATTTACAATATTCGTGTTAATGGTGAGCCTGTTGGAGAGACGGCTATCAATGCTGCATTCGCTGGTGAGTTTGATGTACCCGTTATGCTTGTTGTAGGTCAAAAGGAGATGGAGTGGGAGATGAAAAGGTATTTACCTGATACGGTGTTTGTACCTGTTCAAGAGGCTGTAGGACGGTTTGCAACTAAAAATGCTTTGCTTCATGATGTAGACCGGAGTATTAGAATTGGAACTGAGGAAGCTATAATGAGAATGCAAAAAGCCTTGATTAAGCCTTTTACATTTTCATCTCCTATAGAGGTGGAAATAGATTGGTTGTCATCGTCTATCGCTGATGTTGTATCACAGATGCCTATAATGGAGAAGGTTTCCCCTCGTACAACACGCTACATCGTCAATAACTGGGTGGAAGGTTTCCGTTGGCTGCTTTCCGCTGTGTATATGAGTTATTTGGGCCAGAGGTGAGTTTATGCCACGAGGTTTTAGAAATCTTGTAAGAATGAAACCCAACTGGAATGTACTGATGTTTCCGTTTGATGTAGATAATGTCAGGGAGATATATGGACTACTTGGAGGAAAAGGTTCTATCACATGTTTGGTGGCTCCTGGGGAGGTTGATGAGTATAAGCGACAGCTATCGTATCTTCCTTATGGTGGACCATCGACCTATGTCCTTCCTCGGGGAGCTTTGCGGGCATTGGATGGTCATTTCCATACAGCCATTTTTCTTATACCTATTGACAAGTTCCGCCGACCTGAGGAGGTGCTTTTTGATATTTATAGGTTACTTCATTGGCATGGTTATATACAGACCATACACTTTATAGCCGGTGGAAAGGAAGATATATGGACTCAGTCGCCTGATAGTTATAGTATCAAGGTGGCAGCCTTGATAAAGAAAACAGGTTTTTTGTTATCTGATGCAAGAGCATTGGAAATTGCCGATGGTATTTGGGTAAAAGTGGAGGGCGTTAAAAGGGATAGTTTGTCTAATGAAGACATAGCATATTAATAGTGTATAATGCAATATGCCTACCTGTAGGTAGATAATATTGTGGTATGCAAAGAAAAAGTTAATATAGGGAAAGGAGGATAGGGCTATGAAGAGAACATATCAGCCACATAATCGTAGAAGGGCTCGTACACATGGCTTTATGGCAAGAATGAGTACCAGAGGTGGAAGAAGGGTTTTAAAGAGAAGAAGACAGAAAGGTCGTTGGAGACTCACTCCATCTTATCGCAAGGTGTAAAATGTGGGAATACCCCGCAAGTATAGGCTTACATCTGGTAAGTTATTTGGTGAAGTTTATAAGAGGGGGAAGATGCTGAAGTCTCCCTTGTTTGTTGTTTACTATTTGCCTATAGAACATGGGCCAAAAGTTGGTATCGTTGTATCTAAGAAGTTTGGTAAGGCTGTAAAGAGAAACAAACTGAAAAGGCAGATAAGGGAGATTGTTAGGGGGCATCTTCCCCATTTAAAGTGTGCAGTTGTTATTTTACCCCGCATGAGGGTAAAAGAAGCATCATTTCACGAAATGAAGCGTATGCTTGATGATATGCTTGAGCAGGTAGGCGGGGGGGAGTGTAGTGAGATACCTTGACAGTTTAATAAAAAAGATGGTTATAGCGATTCTGATGTTTATCCATGCTTTTTTGCATTTATTTTCTCAAGGGCCGGTATGCAGGCACATACCAACATGTTCTGCCTACACGGTAGAGGCCATACAGAAGCATGGTGTGATAGTAGGGGGCTATTTGGCACTGAAGAGAATACTCAGGTGCCACCCATGGGGCACATGGGGATATGATCCAGTGCCTGAGAAAGTACAATTGAAGTTTTTTATAAATAAAGATTAGGAGGGGTAAATATGGCTACACAGACGGTATCCAGTAGTGTGTCTGCCACTGTGACAGGAAAAGCAAGTGGGACTACAACTGTAGGTAGTACATTACAAACAGCAACGACTGCAACACAGCCCTTAAAAGGACTTACCGGGGCTGTTGCCATGTTTTTTATGTGGATTTTGGATTTTCTGTATAGATTTGTTCCTTATTATCCTGTAGATATTATGCTCTTGACTTTACTTGTTAAGTTGATAATGTTTCCATTTACATATCAGCAGGTACGCGCTAGTGTTATGATGACTAAAATCCAACCTTTGGTTAAAAAGATACAAGAGAAATATAAAGATGATAAGAATAAGCAGGGTGAAGAACTTATGAAACTCTACCAAGAGTACAAGGTTAATCCCCTTATGGGGTGTCTTGTTCTCATTTTTCAACTTCCTATATTTTGGGGACTTTACAAGGCTTTGCTTAACTATCACCTTTACAATCCGAACTTTAATGGTGTTTCCTTCTTGTGGGTGCCAGATATATCTAAACCCGATCCAACATGGGCAACTCCCATCATAGTTGCCGTTGCAACATACTTTCAGTTTAAACTCAGTCAGACACCAACATCTGATCCACAAACTCAAGCTCAAACGAAGATGATGATGATTCTTATGCCTTTGATGTTTGCGTGGTTTGCCATGAAGATGCCTGTTGGTGTGGCTATTTACTGGGTAACATTTGCCATTTTAGGTGTTCTTGAGAACCGTTTAGTGAGATATATAGTGGAAAAGGAGATCAATAAAAAAGGGATGGAAAAAAAGGATACATAGCATAGGTGGGGGTGAATATAGTGAGTGATATGGTTTTTACCGGTGCCTCTTTAGAAGAGGCAATAGAATCTGCTAAAAGTGTGCTTGGAGATAATTTTGAATATGAGGTTGTAGAGGAGCGAAAAGGCCTTTTAGGAAAAGTTGTAAAAATAAAGGCTTGGAGACCTGTCCCTTCTGTTGTTGTAAAAAAGCTTCTTGAAGATATTATGAAAGCAGCTGGGAAAGATGCCACGATATATGTAGATGAGTATGATGAGGGAGAGATACATGTTCGTATAGATGGAGAAGACCTTGCCGGTTTTATTGGTAAGCATGGCAAGTTTCTTGATACATTTGAACATTTCATAGATCAGGTTATTAGACTTCGCTTTGATAAGCCTATTAGACTTGATATAGATATCATGGGCTATAAGGCCCGGAGAGCCGAGAAGTTACTCTCTATGATTGAGAAAAAAATACAGTATATGGAATCTCGTAGGCTGAAGAGTATAAAACTGAGCCCTATGCCTCGTTGGGAGAGAAAAATTGTTCATAAGCTTGTGCAGGAACATTTCCCAGCTTATACTACTCGTTCATTTGGAGAAGAGCCTAATAGGAGGATAGAGATAAAGAAGGTTGGTTGATATGTCGGATGTTATCGTTGCCATTTCCACCCCTCCCGGGGTAGGAGCTATACATGTTGTTCGCCTCTCTGGGAGGGGTTCTTTTTTATTGGCAGAGAAAGTTATTAAGAAAAAGTTGCCACCTCACGGTACAATGAAACTTGCAAAGATTTATGACAGCGAGGGTGATGTTATAGATCATGCCCTTGTTGTGGCCTTTTATGCTCCCCGTTCATATACTGGTGAAGATATGGTAGAGTTTCATGTACATGGTAATCCCGTTATTGCCTCTGCTTTAATATCTTATCTCATATCTTTAGGAGCCCGCCTTGCCGAGCCGGGAGAGTTTACCAAGAGGGCATTGCTTTCAGGTAAGATGACACTTTCACAGGTTGAGGCCCTCCATGAGGTGATATATGGAAAGAATATAGAGTCGGTAAAAGCCGCTACACGCAGTGCATCAGGAGAATATGAAAAAGATATCAAGGCCATTTATGATGACATATTATCTTTGGCATCAGCTATGAGGGCTGATGTGGATTATCCGGAAGATGTAGAACTGGAAGAATATGGATTTGACGATAGGAAAGGTGATTTTCTCATCCGTATTGACAGTATATTAGAGAGGTTGAATATACTGTATAAGCGCATTGAGGTAGGCCAGAAACTGGCAAGGGGATACAAGATTGTTCTTATCGGTGCGCCCAATGTAGGGAAATCTTCACTTCTTAATGCTCTTCTTGGTTATGAACGAGCTATTGTTTCTGATATTCCCGGAACAACGAGAGATTTTGTAGAAGCCATGCATATGATAGGTCATGTTCCTGTGTCACTTGTTGATGTGGCTGGTATTAGGCATACAACCGACAAGGTGGAAAAGATAGGTGTTGATAGAGCCCGCCAGATGGCCAGTGAGGCCGATCTTCTGATATGGGTTGTAGATGGCAGTAAAGCCGCGACGGAAGATGACTTAAGGATATGGGAGGAATTTGGAGAAAAGATAGGCCTTATAGTTGTTAACAAGATAGATGTGGTCAATAAGGTAGAGAGTGTAATTTCGCAATTTAAGTCGTTTGGTTTACCCGTTATTGGAGTATCCACTAAAACGGGACAGGGCATAGATGTGCTTGTGGAAAAAATAGGTGATCTCCTGTCTCAATCTGAATATACACCACTGTATATGTCAGGTAGGGTTATGTCTCATGTCAGTGAAGCATTAAAATATATAAAGGAAGCCCAAGAGCTTGTTGAAACAGACATGCCCGAAATAGCATCTATAGATATTGAGAGGGCGGCAAATCATGTTGGTGCTATTTTGGGGCGTGCCGATGTGTCTGAAGATGTGCTTGATAAATTATTTTCTACATTCTGTGTGGGAAAGTAGGTGATGAGTATGGATTTACGTATTGTGGTAGATGGTGATGCGGATATACCTGAAGAGTTAGAAGATAAGGTGGTTTATGTTCCTCAATATGTCATATACGATGGGATAAGCTATAGGGCGACAAGAGAAATGATACTTCGTGATATGGAGTCTTTTCTTGATCCCGATAAATTGTCTACGAGTATGCCATCTGCTCAAGATTTTTTGGATGCGTTGAATAAGTTAAAGTATCCTGCCCTTGCGATACATGTCAGTAGTGGTATTAGTAGCACATATCGCTCAATAAAGGCTGCTGCCGAGGTGGCTTCTGTGCTTGATAAATTGTATATGTTTGATACTAAAACGGCAGCGTCTGGCATAGGAGTATATGTGTATTTTGCTTACAGCATGCTAAGAAAAGGGCATAATGTGGAAGAAGTTTATGACATGCTTGTTGCTCTTCGGGATAATGAAAAAGAGAAAACATATGCTGTTGTGGGAGATATAAGATTTGCCCTTCATGGAAGAAGAGTTAATGGACTTGTTGTTGCTGCGGCTAAGGCTATGCGGTTTGTGGTTGTTGTTTCCCCTGATGATGAAGGATATCTACAGGTTATTTACAAGACAATGGGTAGAAAAAAAGCATTACGATATCTTGTAGAAAAAACGATAAATAGACTTAAGAATGCTAAAAAACCTATTGTTGGTATATCTCATGCATGGGCCGAAAGAGATGCTGATATGATAGCTAAGACACTGAAACAAGAACGTCCTGATGCGTATATGTTTGTGACCTACATGAATCCCACACTTGTTGCCCACGGTGGGAAGGGAACATTGGCGGTTTCTGTACTTGATGCCGATGTATAGTTAGTTGTAATTAAATATTAGGGGGGATGCGGAGTGTTGTCTATTGTTGTTGATGGTACGGCGGATGTACCGCCACAGCTCAAAGATACTATTACTACTGTTCCGCTTTATGTTGTTTTTCGGGGAAAGAGTTATAAGGCAACAGAGGAAATGCTTTCTGGTGAGATAGAGCATATGCTTGCGCCTGGAGAGATTTCTACCAGTATGCCCACAACAAATGATTTTATGGAGGTTTTTCAGGCTTTACCTAAGCCTATACTTGTTGTGCATGTCAGTAAGAATATTAGTGGAACATATCGTGCTATACATGCTGCTATTGAGGAATTGGGCTATCAAGATGAGGTTATACCATTTGATACATTGACTGCGGGCACAGGTATCGGACTGTATGCTTGGCTTGCTTACGAACTAGATAGGCAGGGGAAGTCCGTGGATGAAATTGTTTCTATATTAGCGGAAATGAGAGATAACCGGAAGGAGCATACATATTCTGTTGTGGGAGATGTGCAATTTACGCTTAATGGTGGTAGAGTTTCAGGTTTTGCCGGTTTGGCCGCTAGAGCTATGCGTATTGTGATTACCATATCACCCGATGAAACTGGGACTCTGAAAGTTATAGGGAAATCTTTTGGTAGAAAAAAGGCATTGAGACTTCTTCGTAAGCACATGGCGGAAGCAATAGAGAATGCCAAGAGGCCTATCGTTGGTATATCCCATGCATGGTGTGAAGAAGATGCTTATCTGCTTAAAGATTATCTTCATGCCCTCCGACCAGATGCAAAATTTTTCCTTACCACTATTAATGCAACTCTTATTGCCCACGGTGGTAAGGGAACAATTGCCGCCTCTGTTTTAGATACAGCTCCGTACATGTGATACTTTTTGCTTTCTTTCTCGTATACATGTGTGGAGGTGGTAAATATGAAAGATAAAAAGTTGCTTGTTCTTACTGTTTTGTTCGGTATTATTATGTTTGCTGTGGGAGGGTATTGGGCTCTGTCTTCCCAAAAGGTCAGTGCTGATGTATCGTGTACTTCTACAACAGCCAAAGTTTCTGTTATTGGTGTAGCCAAGCAAGAAGTAACCCCTGACAGGGCTGTCATTACTGTCAATGTTGTAGGAGAAGATAAAGATGCCAATAAGGCAATGGAGGTTATGAAGGAAAACGCACAGTATGTTTTAGATATTGCCAAAACATACACAGATGAGAAGTATATTACCACTACAGGGCTGAGCCTTAGACAGTCGGGACACTGGGAAAAAGATAAATATATTTACGATAAGTTTGTGGCATCTGAGGTTATCAAGATAGATGTGGAAGTAGACAGAGTTGGGGAGCTTACTGGTAAGATTACCGCAGATAGAGCAGAAAATGTTAGACTATCTGGCATTTCCTTTTACTACACCAAGGCCGATGAGGTTAGAAAAAATCTTCTTGAAAAAGCCATTCTTGATGCTAAGGATAATGCGGTTCGTTTGGTAAAGCCACTGGGTGCAGAGCATATATCCCTGATATCTGTTTCATATGGTAGTTATGCACCTATTCTTATGGACAATGATATGCGATATGGTGCTGCCAAGGGAGAAAACGAGGTTCCCATTTCTGCTGGTTCTCAGACAATATCGGTTCAGGTCAGTGCCGTATTTGAGGCGGGTCCTGTATGTGCGTCTATAGATAAGTAGAATAATAAGATATAGCTAAAAAAGGGGCACATAGGTGCCCCTTTTTGTTTTATTGGGTGCTATTCTATATTTAGGTAAGGAGGTTGATATAGTGGAGTTTAAACATGGTATTTATCAGAGACTTGCTGCTGGAGAGTGGTTGGTTTATCACTTTGCCCGTGATCTTGAGTCTGTTCATGGTGAAGGTATATGGAGTGAGGTGAAGTTTTTTTCAGAAAAACATGCTAAGCGTCTTACTGATATTGTTGTATCCATGAGGATAAAGCCTCTTCCCCCCAGTATGTGGCATTTATATAGCCCCTCTCCTCCCAAAAAGTGGTATGATGCTTTAGTAGATAGGGATATTGCATTTAGAGAGGTATATGAGGTGGTTATAGGTTTTTCTGATTTTTATTCAAGAATGCTAAACAGGTATCAGTTTGATGAAGAGTTTCTTGTTAGGCATAAAGAGGATTGGGATAAAGTAAAGAAAAGAATGAGGAATCTCATGGGGAGGTGAATAGTGTGGTTATTTGTGTAACACTGAATCCGGCTATTGATGCCTATCTTGAGGTGAAAAAATTTATACCAGGTTCTTTTCATAGAACCGAAAACGAAAGGTACAGTCCTGGTGGAAAAGGGTTTATTGCTGCTGAAATTTTGATGAAACTGGGCTATAATGATGTTCTTTCTACTGGCTTACTTGCTGGTCGTAATGGTCTTGCGTGGGAAGATGCTGCCACTCAGAAGGGAGTGCCGGGTTCCTATGTGTATATTCACAATGGCAATACCCGTAGGAATATTCAGATTGTTGATCTTGCTGAGAGTACTGTTACTAGTATTGGAACAAAAGGACCTGTAGCTTCCCCGCAGGATATAGAGAAATTGAAAAAGAGACTGAGACCACACCTTGGGAGAGCTGAATGGATAGTGTTTGGAGGTTCTTTACCTAGTGGTTTATCTTCTGATACATACTATGAGCTCATAAAATATTTCAATGGTCTTGGTAAGAAAACGGTTATTAATGCCACCATAGATTATTTACCTCGTGCTGCCGATGCTATACCTTTTATGCTTGTTGAAGATCCTAAGGAGGGAGAAGAGCATTTTGGAGATATTGAGGTGCACTCCTTGGAAGACGAAATAAAACTTGCAAAGACTTTGATGGATAGAGGGATTCAAATTGTTAGTTTGTCTTGGCAAATCATACACAATGTTATTGGAGTCTATGGAAATGTATATCATGTTCAGCTTGTTGATCCTCATATTTTCTCTGTTGTTGGTGCCAATAGTGCTTTAACAGCTGGCCTTATACATGCAGTTATATCGGGTATGGAAGGTCCCGATATTGCAAAGCATGCTGTGGCTACAGCTTATGCCGTGGCAACTAAACTTGAACCCGATATAGATGGTATTGTGCAGGTGCAGAAAGTGTACCAGTATGTAGAAGTTGAAAAGGTGCTCTAAGGGGGTGAATGTTGTGCTTGTAAAAGATATATACATTAGAGACCTTACGGCTATTACCGACGATATGACAGTCAGGGAGGCCATAGAGATACTGTATACACACCGTTTGCCCGGTGTCCCACTTGTTGATGAGGACTTCAAAGTAATAGGTTATGTTAGTGGTTCTTCTATCTCCGATGTTATTATTCCTGACTATGTTAAGAGGCTTGTTAGCACCTCTTATTTTCCCGATATAGGCATTTTGGCCAAGGAGTTAGCCAGTATCATGGATAGTCCTGTTAGTGAGGTAAAAAAATGGACTCCTGTTGTAGAGGAGGAAGATACAGACCTCACAGCACTAAAACTGATGCTTGAGCATCACAGAAATGTGTTGCCCGTTGTTGACGAAGAAAATAGACTTCGTGGTGTTATCACAAAGGAGGCTATATTATCTGCAATTGTACATATGATAGATAGTGAAAACGATAAAGGTAAAGCTGACAAGTAAGTAGTTGTTAGGGTTGGGGAGGGATTTCTATGCATATTACATTTACTATTGCTGTGATTGCACTTTTTACCTTAGTTTATGTCTTTTTAATGACTGATATGAGGCATAGAACGGCTGTGGCTATGCTTGGTGCAGCAGCTACCGTATTTGTAGCTGAGGTATTTTATAAAAATACTGAGGATTTTTGGTCTTTTATTGATTTTGAAACTCTTGCTTTGCTTATGGGCATGATGATAATTGTTGGAGTTTTAGCCCATAGTGGCTTTTTTGAATATCTTGGTGTGAAGACTCTACAATTGTCTAAAGGTGATCCGAAAAAATTTTTCTTTGGCATGTTTTTTCTTACCGCTTTTACATCTGCTTTCCTTGACAATGTTACAACTGTTCTGTTGATGACCCCTCTTATTCTGTATGTTACGGCTATTCTTGAGATAGATCCTATGCCGTTTTTGCTGGGAGAGATAATGGCTTCTAATATTGGAGGTACTGCAACTTTGATTGGCGATCCTCCGAATATTATGATCGGTACAGGTGCCGGTTTATCCTTTATGCAATTTATTAAGTACGAGACACCAATTAGCATTTTTAATGTTATTATGTCAGCAATTTTTATCTATTATATATTTAAAGACAGATTTGCTTTAAAGTATCCTGAGAATATACAAAATAAGATAAAAGAGTTTGACCCCCAAAAAGCTATAAAGGATAAATATCTAATGCGTGTTGGTTTGATTATATTGTTTTTCGTTATAGTGCTATTCTTCCTCTCAGATGTCATTGGTGTCTCAGAGGCTGTTATTGCATTACTTGGAGGTTCATTGGCATTGTTCCTTATTATGGATCATGAGACAGTGGAAAAAGTCATTATGCAAGTAGAGTGGACAACGCTGTTATTCTTTATGGCTTTATTTATCATTGTTGGTTATCTTAATTCAACTGGTGCTTTGGATATGGTTGCCCGGTGGATGGTTAAGATTAGTGGCGGTAATAAGATTGTGCTTGTGATGGTCATACTGTGGGGTTCTGCTATTATCAGTGCCTTTGTAGATAATATACCCTTCACTGCAACTATGATACCTGTTATTAGTGCCCTTATAGCAAGGAATCCATCTCTGAATACTCATCATGTTCTTTGGTGGGCTTTGTCTATGGGGGCATGTCTTGGTGGCAATGGCACGGTTATTGGTGCCTCTGCTAATGTCGTTGTTAGTGGTATAGCCAAGAAAAATGGTATAGATATCAACTTTAGAAATTATGCAAAAATAGGGGCTCCTGTTACCATTTTTATATTGCTTATCAGTAGCGTATATCTGTATTTCTTGGCCACTCTGTAGGTTGTAATTTTTTTAGATAATAAAAACAGGGGAGACGCATGTCTCCCCTGTTGTGGTTACTGTAGGATTTACTATCGTTTGGCTGTGATATCCCACCACTTGATGTCATCTTGAGATATAAATATACGGTCTATACTCGGGGTTGCTGTACCAAGATGTATTTCACCAATAGTATAAGAATATATAGTTTTTTCTTTAATGGTCCCTATACCGAATATCTTGCCATCAATTATTCGTGGATCAAAATATTTGGCTCCAGAAGTTGTTTGTATCAGCTTGCCATCAAGATTATAGACCTTAATTGTTGCCTTGCCTATTTGGTATCCCCATACAAGAAGTTTCTTGCTTGTATTATCAATCCATAGCCCCTCTGATGGAACACTTTTCAGCGGATATGATAGTGTTAGAGAGCCTGTTTCTGGTTTGAATGTATATACACCGCTTTTGCCCAGCAAATACACGGTGTGGCTATCACTGTCTATATATGCCACCTCATAGGGTGGATGAATTCCTTGAGTTATAATGGCATCAAAGTCATTGCTTTCCTTGTATTTGGTAATAATTTTTTCATTACCCCTAATGTCTCTGTATACCAATGCTTCATCGGGTGCTCCATTAGATCCAACATATACCATGCTGCCGTCGTCACCTATGGCGGCAATCCATTTAATTGAGCTGTAAAGTTTTCCCTTGTTAATAAGAGATATATTGAGTTTCGTAGGGTTGTTTAGTATATTGCTTGTGTCCAATATAATAAATAAGTTGTTACCTGTGGCTATTCCATCTGGCCATACATGCACGGCCAGTTTTTTTCTACCTGGAGAGATTAGCATGCTAATCATAGTTCCAAATTGATCTGGGGTAATAAGCTTCACAGTTTGATCGGTTTTAAGGTTTTTGTATATTAGTTCTGGGTTATCCATTTCGGCCGTTTGACGGAGGTATACAAAGGCATTTTGGTTAAGAAGAAGTCCATACAATCCGTCGTCAATTTTCTTGATGATGTTGTTATGTACATAATACATTGGGCTTGTCAGTTTACCTGGTGTATCAAGTGTAATAAACATGGCATATGGTGCAGGCTTAGCTAAATCTGCGGTAGGGATATTAGAACATGAGACAAATAGTGCTAATATGGCAATTGTGAAGATAACTGTCTTAATTGATAGTTTCATATTCTCACCTCCTGCAGTTTATTTTACATTACCTGTAGGTGTTTGCTTCGGTATAATTTATATAGACGCAATATAGGGAGGTAGCCGTGAAACTACGATGGAATAATATTGTAGACAAGGATGATGTACTTCTTGTTACCTTTGTCTTGGATAGTGTAGAGTATACTGTTCTTGGTGTTGTTCAGAGAAAAAGTGCAATAGAACTTGATATAAAACTTTTTAACCCACCTCTAAAAGATATTCCCGAGGGTACTGAGGCTTATGTCATAGTTTCAAAGCCTACAGGTTCTTATTTGTTTAATGGATTTATTCGTCTTTATATCTTGTCCCAATGGCTTATGGTTCTTGTCCCTGTAGGTTCCGTAGTTTACTGGGATAGACGAAAGATGAAACGTTTTAATGTCAGACTTCGTACTGAAATAGCATGGGGTGATAGAGACGAAGAATTCGTAGCTATGCTTGAGGATATGAATGTGTTTGGCGCTAAGGTTAGTATTAGCAAAGAGCAATTTATATTTTGGAATGTTGGATTTGAAGAACCTTTAGGTAAAGAAGGTATGTTGTTTATTGTTGTTCCCTATAAAGGTGAGATTGTGTCGTTTGTAGTGAGATTTTTTGTTAAGTGGATTAGGCAAACAGATACAGATGTCTATATGGGGCTTGAGTTTATTATTTCTAATGATGATGTCAAGCAGTATCTTGAATATTTCTCTCGTATACTATTTTGATTTCTGCTTAGGGGGGTATGTATCATGATAGATTATGTGCCGTGGCGTAATATTATGATTCCTGATGCTGTCATTGTTATGAAAAGTGCTGGTAGAGATGGTGGGATGACTGTGGGACTGGTAGACAAGGTAGGAAGAAAAACTGTTGGTGTGAGATTACTTTCAAATTGGGATATTGACGGCAATCAGATAGATATCTCTGTAGCTACAGATAATGGATTGTATTCCATACCTGCTGAGATTAAGAAAGTTAATCTTGTGAATGGTGGAGGATATGTAACACTTGTGCCTCTCTCACAGGCTGCTAAGATTGATAAACGCAAGGCTGAAAGGTATTCTATAGCCCTACCTGTCTTATTTAGGCCAATTGGTGGAGATCGGTTTTATGAAGGTATCATGGATGATATTTCATGGGCTGGTTGTCGTATTATATGGGCATCGCCCGATGATATACATCTGAATAAGATAATATTGCGCATCAAAGTTGGAAAAAAAGTGGAGGATATTTTAGGACGCGTAGTATGGCGTAGAAGAGGTGAGAGAAAAGACATCTTAGGTGTTGAGTTTTTAGAACACACATCTAAGTTGTTTCGGGTTTTTTCTGATATAGTAGAGACGGAATCTAAATAATTGGAGGGGTGAAGATGGACGGTTTGCCACGATCAGATGTGGGACATGTTTTAGGGCTTTTAGAAATACTGCTTGATGAAGATGGTGTTATGGATGCATATAAGTTGTCAACAGAAGAGCATCTTTCCCTTGATGAGATATTAGGCATTATAGAAACGGCAAAGTCGTTTGGATTTGTAAAAGTAGAGAAAGGTGATGTTATCCTGACGGACTTGGGTAAGAAGTTTGCCGAGGCAGACCTGCAGACAAGAAAGAAGATACTGAGAGATGTACTGGAAAATCACCCTGTATATCAGAAGATATTGTCTGTTCTTAGAGGTGTGCCAGAAAATTGTATAGACAGAGAAGAATTTGATAGAATGATAGGTTCTGATCTCACAGAAGAAGAAGAAGATATTATCAGCAAAAATGTTCTTGATTGGGGACGATTTGCAGAGATTATATGGTATGACGGCGATGAAGATGAGGTGTGCCTTGAAACAGAAGAGGATGAGCAGCCGTGAATGACGATAAACCGTCGGGGAGGTATGTAAATAGTGAGTCTATTGGCAGCTGCAGGATGGTCGTTTTTGCGTATGTTGATAGCCTATGTGCTATCACTTCTTTTTGCTGTTCCCTATGGTCTTGCAGCTGCCTCTTCTAAAAGACGAGAGAGGTGGATGATTCCTCTCATAGATATTCTTCAATCTGTTCCTATTGTTACTTTCTTTCCTGTTGCAATACTTTTCTTTGTGAAACTCGGTGGTGGTGGTCGCATTGGAGTAGAGATGGCATCCATCTTTCTTATCTTTACATGTCAAGTGTGGAATCTTGCTTTTTCAGTCTATGAGACAGTGAAGACTTTTCCAAGAGATTTGATGTATCTTGCCGATGCCTATAAGCTTCCGCCTTTGACTCGCATTAGGTATTTTTATATTCCTGCTATGATTCCCGGACTTGTTTATAACAGTATGATGTCGTGGGCTAATGGCTGGTATTTTCTGATAGCATCTGAGATATTTTCTGTAGGATCAGAAGAGTATAAACTACCAGGTTTAGGTACAGAGATTATTACCAATTTGGAAAAGGGCAATATTGGTGGACTTGTCTTGACACTTGTTGTGCTTGTATCAATTGTTTTGTTTATGCAAATGGCTATATGGAACTCACTGCGGAAGTGGGCTAAACTATTTGAGTATAACTATGAACCTATAGATGTATATAAGCCTCATTTTGTTGAGTGGATAGAGGAAATTGCATATAGATTACGATTTGAACAACTTTTCTATGGGACGGTATATGGTTTATGGACATTCTTTAGGAAAAAATGGGTGAAGATTATAGTAAAGTCTTTACTTTTTGCTTTTGGCCTATATGCCCTGTATGGAGGCTATGAGTTTGTTATATGGCTTATCTCTCCTGTGCCACAGGGTATATCTGAGATATTCCCAGCTTTAGGAATAACAACATTACGTATATTTGTTGCCTATTTGATAAGTTTGGTGTTAGTTCTTGTTCCCGGCTACTGGGTTTCTAAGCATAAGGAAGAGTCTGCCAGAGTTGTTGATATATTTATCACATCTATTGGCGTACTTAGCAGTATTCCTGCTAGTGCCTTTTTCCCTCCGATTATTCATATTATGGTGAGATATTTGGGTAGTATGGAAGTTGGGACTATATTTATCTATGTAACGGCTATGGTTTGGTATATCATGTACAATGTACTTTTAGGTGCTGTTAGCATTCCTATGTCATTAAGAAATTTAGCACAGGTATTTAAGATTCGCGGGGGACTGTTTGTACGCACGATATTTATCCCTGCTATTTTCCCATCGTTGATAACAGGTAGTATTACGGGATGGGGTGGAGCGTGGAACGCTTCTGTTGTTGCCGAATACATGGTATTTTCTGGTGAGGTACTTGCTGTTTTTGGTATAGGTTCATTTCTTGTAAGAAATCTTACAGCTAACCCCAAACTAATGATGTGGGGTGCTATTATTATGACTGTATATGTTGTTCTTTTGAATAGGTTGGTATGGCAGCCTCTTTATAACCTGGCAGAGCGGAGGTATAGGCGTGGTGAGTGGTAGGAAGAGCTGTATATTGAGAGCAGAGAATATATCTAAGGTTGTTGAGGAGAAGGGGAAAAAATTTGTTATATTTGATTCTGTATCGTTTGAGATAAGAGAGGGCGAGATCGTATCTATACTTGGTCCTACAGGTTCAGGTAAAACTAGTATTCTCAATATGGTAGTTGGGCTTGAAAAACCTACTGCAGGTGAGATTTTTTATAGGGGAGAGCCCCTTGATAGTGAAAAACACATTGTGCCACTTATTCCCCAGCAACCTATTTCTCTTCCATGGTTAACGGTTCAAGGAAACATAGAGGTTGTTTTAGAGGCTAAAGGTATACCCCTTCGCCAGCGTATTAGAACTGCATTAAAATATATAGACCTGATGGGGCTTGATTCCTTTGAAGACACATATCCCAGAGAGCTTACTCTTGCTATGCGCCAACGACTGTCATTTGCAAGGGCTTTATCAGTTGAAGAGGAGCTTATCGCCATGGATGATCCTTTTACAACGCTTGATTCTCTAACGGCAGAAGATCTTAGGGAAGAGTTCCTTCGCCTTTGGTTAGAAAAACAGCTTGTTGTTAAGAGCATACTACTTACAACAACCAATGTTGAAGAGGCTGTATATTTCTCTGATAGAGTGTATGTATTGTCTCGTAGACCTGGAAGACTTCTTGATATAGTAGATGTGAATATGCCACATCCAAGAGATAAAGATAGCAAAGAGTTTGCAGATATTATGGATCACATATATTCAGTGCTTTTGTCTTTGTAGTTATCCAATGTTTATTTCTTTCAGCTTCTTTATACGCTCGTCGGCTTCCATATATTTCTTTTCTAAAATATCCCAGTACTCTTCATAGCTTTGGGCTTCTATGGCAAAGGGTACCGTGAGGTGTACCTCTTGTCCCGTTTTCATTACCAATCCACCTGGAACAAAGAGCGTTTTACCATGTGGTTTTATGCGAATAGGACCTTCATCAAGTGCCCCGATAAAATTTTCTCTTCTGGGTAGTATACCAATTTCTCCATCTACCAGTGTTAGTGATATAAAGTCTGCTTCTCCATTAAATATAACCCCTTCAGGTGAAGATATAATAAGTTTCAGTTTCATTTACAGCACCTCTTTGATAGAGCCAATCATATAAAGATCACTTTCAGAAAGTTTGTCGGCTTTGCCCTCAATAACGGCTTCAAATGATGAGAGTGTTTCTTCTAGTGGCACATACTTACCCGGTATACCTGTAAACTGCTCGGCAACATGGAAGGGTTGGGACAGCAGCATTTGTATGCGTCTTGCCCTATGAACAATAGTGCGGTCTTCTTCGCTAAGCTGCTCCATACCGAGTAGTGCAATAATATCTTTTAGCTCGTTGTATCTGGCTAGGAACCTCTTTACTTCCGATGCCACTTTAACATGCCTTTCGCCTACTATATCAGGGTGAAGCATTTTAGAAGATGATGCCAGAGGATCTACTGCGGGATATATACCCATCTCTGCTATGTGCCTTGATAAGACAACAGATGAGTCAAGGTGACCAAATATTGTTGCAGGGGCGGGGTCTGTTATGTCGTCTGCAGGTACATAAACTGCCTGAACGGCCGTGATGGCACCACCTATTGTTGAAGAAATGCGTTCTTCAATAAGAGCCATCTCTGTGAACAGTGTAGGTTGATATCCTACTGCCGAGGGCAATCTACCCAGAAGTGATGATACTTCCATGCCTGCTTGGGCATACCTGAAGATGTTATCCATGAAAACAAGTACTTCTTTGCCTGTCTTTTCAAGGAGATATTCTGCTTGTGTAACTGTTGTAAATGGTGTACGCAGTCTTACACCGGGAGGTTCATTCATCTGTCCAAATACCATTATAACCTTATCAATAACGCCTGATTCTTCCATTTCTTGCCAGAGCTCTTGTCCTTCTCTTGTGCGTTCACCAATACCACCGAATACAGAGTATCCACCGTGTACGCTGCCAATATTATGTATGAGTTCCATCACCAAAACGGTCTTACCAACACCAGCTCCACCAAATAGACCAATTTTACCGCCTTTAGGGAACGGTGCCAGCAAATCAAGAGCCTTGATGCCTGTTTCTAATACCTCTGTAACGGGAAGTACCTTTTCAGGCTCAGGGGGTTTTCTAAGAACACTACGTTCCTCTTCACCTTTAATAGGTCCTCTGTCATCAAGGGGCATGCCCAGTGGGGACATGACTCTTCCCAGTATTGATGTGCCTACTGGAACTGTTAGTTCTTTACCTGTTGCCTCCACTAGCATGTTTCTATGTATGCCTTCTGTAGGACCAAGTGCAATGGTCCTTGCTTGTCCTTCTTCCAATATTACGCGGACTTCCAGAGGTATAAATCCACACATGATAATTTCATATACCTTAGGTGTATAGTTTTCAAAAGATACATCTACAACGGGACCGTGAACGGCCACAACCCTACCTATTTTTTTCTCCACCGATAATACCCCCTATGGTATCAAGTAATTCTCTTGTTATGCTTTCTCCTCTTATTCTGCTAATCTGTACTTGCAGATTATTAGACATTTCTTTTGCCTGCTTTTCTGCTCTGCTCATTGTAATCCATCTCATGTTGAATTCAGAGAACGCTGCAGTATAAAAGGCTCTTAACATTGCGGCGTACACGAACATTTTTGTGCCTTCGTTTACAATATCTATTGGATTTGGTATAAATTGGAAATTAGAACTTTTCTCCTTATGTGTATCTAATGATAGTGGTAGGAGATTTTCTATTTTAGCTTTTCCCTTTCTACCAGCCTCTGATTCTATGTATATGAGTGTTAACTGGCTGAGGGGAATAGTTAAAATGTCCATGAAGAAAGCAGATACTGTGCTTATATCGGGATCGGAATACATACCACCAAGTTTTCCATCTGCCTTAATACCTATACGGGCAAGTATGTCTTCTCCCATTGCCCCAATAGCAAATATATAGTCTTCGTTTTTTATTTGAAGTTGCTTAGCGGCTTCTAATACATCTTCATTATATGATCCACATAGTCCCATATCGCTAAAAAAGAGCACAATAACACGTGGATTAATCTTTGGTGGATTGATTAGTGGTGAGTTTTTCAGTTTTTCTTTGGGTATATGTGGAAGTGCGTATTCTACAAGAGATTTTAATTCTTCAGTGTACATATAGAGCTTATCCTTGTCTTGCTGTCTCAGGGCCATTTTGCTGGAAGATAGTATTTGCATGCCTCTGGCAAATTTGTGCAAAAGATCGCTTGTTTGTTTGCGTTTTTTTAGGTCTCTAAGTCCCTGCATAGAAATCACCTATAAACTTTTTCCAGATATTAATAATAGCCTGCTTAGTATTTTCGTCTATTTCTTTATGGATATCTATTTGGGGTTTATCATTGTCAGCTTTGAAATATTGGTAGAAATCCCATAGCATATCATTGACCTTATCTTCCTTAATTTCGTCAAGCAAACCTTCTGATAGTAGTATAAGTGCGATAACCTCTTCTTCTGGAGTAACAAGCTGGTGAGCTTTTTGCTTCAATACTTGTACAGTGCGACGGCCTCTTATAAGCATTTTTTCGCTTTTCTCATCAAGCTTGCCACCAAACTGCACAAATGTGGCCAGTTCTTCGTATCGTGCCAAATCAACTCTCAGTTTTCCCGCTAATTTCTTAATAGCCTTATACTGCGCAGAGCCACCGACACGAGATACAGATAGACCGGGGTGTACAGCTGGTCTCCTACCAGAATTAAATAGATTGGCATCAAGGTATATTTGTCCATCGGTAATAGATACGAGATTTGTTGGTATGTAGGCAGAAAAGTCTCCCAGCTGTGTTTCGCATATGGGGAGAGCTGTAAGACTTCCGCCACCATGTTTAGCATTAAGTTTAGCCGCCCTTTCAAGAAGTCTTGAATGGGTGTAAAAGATGTCACCAGGATAAGCCTCTCTACCAGGTGGTCTTCTCAGTAGTAAGGAGATTTCCCTGTAGCTAACAGCATGTTTGGAGAGGTCGTCATACACGACAATAACCTTTTTACCTCTGTACATAAACCATTCACCAATAGATGTACCTGCATATGGTGCCATAAACCTTAGTACCGGTGAATATGCCGCAGGAGCTGCAACAATAACAATTTGATCCATTACACCGTGTTCAGTAAATGTTTCTACGACACTACTGAGGTCGGATTCCTTCTGCCCTATGCTGACATATACACCAATAACATCTTTCCCTTTTTGATTTATGAGAATGTCAACGCCGACGGTTGTTTTACCAGTAGCTCTATCACCAAGTATAAGTTCTCTTTGGCCATGTCCTATAGGTACAAGTAGATCTATAGAGTATATGCCTGTTTCTACAGGTTCATTGACTTTAGCTCTCCAGGAAATTGGGGGAGCTGGTCTCTCCATTGGTAAATATTCTGATGTTGCAACAGGGCTACCACCGTCAAGTGGGTTACCAAATGGGTCAATAACCCTTCCAAGCAGTGATTCACCTACTGGCACTTCCGGCTCTCTGCCTGTACCGTAAACCTTCATGCCTACATCTACATCTTGTTCATCAAGCAGTAGTATGCCCACTTCCCCTCGCCTTAGTTCACTTACGATACCGATTTTACCATTTTCAAATTGCACAATTTCCCAATAACCAACCATGGACAAACCATCAGCCCATGCAATACCATCTCCCACACGGAGAATCGTTCCCGATGTGTACGATTTAGCAATGAAAGGACTGTGTTTGGTTTTTCTTAGAAATTCCTCAATGATACTCATGTTCTATCACCTATAGCTTCCGAAATATATCTATTCAATGTGGCATCAAGGACATAGTCTTTGTAAACCAGTCTGAAACCAGATATGATATCTTCATTAACTTTTATGCCTGCGATAGAAACTCCCATCTCTTCTAAACTCTCTCTAATCTCTTTTTCTTCTTCAGGAAGAACATACCACGGCAACTCTAAGATAATACCCTTACCGGCTTTGGCAGCATATTGCTTAATATCACCGGAGAATCGTTTAAATAGCATTTTTAGAAGACATACTTGGCTGCTTGTACCCAGAAAGTTGTTTAAGATGTTTGTTGTTGATATGGTGATAATTTTCCCTACTTCTTTCGTTGCCTCTTCTATAATTCTGGCTGCCTCGGCATGTGCTGCATTGACTGTATGCTTATATACTGTATCAGCCTTTTTCTGAGCTTCTTCAAGTAATTTTTTCTTTTCTTCTTCTATCTCTCTTTCCATTTGTTCTCTCATAGCCTCAAGTTCCGCTTTCAATCTCTTTTTGTCTTCTTCAAGTTTAGCATATGCTTGTTTTATCTCTTCTTCTCGTTTGCGTAGCTCTTCATCTTTCTTTTGCCATTCTTCTCTTTTCTTACGAACAATGTTGACTAGTGGGCCAAACAGATAACGTTTAAATACGATATAGAGGAGCAGCAGGTTGAATATGCTGGCAAGAAGAGTTATCCAGTTAATGCTAAAGTTCATATGCATAACTCTTCTAACCTCCTATTAGCTTCATAAAAGGATTGGCAAATAGCAAGACAAGCGATACAGCGAGCACATAGATAACAAGTGATTCAATAAAAGCCAGAGATAATAGGAGCATTCTGTTAATATCACCTGTTGCATCGGGTTGTCTTGCTACACCTTCAACGGCTTTTGATGCAAGCATACCCATACCTAAAGCAGCTAAACCTGCTGCTATCCCCAGTGGGAACGATACAGAAATAATTGTTGCTACAAGACTACTCATTACTTCCACCTCCTTCTTCTATCATAGAACCGAGATAAACAATTCCTAATGTAAAGAAAATATATGCCTGAATAAACCCTGTAAACAGCGATAAAGCTATCATGGGAACAGGTAGGAAAAATGGAGCAAGTAATGACAGTATAGCCACGACAAGATGCTCTCCACTAACATTACCATAAAGACGTAGGGATAATGAAACTACACGAGTTAGATGTTCTAATACATTCAATGGAAACATCCACCACATCGGTTCAAAGTATATTTTTAGGTATTTTTTAATTCCAAAATGTCGTATGAACCATGTGTGTATCCACAAAAGCATTCCAATGGCAAGTCCCCCGGTAACGCTAATATCTGCTGTTGGTGTTCTGAAAGGTATATTCATAGCTTCAAATGTTGTACCGAATAGATCGCCAATCCAGTTGGATGTAAGAATGAATATGAAGACAGTGGCAAGAAAGGGCATTGCGTCTTCGGAATAATCTCCAAGAAAACTTCTTCCATAGTCTACGAGCCAGTCCCAGATAATATGTAATACAGCGGATGATGTTGATGTGGGTTCTCGCTTAGCAGTACGCGTAAGCAAGAAGACAATAATGATAAGCAGCAAAGATATTGCCGCCATGGATAGAAGCAATACAATTGTTTCCTCAGTCGTAAGTCATCCCTCCTTGTTGCTTTTTCTCTTCATCGTTTCTTTTATAAATATATCAAATGAGATGTATATACCCAATGCCACAAACCCCAAGGTAAACATAACTCTGGTGTGCAACCATTTGTCAATATAGTGTCCTATAAAGAATCCTATAGCCATACCTGTGAGAAGTGTAATACCAAAACCATAGGCATTAGAGAAATGTCCCCAAATTTCCTTCCACTGTTTCTCTTTTATAGCTTGTTTCCGTTTGATCTCTTCTTCTTTGATGAATCTTCTTGGTCTTCGTCTTGTCATATCACATCACATATATATTCTACTCCTAATACATATTGTTGTAAAATGTTAAAGCGTGCGAGGTGATATGTAGGTGGATTTCGGTGTTGTAAAAACTGTAGAAGTAAAGGGTAACCCTTATGAAATGGGAGTCTTACAGGGCGAATATTTTCGCGATGAGATTAGACATGCTGCCGATACGCTTCTCACTTTGCCGTCTTTGAGGTCATTAAAACCTCAGTGGATGCCTAATGCTGTTTTTCAGTATATTGCCGGTAAAAAAGTGTGGAAGCCCTTTGTGAGATATATGAGATATACCCCTGATGTTTGGATGAGGTTTGGTGGTTTGGTATCGGGGAGTGGTGTGTCTAAGGAATATGCCGCTTTTCTTCATATGGGAGAGGTGCTGCTTAACCGTGCCACATATGATGTTCCTACAGATGCGTGTACGGGGATAGCCATTTTGCCTAATATGATGGGAAAAACTGTTGTTATAAAAAACTTTGATTATCCCCCTGAGATTCGTCAGTTTAATCTGCTTAGAAAGTCTATACCTAACGATGGTATTCCGTCTATTGAACTTACTAAGACACCTGTTGCCATAGCACATGATGGTATGAATGAAGAAGGTCTTGTTGTGCTGTATAACTATGCTGCATCTATTTATGATTCTGAAGATGGCCCATTACTGGGAGCTCTTGTACAACATGTTCTCAATACTGCACACAATGTTGATGAGTCAGTAGATATCATTATGCGTTATCCAAAGGCACCAAGCTCTGGTATTTTCCTATTGGCAGATAAGAAAAAGGCAATTGCCATAGAAATATCTCCCAAGCGGAAAATGATAAGACAGCCTTTTGATAATCTCTTTGTGATCAATACCAATCATTATCAGGTACCTCAGATGAAAGATGATCAAATACCAGAAAATGCAGTATTTCGTAGTGGACCAATGAAGGGTAGGATGATACTGGAAAGTTCATTTGCAAGATATGACAGGGGGATGAAATTGCTGACAAGGGGAGTAAAAACGCTTGATGATGTTTTTGCCATTGCCAGAGATCATGGAGAAAGTGGGATTCCCAGTAATAACACCATATGTAGACATGGAGAGCCATCTTCTGCAACTATAGTGTCTGCTATCTTCATACCCGAAGATGGCGTTGTTTACTATCGTGGAGGTAATCCTTGTGAAGGCCCGTATGGGCGTATAACATTTTAGTGTGTAAAAACCAAAACATATAAAAGGAGGTGTGCCAGCATGAAAAAAGAGCTGGGTGTAGCACTAATTATTTTGGCCCTTATTGTAGGGTTTGTCGTCGGTATGGGATTTGGTAAACCTGTAGCTCCTCAACAGGAGAGTCAGACCCAAAATCAGCAGGAAGTACAGGTAGGAGAAGTAAAGAATGTGGCTATTCTTCTAACCAGTGATATTCAGAGTCAGCTTTTCCCCTATGATACCAAGAAAAAAATTACTGTAAATGGGGAAAAGGTCAAGGTTGCAGTCACGACAGGTGGTTTTACCCGCATTGCTAGCCTTGTAAAGGGTATTAGAGATATTTCTGATGGAACGCTTGTTGTTGATACGGGAGATCTATTTGCAGGTCCTGTTTTTACAACATTCCATGGTATTCCTGAAGTTGAGGCTATGAACGCCATTGGTTATGATGTTCTTGCTCCTGGAAATCACGAGTTTGACCAGGGTATTGATACTATGGTCAATGCTCTGAAGAATGCTAAATTTGCTGTTCTTATTGCCAATGCCAAGACAACGCATGATGGCTTGAAAAACATTATTAAACCTTACATTGTCAAAGACATTGCCGGTGTAAAGGTTGGTATTTTTGGACTCATTACCCCTGATCTACCCCGTATTACCAATGTGGGTACCGCTGTAACTGTTGATGATCCTATTGCAGTTGCCAAAGAAATGGTAAAGAAGCTGAGGGACGAAGAAAAGGTAGATATTGTTATTGCTGCAACACATATAGGTACACCACTTGATGAGAAATTGGCAGAAGAAGTTCCCGGTATAGATATTATTCTTGGTGGACATACCCACGATGTCCTTTATGAGAAAAAAGGTAATACCATTATTGCCCATGCCGGTGCTAAGGGTGAAGTGCTTGGATATCTCAATATAAAAGTCCAGGATGGTAAGATTATTGACTCTAAGTGGACCCCTATTTTTATGGGAGAAGATCCAGAGGTTGAGAACACACTTGATTCTTACAAGGCTAAACTTGCAGAAATCTATTCTGCAACCATTGGATATACCAAGGTTGATCTTGATGCCAGAAAGAGTGTTGTGAGAACAAAAGAGTCTAACCTTGGTAATCTTATTACCGATTCTTGGATGGAGAGATTCCCTGAGGCCGATCTTGCCATTACCAACGGTGGCGGTATTAGGGGAGATAGAATTTATCCTGCAGGTGTGATTACATACCAAACACTTATAAGCATACATCCATTTGGCAATACTGTGGTGATGGTTAAGGTTAATGGTAAGGATCTCAAGCAGATATTTGAGATTGCTGGTAGTGCTCTAAGAGTAGAAGGCGATGGCTGTGAGGATGCCAATCGTGCACCAACCGGTGGTTTCTTGCAGGTTAGTGGTGTAAAGGTAACATATGACCTATCTAAGGCTCCATTCTGTGCCGAGTATGACGGTAGAGAGGTTAAGAAGGTTATTAACCCCGGTGAGCGTGTAAAGGAACTGCTTGTTTATAATAAAGAAACAGGAAAATATGAGCCTGTTCAGGATGACAAGACATATACGATTCTTATCAACTCCTGGATGGCCGGTGGTGGTGATGGTTATTATATCTTCATGAATAAGGACAAGGTTGATACAAACCAGACCATTCCCGATGTGCTTATGTACTATGTTAAGAAACATTCTCCAATTGCACCTAAGGTTGAAGGTCGTATTACAGAGGTTGGAGGAACACCTCAGTGGGAAGACTAATATAGTCTGAATTTTAGTGATGCAAAGCGGGGAGAAATTCTCCCCGCTTTTTTGTTTTTGGTAAGATATACATATATGTACTGTATAGGAGGGTGAGGGAAATGGGATTTATAGCGTTTATGACAGATTGGGGGTATACTCATTATGTAGCCCAGGCTAAGGCTGTTATTTATAGGGTATATCCTCAATCTGAAATTATTGATATTACCCACAATATTCCGCATTTTGATATCAGGGCTGGTATGCATATACTCTATCGTATACACAAAGATTTTCCAGAGGGAACTGTTTTCTTGGCAGTGGTAGACCCTGGTGTTGGTACTCAGAGAAAGGCTATCGTGGGTAAATTTGGTGAATATTACTTTGTGGCCCCAGACAACGGCATTATGTCAATGATACTGAGAGATTACCCCGATGCAGAGGTCTACTCTATTGAAAATAGGGAGTATTTTTACCTGAAAGAACCTACATATACATTCCATGGTAGGGATATATTTGCACCTGTGGCAGCCCATATACTAAGGGGAGTAGCCCTTGATAAATTTGGCTCCAAGGTAGAAAATCCTGTCATGCTTGATGTATTTAAACCTAAATGGGATGGTAGACATCTTAAGGTAGAAGTGGCATATGTTGATGATTTTGGCAATGTTCAGCTTTACCTGAAAGATTTGCCTTGGGATGAGAAACAATATCCACAGGTGTGGGTCAGAGGGTTTAGAGCCAAACTTGTTAAGGCCTATGGTGATGTTCCAGCAGGTACTATGATTTTCCATAGGGAAAGTAGTGGCTTCTGGGAATTGGCCGTAAGTGGCGGTAATGCGGGAGAGGCCCTCAGGGTGAAATCAGGGGATATTATTGAAATTATTCCTGTAGACTAAAAGCACCTTTACAAAAAGTTTACAAAAAGGGGGGAGTGGAGCGGGCTTTATGCCCGCCCTATTCTATTTTGATGCGGGGATAACGATATCTCTTAAGTTTTCAGGAAGACCAGACTTATTACCGGTGTACTGTGGCGGGTTAATGGCTGGCTGTCCGTTTTGCTCAAGAATGTCAAGTCCCTTGGTTAGCACAAAGTGAAGGAACTTTTCGGCCAGTTCCTTGTGAGGTGCTCCGTTTATAAGTGTAATACCATAGACAATGGGTTTACCATATACGGTGTATTTGCTTCCATCAGGTTTTGTTAGGGTTATGCTTGCTGTCTTGTAAAAGTCTGCATATTGGATAGATGACAAGTTAATCTGCTCAGGTAGTGTGATGTATTTGAAGTGGTGCTGTCTGGCCACAGATTCATATATCCAAAAATAGTCAATGTTGCCTGTTTCCAGGTCTGCCACAAGGTCTACCTCTTTAGGTCTAATAACTGTTCCAGCATGGTCTTTCAGAGTCTTATAAAGCCCCGGTTTTTTATAGTATTTTTCGGCGAGCTCCATAACAAGCACGCTTCTGTATCCACAGGGATCAAGCTCAGGGTCAGAACGACCCATTCTAATATCTGGACGAGAGAGTATTTCATACCAGTTATCGGCATTGATTTCATCGGCATATTTGCTCTTGTCTGTGTATGCTATGACAATGGAGTTTTTGGCAAAAAGCACATTGAAGTTGGCCAGTTTCTGGGGAATAATAAGGCTGTCTATAAGAGAATAGTCAGCAGATGCGTAGATGTCAGGAACAGGTTGTCCTTGCTCACTTAAAGTAATAATCTTCTGGGCGAGCCCCTTGCTACCACCTGCGGAAAGTTTTACTGTGACACCGGGATACTCTTTCTGAAATGCGTCGGCAATAGCCTTAAACGGAACGGACAAGGAGCCTGCGTGAAATACGGTAATCTCACCTGCTATAAGCTCTCCTGTTAGATTGTTGGTGTTTGCTATTGTGCTACTTGGGGTATTGATGGCTGTGTCAGTTTGTTTTGCGGAAGAACCACACGATGCAAATGACAGTGTAAGAGTAAACATGAGTGTGAATACTAAGGCTACTTGGAAAAGTTTCTTCATGCCTTCTCCTCCTTTAAAGGATATATATTCTTAGGTGATATAGAAAGGGAGATTTGTTCTCCCTTATAGATTGTCTCGTGTGAGTTTGTTTGCCATATCAAAGAAACTCCGCTATCTATCTGAACAATGATTTCTTTGTGATGGGGATACTGGACAATTTCTTGTACATATCCTATGATGGGGCCATTAACATCATATTGTAGTGATGCGGGGTGAATGCCAACATGGGTAAACTCGGAGCTAATATTTAAAGGATACATTTTACGCCATATATCTATAGGAATGATGTTTTTTATACCTATCATCTTGGCGAACCATATATCCTCTGGATTTTTCCATAGGCTGTCTTTGGTGTCGTATCTTACGAGTTTGCCCTTTTTGATAATGGCGATATAGTCTGCCAGTGTATATGCTTCTTCTGGTGAGTGGGTAATGAGTATTGTAGAGAGTTGATATGTATCCTGAATGTGTTTTATTGTGGCTATAACCTGCTCTTTGGTGACAATATCTATGGCACTGAGGGGTTCATCAAGCATAAGTATTTTGGGCCTTGTTACAAGTGCTCTTGCCAGTGCCACCCTTTGTTTTTCTCCTCCGCTGAGCTCATGTATATGTCTATCCAGAAGATGTTCTATTCCTAAATTCCTTGCAACATCATGTATAGACATGCCTTTTTCTTTTCGCCATCTGAGTGGATATGCAATATTGCCCCTGACGGTATAGTGGGGGAAAAGACTAAGATGCTGATATAACATGGATATATTGCGTTTGTGTGGGGGTAAGTGTGTAATATCTTGACCATCTAAGATGATTTTACCTTCCTGATGCTTTCTCACCCCAGCTATAATCTCCATCAGTGAGGTTTTACCGGCTCCTGTTGGACCAACGATGGCAAGGTGCTTACCGTCTTTTAGAGAAAAAGATATGTTTCTTAGTGAGAATTTTCCAAATATGGCAGATATGTTTTTTACCTCAAGCATCCTTGCCACCCCACAGTCTTAATACTATAAATACAAGACCAGATATAGTCATTGTGATGACGGCAACGGGTACAGATTTTTTCAACCCAAAGTTGTTAAATAGCTCGTATACCATAACAGGAGCTGTCTTGGGATAGTAGGAAACCATGACAACGGCTCCAAACTCACTGACAGCACGGGCCCATGTTTGTATTGCACCAGTAATGAGACCTCTGAAACCTAACGGTAATGTGATAGTAAGAAATGCCATCAGTGGTGAAGCTCCCATACTCATTGCAGCCTTTTCAAGCCCGTGAGGAACACTTTTAAAGGCATCGTATGATGCATTGATAAAATACGGAACACTGACAATCCACATGGCAAGTACTATGCCCAGCATGGTGCCAGTTATATAAAATCCGTGCTCTGCAAGGTATCTGCCTATGGGAGAATATTTGGGAGAAAATGTGAGGAGCACAACAACACCGCCTACAGAGTGGGGTACCATAGCTGGTATGTTAAGAAGGGCCAACCATACTTTGCGTGGTCTTAATACATCTCTTGCCAGTGCATAACCTATAGGTATGGCAAATATGGCTGCCATCAGTGTTGCATAGGTTGCCCCTACAAAGCTATTTTTTAAGGCTTCAAGCACTTCCGTGTTTGTCAAAGCTTGCCACAGCTCGGAGGGGGTTGTGTATATAGAGAGGCCTATAAATGGTAGAAGGATGAGAAATGCAAGTAATGTAGAAAAAAATCTAAACACAACTGCCCCTCCTTTCTACACAAAATCCCCAGGGGCCAGTGTGTAGGGGATATGTTTATAACCCCTTTGCACACTGGCAGGCATGCAGGTTTCCCCACATACCCTAACGGCACGGTAGCCATAGGCTTATGCCTTTAGGCCCACCGGCTCGGGGCGTTTTTATTGTATCAAATAAAAAGGATATCGGGTTACGGTTATAATGAAGATGGTGATGCCTGTGTGGTTATGGGATAAATATGTTTACAATGGATATGTAAAGCGACTAAAATCTGGTATGATCCTTGACCCTTGGGTTGTACACTTGGGGGCACTTTATATGTTTTTTTCTGGTGAGGAGGAAGACGCCATTTCCACAGTTAGGGTAGCACTTAGTTTTCAGGCTACTCCGCTTGTTGTACGCACATTGGCTTTTTTAGAAGGAATGTCTAAGGGTATAGAAGCCTTTTATGAGGTATACAGGAGATATTTTCGCAAGATTCTTAGTGAGGAACAAGATATTGCTTATTATCAGTGGGAAATACTACTGGTTGGTGATCTTGCCTTTTATATGGGACATGAAGATAGGGGATGGTATTACTATAAAAAGTTTCCTAATCCCCATTCAGAGTATATGCTTCGTCGCAAGGCTCGCTTATTTTTTAAGACATCGCCCCAAGATAGCAAGGCTTTGTATGATTCTCTTATAAAGGAGAAAAAGAGGTTGAGTTTAGGAGATATGCTTCGTTATGCTTATCTACTGGGGCCGATAAAAGGAAGAGCTTTCCTTAATATGGTGGGACAGAACGAGCAGATAGATATTCTAATGACGCTTCCAGATGACGATTTTGACAAAATACCTTCTTATATTGAAAGATTGGATAATGCTCCTGTATTTGAAGGAATTTTAACTTCTCGCCGGTGGCACGCTAAGTATATTGTCATGTCTGTTGAGGTTCTTGCTCATTTGCTTGGTGGAGTATACATGCCATGGACAGATATAACGCTAAAGAGACATGGGTTTTTGAGGGATAAATTGAAAATACCATTTTACCTGTGGGATAGTGGCTATGCATATGAATATCACTATGCATATTTGCCTCCGTGGTGGAAGATGGGAGTGGAGTATTTGGAAAACATGTGGAGGGTAAAGATACTTGTGCTTTCTCGTAGGTATGGAGATGAAAGACGATGTTTATGGGGAAACAGACAGATATGTGCCGATATAGCAATGAAATATGACCATTTGGCAAAGCCTATAGTAGAGGTGTGAGTGATATGGTTAATATTGTGATTGAGAAAGTAGAAACAGAAGATCAATTTCAACATGTTATGCCAAGACTGCAGGACATACTCTTTTCAGCATATGAACAGTTTCCTGAATATGGTGTAGAAGATGAACAAGAAGCACATAGATATCTGTGGTGGCTTTATAAGGCAGATCCTACTGGTATGTTTCTCGCCTATATTGGAGGCGAGATAGCAGGATTTATCGCTTCTCACAGTCAGTGGTGGGATAAATACATTGGTATGTTTGTTGGTGAAGTGCATGAAATATCGGTAGATAGTAGATTTCACGGTGTGGGAGTTGGTTCTCGTCTTATGCAGGTGGCTGAGAGCTACTTTATGGAAAGTGGACGGACAGTTGCTGGTTTATGGGTGGGCATAAAAAATAATGGCGCAATACGATTCTATGAGAAAAGAGGTTATGTTCGGGCTGAGATTAAAGGACCGTGGCTGAGAATGCGAAAATATCTTGGGGGGCATAGAGGTGGCTAAAGGTGATATTGCTGAATCTGTAAAGAGGTATATACAGTCTTTTTCTGATTCCTCAGAAACATTGACAGTTAAGGAGATAGCATCAAGAATAGGTGTTTCTGAGTGGGCCGTTTATAGGGCAGTAAAGGTGCTTGTTGATAAAGGCTATGTAAGGGAATCTCATTCTTATAAGAGTGGTAAAAGGGGTAGACCGATAAAAACTTATACGCTTACCGATAAAGGTAACCGACTACGTAAGGCACTTGGAGGTGATATAGATATTGCTGATATAAGGGTTATGCTACAACCTGCGTTTCGTTTTCTGGATAAAAAAAATATTGTTCGTTCTATTGCGGTATTAGAGCGTTTTTTAAACGATAGACGAAGGCATGTTGCGGAGAGAAAATTGGCTTTGTACATGTGGGTTATGTATCTGCTCAAATTTTCCAAAGATATGTTGATGATGCCGGATATTTCGCATATTAGAGATGATATAGTTTTTAATGTTTTACTTTCGGATGATGTGCATTCTATTATTAAGTCTCGGACATTTCTTGGTTTGGTGTGGATTGTTATGCCGTATATAGGTAATGTTAGGAAGCTTATTCGTATACCAGAAGAAATACAGATGTCCGATGACGAGATATTGAGTTATGTCTATGTAAACTGGGATAAAATTGAGGAATTTATAAAATTGGTATATAAAGAAGGGGAAGGGTGATAGGAAATACCCTATCACCCTTTGATAATAGATAGGCCTCCTTTGATTGTCAGGATATCCATAAGATTGTAGAGATTGTCAATCATAAATCGCGTATATATACCTACTATGTTTTTAGCAGTATTTAGGATATT
>Ga0256838_1000181_pt1 | contig 44340 bp, 34 predicted proteins | sample 4571419metaG_FD_185978 | JGI IMG/M metagenome (GOLD analysis project Ga0256838, IMG submission 185978) | Hydrothermal vent microbial communities from Guaymas Basin, Mexico - 4571-419 | ecosystem: Environmental > Aquatic > Marine > Hydrothermal vents | place: Mexico: Guaymas Basin | collected... | reverse complement strand
GTTATGCGCCACACTTTTCCTCTTACCAACTTTCCTTTTAATTCCCTTATCTTTTCTGCCATTAATCCTTTCTTTCTTTCATTCAACTCCTGTATCATTATCTGCCTTATAATACTTACAGACACTCTGGAGAAATCTTCTAAATTGAATGGAAATAATAACTCCATACCCTCCTTTATTTTCTTATTTTTCTTAACAACCTCGTCATAAGCCACTTCAGCAAGCGGATTTTTAACCTCCTTTACAACCTTTTTAACCTGATAAACCTGAAACTTTTTCTTGGTTGCATCTAGCATAAGCGTCAACTTTATACCGCTTTCTTTTCTTCGCTTCTTGTCTTTAGGAAGCTTTCCTTCTCGCTCAAGTGACTTTTCATAAGCCTTTGTCAATGCCCTTCCAAGTATGGCTAAAAGTTCGTTTTCACCAAGCTTGTACTCCTTTATTATGTCTTCAAATGCCTCAAAGAAAGCCTCTTTGTCTATCATCTTCCCTCACCTTCCCCCTCTCTTTTCTTCTTAGCTATTTCAAATAATTCTTCAGTTGTAAACTTCAACTTTGCACTCTTGACCAGGTCAAATGGTATCTCATAAATTTTTCCAGCAACTTCTATCAAAAAGCTCTCATTTTTAACATCCCGTAGCATACCAGTATATTGACTACTAGCTCCTAACTTCTTAGTCAATTTAACTCGTACTCTATAGCCAATATACCTTTCAAAATCTGCTCTATTCCTTAACTTTCTTTCAACCCCCGGAGAGGAAACCTCTAAGTAATAACGATGATCTATAAGATCTTCAGCATCCAAGACTAAGCTGTACATATTGCTCAATCTCTCACACTCACCAACTGTAGGCGAAGAGCCATCTTCTCTCTCCACAAAAACACGCAAATGTCCAGGATTACCTCTCCTATACTCAATTTCATAAAGAACTAAACTCATATCCTCTAAAAGAGGTATCAATAGTTCCTTCAAACGCTTCACTAATCTTTCCTCTTCACCAGTGATAGCCATACCTGACACCTCTTTTTTTAATAGAGTAAACTCACATAAAAACAATTAGGGGGCTTTTCACAAGCCCCCTAGTTTTTCAGGAGTTATTATAACAAAATCCACATCCAAATTAAACTCAGCTAAAAAAATTTAGAAGCCACTAAATTGAAGTGAACTGTTGCCACAATATAAGTTATAATGGTCATATAGATACTCGTATATCTGCACCAAAGCACTCTAGGAGGTGGATGTGATGACTACACAAACCCAAAAGGAAAAGGATTACAGCAATGCAATTGAGGTAAAAAACTACATTAACGGTAAATGGGTACCATCAGTAACAGGACGTACTTTTGAAAGAGAGAATCCAGCAAACATTAACGAGATAGTTAGCATCGTTCCTCTTTCAAATCAAGAAGACATACTCAAAGCAATAGAGGCAGCTAAAAATGCAAAAAAAATGTGGCAGGGAACTCCTGCCCCCAAAAGAGCTGAAATAATATACAAAGCTGGGCAAATTCTTCTTGAGAGAAAAGAAGAACTTGCCCGTCTCATGACTCGCGAGATGGGAAAAGTTATCGAGGAAGCACGTGGAGATGTCCAAGAGGCAATTGATATGGCTTTTTACATGGGTGGCGAAGGAAGGCGCCTTTTTGGATATTACGTACCAAGTGAGCTCAAAAACAAGTGGTGTATAGCAGTCCGAGATCCTATTGGAGTCGTTGCTGCAATAACACCGTGGAACTTCCCAATTGCAATTCCAGCATGGAAAATATTTCCGGCACTAGTTGCAGGAAATACCGTTGTATTCAAACCAAGTGAACACACTGCAGCCTGTGCAGCAGAATTTGTTAAAGCTTTAGAAGAGGCAGGTCTTCCAGAAGGAGTTCTTAACATGGTGGTAGCAACTGGAAAAGATTGTGGAACGCTTCTTTTTGAACATCCAGACATAGATATGATCTCCTTCACTGGATCCCTTGCTGTTGGTAAATTGGCTTGTGAAGTTGCAGGACGGCACATGAAGAAAGTTATGACAGAGCTTGGTGGAAAAAATGCAATAATAGTCATGGATGACGCAAACCTTGATTTAGCAGTAGATGGAATCACATGGAGTGCATTCGGAACAACTGGTCAACGCTGCACCGCTTGCTCACGCATTATTGTGCACGAAAAGGTATATGATGAAGTCATTGAACGCGTAGCGGAAAAAATCAAACAACTTCGTATAGGAAACGGCCTTGATCCAAATACTCAAGTTGGTCCTCTTGCCTTTGAGGCTCAACTTAGAAAAGTTGAACATTACGTAGAAATTGGAAAAAATGAGGGACGTCTTGTGATTGGTGGAGAACGTTATACAGAAGGTGAGTGTGCAAACGGATACTTCTACTCGCCAACCTTGTTTGCCGATGTTGAACCGAACGCAACTATTGCACAGGAAGAGATATTCGGTCCTGTATTGAGTGCCATTAAAGTCAAATCCTTGGATGAAGCAATTGAGGTAAACAATTCTGTCCAATACGGATTATCCGCTGGAATATTTACTCAAGACATCAACAAAGCTCTTTATGCTGTTCAGTGGATCAGAACGGGTATATGCTACGTCAACGGTCAAGGAACAATTGGAGCTGAAATTCAGCTTCCATTTGGAGGAGTTCGTGGAACGGGAAATGGACATAGAGAAGCAGGAATCGCTGGGATTGAATCTTACAGCGAATGGAAATCCATATACATTGATTTCTCAGGACGCCTTCAACGTTCTCAAATTGATGCCTAATGTAGCAATTCTTTTAATTTTTTCACAGGGGGCAGTGTGTGCAGCACTGTCCCCTTTTTGTTATCCTTTTTTTAGAAAAATCACTCTCCAAAGGAGGCGACTGATATGTTAACTTTTAAACGAGAAGTAGTAACCAATGCAGTAGAAGTCATATACGATGGTAACGAAAACTGGCGCATTCAAAAGCGCAAAGACAAATCTATAACTTGCGTTGTTAAAAAGGAGGAAAAACTTTACTCTGCAACATTTGAAGCAGATATTGAAAATCCAGAAGAGGAGACCCTTAAATCCTATCCAACAGAAACAGAGTTTGAAATACCTGAAAATGTCAAATTTTCACACAAAGCACCTAACTATAAGCACATTTCATTTGACGCTGTACAGGAGATGGTAAAGCAAGTTCCTTATAAATTTGAAAAGCTATTCTACGTTGCTGGCCGTGAAAAAGTGGCTGTTACATCTTCAACAGGAATTGATTCATCTTCCGAGTACAATGTCGCTTACTGCTGGGTTGCACTTGCAAAAGGTTCTCTCTCAGGCTTTGGACATGCATCAGGTCCAGCCTCGGTTGAAAAAGCAATAGCAGAGGCTGTGGAGCAAATAGAACGTTTGTCTGAAGTTGGTAAACTTAAAAGCGGTAAATACAAGGTCCTTCTATCCCCGTCAATTGCAGAAGATTTCATTTCAAATCTTCTAGTACACATAGATGCCTATCAGCTCCTTAGGAAAGCATCTACTCTGGAAAACAAGCGCGGTAGAATGATTGCAACTTCTATTCTCAATCTAAAATCCGACCCTAGTGTTTTAAAAGATTGGCGCTCTCAAATCGATTGGGAAGGTCTTCCAAAACAAAAAGATTTCTTTATACAAAATGGAATATTTACTAATTTTGCCGGAGACACCTATACATCTAAAAAGTTAGGAGTAAAATCTGGCTCTAGAACTGGATTAAGAACTTGTTCCCCAACGCCAGTAGTTGAAGGTGAAGTAGAAGTCGATGATCTTAGAAGCTGCGATACAGTACTTGAGATTATCCGCACAAAAGAAGTGGGCGGAGTCAATCCTTACAGTGGAAATTACTCTCTTTCGGCAGATGGTTATATATGGCAAAACGGAGAATTCAAGGGAAGCTTTTTAAACGTAACAATAGGTGACAATATCTGGGAGATGCTTTTCAAAATTATTGGTATATCCAAGTTGTACGGAGATTTATCGGGTTACATTTTGATTGACAGAGTCAATGTAGCAGTCAAAGATTAACGTACGCAAAGCTAAACTCGACAGGAGGACGGCGAAGTGGGAGACATTAGCGCCGCCATAAAAAACATAAACGACAATTACATCGCCAAAATTCCACGCGATAAGCTAACACCGTGGCTCAAGCAATACATAGAGATAAAGTCTGGCTATCCAAACACTCTTCTCCTTTTTCAAATGGGAGATTTTTATGAGCTGTTTGGAGAAGATGCAGAAATTGCAAGTAAAATCCTAGGTATAGCCTTAACCCGCCGCTCCAAAGACATTGATCTTCCAATGGCCGGCATTCCAATTCACGCCTTTTCTCGTTATATAAAGAGATTGGTGGAGGCAGGCTATCACGTAGCAATTTGTGATCAACTCGAAGAACCTGATGGAAAAAAATTGGTAAGACGTGGAGTTGTAAGAGTCATAACTCCTGGAACCATATACGAAGAAGAGCTACTATCTGAAGAAAAAAACAATTTCATAATGGCTGTAGCCCTAACCTTTCCAATAGAAGTAGTCTGGGCAGATCTTTCAACTTCTGAAGCCTATTGGTTCAAAGGCACAAAAACAGAAGTTGAACGTCTAATAAACGTCGTCTCTCCAAGTGAACTCATAATAGAAAAAGGTTTAAATTTGAACACGGAAAAAAAATCAATAAATTGGGTACCTTTATCACCACTCACCAATTATCCATTCGCACGTGCATGGCAAATTCTTACAGAGTATTTAAATACAGTATACCCTCAGTCATGTGAGCTGATTTCTGAACCTAAGTACTTTTCATTCACAGAAAACGTTAATCTAGACGACAATACGATACGCAACCTTGAAATAGTCGATCCCCTTTTAAAGGGTGGGATTTCTCTATTTTCCATCTTATCTGTTATGCGCACTCCTATGGGAAAGCGTCTTTTGAGAAAACGTCTTCTAAATCCAGATAAAAATGTATCTTCCCTTCAAGAAAAGTGGAATCTAATTGAAAAGTTTGTCTCAGATCCCGAAAATCGCATCTCTACACTTGCAGCTCTCGAAAAAATAGGCGATATTCAACGTCAATTCAGTAAATTAAAAGCCCAACGTCACAAACTGCATCCACGTCATTTTCTCTCATTCTTAGATTCACTCCAAACAGCATCAACTCTCACAAAACACAGCAACTTAGCGTTTATCTGTTCAGAACTTGAAAATAAGTTTAAAGATGACCCTTCAGAAGTTGGAAAAGGCATATTTAAATCAGGTGTTTTTCCAGAGCTTGATAAACTCTACCAATTAATTGAAAACACAGAACAGTACATGATAAACTTAGAAAGTTCCTTACGTGAGAAAACAGGTATTAAAAATTTGCGCATAGGTTACAACAGACAACTTGGATATTACATAGAAGTAACAAAATCTCAAATATCAAAGGTACCTGTAGAGTGGGACAGAAAACAAACTCTGAAACAAGCTGAACGTTATACCACTCAAGAGTTAAAATCCCTAGAGCTTGAGATCCTCAAAGCTTCATCTTCTCTTGAAGAAACTGAACGGGAATTTTATTCTCAATTGATCGATGAAATTTTATCGTATCAAGAAGAGATAATTCTAATAGCAAATGAGATAGCAGAATTAGATGTTGCTGCCTCATTTGCTGAGTTTGCTTGCAAAAATAACTATTCAAAACCCATAATTACAACCGAAGATATTTTACGCATTGAAAATGGTCGTCATCCAGTCGTTGAGCAACTCACAGAGTTCGTGCCAAACAATACAGAATTAAAAGATGGAGAAATACACATAATAACTGGGCCGAACATGGCTGGAAAATCCACATATATAAGGCAGGTAGCAACTATCATCTTGATGGCTCAAGCTGGTTTATGGGTTCCGGCAGATAAACTTATCTTTAAACCTGTTGATGGAATATTTGCAAGAATTGGAGCAGCTGATAACTTAGCTCGTGGTAAATCCACATTCATGGTAGAGATGTCAGAAACTGCCCAGATTTTAAGAAGTGCTACTAAAAACAGTCTCATCATATTTGATGAAATAGGACGCGGCACAAGTACTTATGATGGAATATCAATCGCATGGAGTATAGTAGAGTATGTGCACAACACTATTGGAGCCAAAACTCTATTTGCAACTCATTACCATGAGCTTTCGAAGTTGAATCTTCCGCGAGTCAACTTCTATACAACAAAGGTTAAAGAAACAGGAGCGGAAATTGTCTTTCTATATAGAATAGTGGAGGGAGTATCCAATAAAAGCTACGGAATTTATGTGGCGAAATTAGCCTCAATTCCAGATGAAATTTTACAGAGAGCAGAAGAGATCCTAGCTTGGCTTGAAAGTGAACGTAAAAATCAAAGCTTAGTTGTAAAAAACGTGCTTTTTGGTAATATAGCAAGTAGTAAAGTTGAAGAGTACCTAAAAAGCATTGAGCTTAATAAGGTAACCCCTATAGAAGCACTAAATATTCTGGCTGAGATGAAAAAGATGATTGAATAAATGTAAGAACAACCACTTTAAAATCTTAAATGTCTGTCAAAGGAGAGGATAAATATGGCTCAAAAATCTACTAGCTTGAACTCTTCGGCAGCGAATCCTACAACTTTGAAATTTATAGATTTTGTAATTCGATTTGCATTACTCTTCATATTTGCAGTAATCCCATTTGTATACTCACAATACACAAAGCAGAATTTTTTAGGAGCAAAAGAATTTTTATTTAGAATAATTATAATCCCAACAGTAGCCATATACTTGCTGAGAATTGGACTTTCTGGAAATAAAACCGAAAAAATACACATTCCTCTTAAATTTGAGCCTCTCATGTTTTTAGTCTTTGCTTTTACCGCTGCAATATTTTCTATGCGTCAAGGATGGAGCCTCTTTTGGTTTTTATCCCTCACAAGTTACTACTGGTTTGCTTTAATAGCTGCTAATTATCTTGCAGATACCGTAGAAAATGTAAAGTTAACAATTACCGTAATATCAATTGCTGCCAGTTTAACAGCTTTTTATGGAGTTCTCCAATACTTTGGAATCGACCCAATTTTCGGAGCACAAAACGTCATAGGAGCAATAGGAAAAAAAAGAGTTTTCTCATTTTTTGGAAACCCAAACTTCCTTACGGAGTATCTAGTCCCATCAATGTGGCTGGCAGCTGGGATTGCTGTTGCCTATATTAAATCTCCCCAAAAGCGTAAGTGGGGTTTTGTTTTTGCAGGTCTTTTCCTGATAATAGCAACGTGCGTATGGGTATCTGTTACAAGAGCAGCAATGTTAGGAATGATTATGGGAGGACTCTTTTTCTTACTTATGTCAAGAGAAATCATATTCGATAAAAGGTGGAGAAAGCTAGTTGTTTGGATAATTATCGCAATACTATTAATATTTATTATACTCTTCTTTGTTAGTAAAAAGATGGGGCTGTCTCTGAGTAAATTCTATTACACATCTACAATCTGGCAGCGTTTCCTAATGTGGTGGTCCTCTTTAAGGCTTGTTTCAGAACAACCAGGAACCGGAACAGGACTTTGGACATACAGGATCTTTTATCCTGAATATCAATTCCGAACGGTAAATCAAACATTGGAAAATCACGATAAGTGGCTGCGCCACGCTCTTAACTTTGCTCGCTCTCATAACGAATACATCAATGTTACTACAGATTTGGGAATATTTGCGTTGTTCTTCTTTCTTCTATTTTTCTTCAGAGCCTTTGCAAGGGGTATAAATACTATGAAACAAACTGATTGGGAGAGTAAGTACATAGTAGTGGGAGCTTTATCTTCTATTGTAGGTTTCATGACTGTCGCTTTCTTCGGTTTTCCATTCCAACGTCTCATGCCCAAATTAACTGTAATATTTTCCCTTCTAATTGCACTTAACTCGTACAATCTATTTGTTAAAAGAGAACAGAAAAAGTTCGAAATTCCCGAGTTTGCCTCATGGCTGTTCATGCCTGTGGGAAGTCTGCTCGTGCTGGGTATGCTTTACTTGCCAATTCGGCACATAACAGCCGATGTTAGCCTCAAACAAACCGTTTCAATAATCTCACAGTTTGGCGTATCAAACAAAAGAGCCCTTCAAGCAGCTGCTCAAGCAATTCAATTTAGCAACTCTCGTTTCCCCTACAATCCAGAGACAAAGTTTCACGTTGCAAACCTTCTTCTGGCTACAGGTAAAGTCAAAGAAGCAGATAAAGCAGTAGATGAAGCCCTTTACTATGGTATGAGCACATTCACATGTTCACTTGCTTCCCAAATCAAAAAACTTAATCGTAAAATTGCAGAGGCTCTATACCTGGCAAAAAGAAGTATTGGGGTCGCTTCTCAAAATAAAAACGCATTTATTGCAGCAGCAGAACTATTTTTAACATCAGGGTTCCCCGCAATCGCAGTTGAAATAGCTGATGAAGGTATTAAGCATGGAGCTAGACGAGATCAACTATCTCTTCTGAAAGCAGAAGCCTACTGGCGCATGAAAATGATTGCATCAGCAGAACATGAGCTTGATTCAATTCCAAATTCTGCACTTAATCTTACAGCTCTTCAAGCCAAAGCAAGAGTAAAGATGTTCTTGAAAAAATTTGACGAGGCAAAAGAACTTTTTGAAAAAATTGTTGAAATATCTCCACGAGATAAGTTAGCTCTTGAAAATCTTCTCTTCATAGCTAAGCAGTACAACAATTGGCAGGAAGCAAATAAATGGGCAACAAGATTACTTGCCATTAGTCCAAACGATACTAGGTATATGTTTGATTTTGCCCTCTCCTCTTACCAACTCGCTAAACAAACCGGAGATATTAGAAAGTTAGATAATGCAATTTCTTTTGCTCAATCCGTATTTTCAAAGATAAAAGCAAAAGATGTCGCCGCTTTATTAAGAGATTCCTACCTATTAAAAGCTCAACTCCTTTATAAGATTAATCCTACATCAAAAGACATACTCTTCAACCTACAAAAAGCTGTTAACCTAGGTATAAATAATCCCCAAACTTTAAAAGAATGTGCTCATCTTTATGCAAAATTACATCAATTTTTACCTGCAGGTGTGGTAATGTTAAGAGCTTTTGCCTTTGAATCATCTACAAAAGAAGCTGAAAGCGCCCTGAAAGATGCTCAAGATTATATTCTAAAGGTGGGAGTCAACTCTGTATTCTCTCAAATCAACCCAAAGCGTGCCCAACTTCTCTACTCAAAACTTGCTAAATTCTCCTCAATGCTAGATAAGCGGATAATAAATTACATATTGGATAAAGCTTCATTTATTTTATCAACGGTGGAAATCAAAAAATTAAAAAGCAATCTAAACCTCAATATTCACACTGGTACAACAGAAAGCTCTTCCAAGTGAGGTGTAAAAAATGGCTGTCAAAGCGTGGTCCTCTCTCCATAGGCGCTATCGCTTTAAAACTTTTTCACAAATGCGTGGTCAATCTCATATTGTCAAAGCCTTAACCAAAGCTTTGGAAAGCAACTCAGTCGCAGGAGCATATCTATTTTCCGGACCACGCGGCACTGGAAAAACCTCAACTGCTCGTCTACTAGCAAAATCCTTAAACTGCCCTAACAGAAGTGGTGCTGAGCCATGCTGTTCGTGTGACATATGTAAATCAATTGATGAGGGATCTTTTCCCGATTTATTTGAACTCGATGCAGCAAGCAATCGTGGAATAGATCAAATAAGAGAAATAAGAGACTCAGTATCTCTTGCTCCTTCTGTGGGAAGTTACAAAATCTACATAATTGACGAAGCCCACATGCTAACTAAAGAAGCTTCTAATGCTCTCCTTAAAACCCTAGAAGAACCACCATCTTTTGTAGTATTTGTCCTTGCCACAACCGAACCAGAACGCGTTATTCCAACAATCAGAAGTCGTTGTATCCACTTCGAATTCAAAAGGTTAAAACCTGAGGAGATCGTAGATTACCTCAAATTCGTTATTGAGCAGGAATCTAAATTTCAACCAATTCAAATTGAAGAAAAAGCTCTTTTCAGAATCGCAGAGTTTGCAGATGGTGGAATGCGTGATGCTCTGACAAGCCTAGAGCAAGTAGTGGCAGCCTTTCTAGCAAGCGATGAAGAAAAAGTAACTGCAGAATTTGTAGAGAGCATATTAGGCCTAGGTAGTGTGAAAGCAACTGAGGAACTCGCAGAAGCCATTAAATCAACCGATGTAGATAGAGCTTTTGAAATAATCGAACGTATTTACTGGGAAGGTAGAAACCTAAACTTCATATTTGAAGAATTATTATCTAAACTGGACTTCATAATAAAAAAAGCTTCTTTTCAAGATCTGGATAAATTAGCAGACAGACTTTATTCTCTTAAATCCTCGAATTTAACCATTGCTAAAATCACCGTCAAAATGTTAATAGAACTGGCAGGAGAAAATCTAGTACCACTGCCCTCTGATAAAGCATCTGATAAATCTCCTGCAGAAGAAAAAGTTGCAGAAGAGAAACAAAAAACAGAACACCAAATAGATCAAGCATTTCCTAAATACAAATCAACAAACACAAAAACGGTTGCTTCCCAAGAAAAATCTTCAACCACCTCCTCTATTACATCATCAACATCAAAACCAACACTTACAAATTCTTCGCAAAATATAACCTTAACAACCAAACCTACACAATCAACTACAACTTCTCAATCCTTACCTCCACACAATCCCGATTTAGCCCAAAAGCTTCTCAATGCTGTCAGAAAAAAGAGCATTGTACTATCCTCCTTACTCAGAGAAGCTCAAATTTGGCAAGAAGGAGAAAATCTCGTTATATTCTACCCCGAATCAAAAAGTAAAATCTTTTCCAAAAACTTCGACGATAAAAAGAAAAAGCTCGTTGAAAAAATCGTATTAGAAACCATGGGACTCAAGGTTCTATTTAAAGTTTCACAAAAAGAAGAATTTATAAACAAAGTTCTAGATGTATTCGGGGGAACATTGATTCCTGCTGAAGATCTAGAAACAACAACTTCTTCAGCATCACAAATCTCTCACAATTCAGCTTCAGAAGACGAGGATGTAGTTCCATTTTAAAACTCCAAAGGAGGGATAAAAATGCTTTCTTCTCAGATAAGAAAAGCATACTTGGAATTTTTTGCATCAAAAGATCATCTGGTGCAGCCGTCGTATCCACTCGTTCCAAAAGAAGATCCAACTCTTCTCTTCACAAGTGCCGGTATGGTTCCATTCAAAGATTTCTTTGCAGGAATAAGAAAACCACCACATCCCCGCATAACAACCGTCCAAAAGTGTTTACGTGAAAGTGATCTCGAAAACGTTGGATATACTGCACGTCACCACACTTTTTTCGAAATGCTTGGCAACTTTTCCTTCGGAGATTATTTCAAAAAGGAAGCTATTGAATGGGCTTGGGAGTTTGTAACAAAAGTTTTACAGCTTCCAAAGGATAGGCTGTATGTAACTGTATTTGAAACTGATGATGAAGCAGCGGAAATCTGGAAAAAGATAGGTATTCCAGAATCACGTATAGTACGACTCGGTAAAGAAGACAACTGGTGGGGTCCAGCTGGGGAAACTGGTCCTTGCGGTCCATGTTCCGAAATTTTGTACGATCAAGGGGAAGAGGTTGGTTGTGGCAAACCAACTTGTGGTCCCGGATGCGATTGTGACAGGTTCCTCGAGATATGGAATTTAGTCTTTACCCAGTATTTTTACAACGCAGATGGCTCGTTATCCGATCTTCCTCAAAAAAACATAGATACGGGGATGGGTTTAGAAAGAATCGCCGCTGTAATGCAAGGAGTGTATACAAACTTCGACACCGATCTTTTCAAACCAATCATGTCAGCAATTGAGGATTTGAGCGGCAAAGAGTATGGACTTTACACAGACACCGACGTTGCTTTCAGAGTTATAGCAGATCACATAAGGGCTTTGGTATTCTCCATATCCGAAGGGGTTGTACCAACAAATGAAGGTAGAGGTTATGTTATAAGAAGGCTGCTTCGTCGCGCCGTCAGATACGGAAGAAAGCTTAACCTTAGAGAACCATTTCTTTATCAACTTGTTTCACCAGTCGTTGACAAGATGAAAGAAGCTTATCCTGAGATAGTAAGTTCAAAATCTCTTGTATCTGAAGTTATAAAGCAAGAAGAGGAGCGCTTTTTACAGACCCTAGAAAGAGGTCTTGCTTTCTTTGAAAAAGAACTTGAAAAAGTAAGTAGCGTTGTTCCGGGAGAAGTTGTATTCAAACTATTTGACACTTATGGATTTCCACCAGATATTGCTCAAGACATAGCTAAAGAACGTGGTCTTAAAGTAGATTGGGAAGGCTTTGAAAAGCTGATGGAGGAACAGAGAGAGCGCGCACGCCGTGCTTGGAAAGGTTCGCAGGCTCAACTTGAAGCGAGTAAATTCGAAAAGTTTCAACCCACAGAATTCATAGGCTACGAAAACTGGGAAGGGGAAGCTGAAGTCATCGGAATCTTCAAACGTGATGGTGACTCTCTGAATGAATACTCTGAACTAAACTTGCAAAAAGGTGAAGAGATAGTTCTTATTTTGGATAGGACTGTATTTTATGCAGAAAGCGGTGGTCAGGTATCCGATGAAGGAATTATCAGCAAAGATGGCGTTAACTTTGGCTTCGTATTTCACGTGCAAAAGCCTGTTGGAGAAGTCTGGGCCCACTCTATTAAGATTGAAAACTCAACATTTCTCAAGATCGGCGACAAAGTCCATATGAAGATTGACTTGGAAAAAAGAAAGGGATGCATGAGGGCACACACAGCAACACACCTTCTTCACAAAGCCCTACAAGAAACCATTGGGGAACACGCAAAACAAGCCGGTTCTCTTGTAGAGAAGGATTACCTGCGTTTTGACTTCACACATACCAAAAAACTCGATGAAATAGAGCTAAAAGCTATTGAAAAGAGAGTTTTTGAAAAGATCCTTGAAAATTTGGAGGTTGAAATAACTACTACTACTCTCGATGAGGCCCGTAAAATGGGAGCTATGGCTCTATTTGACTACAAGTACTCAGATAAGGTAAGGTTGGTAAATATTGGCGGATGGAGTCTCGAATTGTGTGGTGGTACACACTGCAAAAAGACTGGAGACATTGGAATGTTTCTCATAACAACTGAGGGAAGTGTAGCAAGCGGTGTGAGGAGAATAGAAGCCTATACAGGTAAAAAGGCACTAGCCTTACTTCACAACATGCGCGACACGTTAATAGAAACTCAATTGCTACTTGGCGCCAATACTTTTGAGGAACTACCAACAAAAGCTGAAGCTCTCAACAAAAGGATAGTTGAACTCAAAAAAGAACTAGCTGAAGCTCAAAAGCTAAAGAGTTCAAACTTTTTGAATGAGCTTTTAAAAGAAGCAAAAGGAATCAAAAAGCAAAATGTCGAGTTTAAAGCAATAGTTGCAGAAGTAGAAGAGAAAAATATTGATCTAAAACAGCTCGCTGATCAGCTAGAGGACAACTTGAAGCCGGCCATAGTAGTCCTACTTCGAGAAGAAGAGATTAAAAAGAAAGGCAAAGTATCAAAACTTGTAAAAGTTGTTGCCAAAGTTTCAAAAGAGTTGACAGAGCTATTCCATGCAGGAAATATTGTCCGCGAAGTTGCCCGCATTATGGGGGGCGGCGGCGGTGGTAAACCAAACATTGCAGAAGCAGGTGGCCGTGATGTTACTAAGATTTCAGAAGCAATTGAAAAAGCATGGGCAATAATAGAAGAAGCCTAGAGTTACACTTTATTAAAGAATATCTAACGCAGCATAAAATAGGCTTCTAGCAAATTTTCTACTCCTGTGATGTCCATTAAATCCTTTGGGATACGCATTTGTCTCAAATGTACACAGCTTACAGACCTAGCTTTATTTCTAAAACTTCCTCCTTCTGAGTTCTTGAAAAGAATACGTGGACAAGAATACTCAGATCGTCTTTCGTTAAATTAAATGACAACTAAAATAAATCTCTAGCAAACTAAATTTTTTCATATACAGGGCGAAATATTTTTTGATGAAGTGGATACCGTTGGCATTGATTGAAAGCTTTGTGATTATTTTATTGACAACCATAATAATCTGGGCAGGGAGCGGCATAATAGACAAAACCTGCTCTATGCTTATGGCCGCTCCCCTTCCCAAGACCGTGTACTTTCAGCTTCCATTATCTTCATATGAAGAGCTAAGAGAACTTGCACAAAAAATTGACGGTCATTTCTCATTTTTAGCTGTCAAATACGACAGAAAATTAAAAACATTTACCGTAATCTTTCGAATGACAGAAGAGCAAGCCAAAGAATTCTTGGGCAAAAAGTAAAGGTGAAGCAATATGAATAAAATCATGATTGTAATTTTATCAATCCTCATAGTACATTTTGTATTTGCCAGAAACCCTTTTGAATTTCCCGTTACTCTTTCATCAAAACCTATACCTGTTCAAACAGATGAGCAAGGCAAAAATTCAGAAGCTAGATCTAATAACAGTACTTCTACTCCTATCACCCATTCAAATTCAACCTCAACTACACCGCTTCCGCAAAATCAAAATTTCCAAAAAAATGTAGAAATAAAAAAACTTTCTAATTCCGATGAATTCATACAAGTCGTAAAGGATATTAAAAAAGCTGTCGTAAATCAACTCCCCAAACCAAAAGTAATTAAAAGAAATAGAAGAAGATATCGTACTCCATACATCCCATCTTCAAAAGTATTGCACTATCTTGGTTTCACTTACGAAAACGGCCATACCATCGGATGGTTCAAATTGAAATCCAAAATAGTAAGAGTTGCTCTTGGAAGATACTTTTACAATTGGAAGTTGAAAAAGCTTACGAAAGACTATGCCCTGTTTTCGTACGGTCGAAAAAGAAAATATTATTATCTATTCGAAGAATAAATATTAAACTATTCAGAGAACACGGGTAAACTAAATCAAGCTACCATCCTCTAACTCAACTAACGTAGCAATTCTAACAACTTTTTCAAACTTTAAAAAACTTTCCAAAAAATCCCTAACCTCTCTATAGGATGGCATTGAAAAACTCTTCCACAAGTAAACAAGAACACCATCCTTCATCACCCTCAACTCACAACGCTTAGGACGCATTTTCCAGTAACCTCTTTTTAAAAAAATCCTTTTAGAGTAATCCAAGTTCAAAGCCAGCACATTGCTATTTATATCAGCCCTGCCCTCAGCTACAAAGTAAAATTTGTAAACTACACATTTTATTACATCTCCGACTTTTGGCTTTTTAGAATAAGTAGCCACATCAGTAAAAACAACTCCCGGTATGGAAAATCTATTAAGTCTTTCTAAAATTTCTCTTTCTTTAATTAAATCATCATTCAACTCCACAAAAACAGCATCATTCAAAACTTCAACAGCATACGGTGGAGCTGGTGAAAAAGCCATCTTCACTCTTCCTGCAAAACCATCAGAGTAAACCACTGGCAAACCTGCTCGCCTAAACGTACGAGTAAACACAAGCTGCATGTCATTTTGAGACAATAAAGCAGCCAAACCTACTTTTTTATACTTGAGTACCAACCACATATTGGACCACATCCTAGGCAACGTTCACGACAATCAATTGTGTATTCCCCGCTATAAGCCTTTTGTCTCTCCTTTTCAAGAAAAGCAGGTGAAACTCCCAAATTTATAAAATCATGCCAGTGACTTTTTGAGCCATTGAAAATCTTCTCAACATCTGCAGAGTATGAAACTAAAAACTCTTCTAGGGCAAAACTCTCTCTTCTTATCCCCTTCCCTTCAAATGCGTAGTAACTCCCCCGGGAATAGAAAAACTCTGCAAGAGCCGAAGCCAAATCAAAATCTACTCTCGAAAGAAGCGCTTCTAAAGCACTAAGAGTAGGATCACTCCACCGTAAACTTATTCCACGAAGCTCTCTCTTCAAACGCCGCAAAGTATCAATTGCATACTCAATCCCATAAAATTTTTCTTTTTCAAACGGCGTAAACGGTTTCGGAACAAAAGTTGAGATATTAACAATCACATTCTTTTTACCAAATCTTTGAACCAACTCATTAACATAAGAAATCAATTCACCTATATCATCCTCTGTTTCTGTAGGCAAGCCTATCATAAAATACAACTTAACATGTTTCCAACCCGCTTTAAAAAAGTACTCAAGCTGTGGCATCAAATCGTCAAGATTTATCATTTTGTTCACAACTCGCCTTAAACGCTCACTTCCAGCCTCTACTGCAACCGTCAAACCACCCTTTTTCATCTTTTCCGGCTTCATCTTAGCAATGCGGTACAAAGTATCAACTCGTAGAGAAGGAAATGAATACTTAGTCCCTTCCGGCAGCTCTTTTTCCAGCAGGTTGATTAATTCCTCAATCCACGGGTAGTCCGAAGCACTCAGAGACAGTAACCCTACCTCCTCATAACCTGTATTTGCTATCCCTTTTTTAACAACCTCTATCACCCTTTCAGGCTCTAAAGCACGATAAGGCCTGTAATAAAACGAAGCGAGACAAAATCTACATCCACGAGTACAAGCACGGTTTATCTCTACGGTTAATCTATCCTGCACAACTTGACACGACGGGACAACAAATTGAGTCGGTACGTACTCAGTATAGTCAACCAAAGCTTTTCTAACCGGCAAATTCTGAGCTGCAAAAGATTTATGTTTGGGATTAATTAAAACATGATGACAGTAAGGCTCCTTTTCCAACAATTCCAGGAAAATCTCCCGCTTATCTTTATAAACTGAACCTTTAGTAAAACGTTGTACCTTCTCAACAGCCTCTTCTAACAACATTGCTAAAAGCTTTTCACCTTCACCTACAAAGACAGCATCCGCCATCACCAGAGAAAGGGCTGGGTTGACCGAAGCTGGTCCTCCCACAAGCACTAGTGGCCCCTCTCTTTTCTCAACTTGCAGCTCTAACCCCGCTAGCTTCAATGCTGTAGCAAGTCCTATAAAGTTTAGCTCTGTCTGGTATGTGACCACCAAGAGATCAGAGTCTTTAATAGCTCTTGAATACTCTAAGTCGTAAATATTCTTCAGTATCTTATAATCATTAAAACTTGGCAAGTATGCTCTGGAAACGCAAACTCCATCTATGGAATCAAAAAGCGGGTAAAAAATTTTAAAACCGTGATAACTCATTCCAACAGGGTAATCACCACAATAAAGAAGCGTCACTCTAACATTACAATTTTCCTTACAAGAAACTCCCCACTCAATAGGAATATGATACAGCGGATTCTCCAAACTCTTCAACGTATCAAAATCAAATTTTGCCATATTAAATTAACTTAATTAGTTCTCAAAACCTCCTTTCAACATTTCTATCTTTGCTTTCAAACTTCTGTCAGAAGGATCAAGTGAGTAAGCTTCTTCCAACGCCAGCACATATTTATCTCGTTTACCATTACTTTTGAAAACTTCTGCAAGCTTTAAGTAATATCTCTTTTTTGACGAATCCAAAAGTATGGCTTCCTTATAACGTCTCTCTGCTTCTCTATACCTTCCTATTTTCACACACACATCTGCAAGCCTTTCAAGAACAGCAACATTCCTTGGATTTGCTTTAAAGCTTTCCTCAAGTATCGAATAAGCCTTCTCTGGAAAACCTATCTTCACATATGAATCAGCAAGAGCCAGCACAACCCCTATGTCATTTTTATACTTTTCATAATAAAAGCGTAAATTTTTGGCAGCTTTTATGTACTTTCCTTCCTGATAATAAAGCGCTCCCAAAGCCTTATGTAAAAAAGGATCATCAGGCTTGACCTTTAAACCCTTTAAAAATATCCTCTCTGCCAAATTTTTTTTATTAAAAATTTCTGCCATGAGTATACCCAAATCATAGTAAGCAGGAACGTAATCTGGCTTTAACTTTATTGCTTTAACCAAAAGCATCTGAGCCTGCTGATACTTCTTCTGCTTTATATAGAGTAACCCTAACACATGCCACGCCTTAGCATATTTAGGATTGAGTTTTATAGCCTCTTTGATGTTTGCCTCTGCCACTTTAAAACGTCCATTGGTCATAGCAACAATTCCTAAATCAACATAAGTTTGAGCATTTTTGGCCTCCTGTTTCACAGGAATAGGCTTAATAACCTCTTTCTTTTTCCTTTGACAGCCCGTTACAACACTCAACAATAAACCAGATAAAATTATCAATAAGCCACATTTTATCACTTTCACTTATTATTCACCACCAACTTCTCCAACTCTTTAAAAAAGCTTCTCTCCACATTGCACACTTTTTCCTCATTCACCAAAGCCAAAGAAGCTGCCGCTGATTTCAAATTCCCTATTTTATAGTAGCAATAAGCCTCTAACAATTGCAAACGACTATTCAAAGGATGTTTATGAGTAAATTCTATGATATTTGAATACAAGCCATAGTGCAACCATCTCTTTAAATAAGGATACATATCCTCAACTTCTGCAATCCATATACAAGTCCTCAACCTCTGCCTATCAAGCCTAAAAAGATACCACTTATCATCAGAAAATCCATAGTCAAATCTATCTTTTATTAATCTAAATTCACTGCTTGCTACACAGTAAACCCCATCATCTCTGAATTCCAACACATTCCCCAAAAAATCTTCCCAACGCCACGGAGTAAACTCAAATACATCAGCATTTGATGAAAAGCTGTAATACATTTTCCCACTCACAAAGAAAATCTTATCATTAAAACGCATAAAATAGTCCACATCCGATGGAATATTAATTTTAGATACTCTTTTCCACTCTATATCAAAAGCCATCAAGGTATCCAATCCTCTATAAATTGCCCACTTCCTATCTAAAGCAATCAACCTTTTCAAGTTCACTTTGAAAGATTTGAGTTTAGCCACTCTAATCTTGTCAATAGTATTCGCATCTATCTTCTCTTTCTCAATTACGTACCATTTATCTTTAAAAGTTAAGTAAATATCCCCGAATCTAGTTATATAGAATTCCCTACTTTTGATTAGTAAATTGAACAACCTCCTCAAATACACCAAGTTATTATAAGTAACCTTTTTTTGAATTTTCCCTCCTGTTTTTACATCAAGCAGAAGTATACGATCACCATCTACCAGCAAAAGTGCTTTGGTAAGTCTAAGTTTCCCTTCCTGCGCATAAACTCCTCCTAGCAATCTAACCTCTCCCGTTTCCAAAACCGGATGTCCTTTTACTTTTATAACCTTTAATTTATAAAGCTTCTTCATAGTAGATATAGTAGACTGCTCCACAACACTAACTGTAGAATACAAACATTCAACACTTGAGTAAAATAAAAGCTCAGACACTTCACCAATATTAACTTTACCTAAACTGTCTTCCAGCGTTGTTCCAACTAAGTAAATAAAATCACCACTTCCCCACAGATAACACGCCGATTTGGGAATTCCTTCCTTTAACAATCCCTTTATTCTATAAAGCTTCACTTTTTTGGGAGAAAACATAAAAAAAACAGGAGATTTTCTCTCTACCCTAATCACATTGAAGTAGGGCAATACAAATCCTTTCAAGTTATAGTCTTTCACCTTTTCAGCAAACTCAAATAACTTTGACCTAGTTAAATCAACAACATATCTACCAAATGCAAAGTACTTAGTTGATAAATCCACATTAAGATACTTTCCAAATACCCTGTCGTACCAATTCCAAACATTGCTTCTCACAAACGAAAATCTCTCATAAGGAGACACACTTAACTCTAATGTAGCAGCCTTTTTTCCATCCAGCTTTAAGCCTTTGTGGGGAAGTATTAGCTCCCAGTCAAAAGCCAGCCCCCTGTCCAATATTTCGGAGTAAAAAGTTACAACATCTCCTTTTTCCAAATCCAATTCCCCATAAGCTTTCTTCACCGGATCCCAAAACCTAACTTTACCACTTTTATAGGCTACTTTATTCAACAAATAAGGCACTTCAATCTTCTTATCAATTTTCAAATTAAAGTATCCTTTTAGCAAACTATCGGGCACATTTAAAGTCCGACTTGATACATCTTTTGAACAACCTGAAAATATGGCTAATATTACAAACAACACTAGAAGTTGTAATGTTTTAAAACCGGTTCCTTTACTATCCACCTACACTTCAACCCCTTTGGAAACACAACAAAATCTCCAGATTCTATGTGATACTCCTGACCATCCTCTGCAACAACCGTCACCTTCCCCTGAATAAAATAACACTTCTCTTCCTCAGGATACTCCCAATCAAATTCACTCACATCACAACTCCAAGTTGGCCAATCAAAAATTCCCTCTTTTTCTGCGTCTTCTTTACTCATCTTTCGAATCTGTACCTTCATATCATTCACCTCCACCAATTTTACTCTTCTTCCACCAACGTCAACATTCTCTTCAATCTTCTCTCAACTGTAGATTTACTCAACCCAACTCTATTCGCAATCTCTCTTAAACTCATAAAACTGTCCTCAACCAGTTCTGCTATCATTTTATCAGTACTATCTAACTTATTCCACACAGGTAGTTTTTTCAAACGTGCAAGAGCCTTTCTCTCCCTTTCTATCCTCTTAGAAACCAACCGGGCATTGTGAACATCACAGTTCACCTGAGCAAAAGCTTTTTTCTTACGGTAAGAACTTCTCAATAATTCATCAATGTAGTGAGCTGTCTCAAACGCATTTATTTTAGCAAAAAATTCTATCATCTTTCGCTTACTGTTCAAAACCCACCACCTATTTTTAAAAAATCTAAAACCCAATTCAGCAAAAATTTCAAATTCCTTACCCACCATAACTGTCAGCTTGGAAAATTTCATATACGCATATCCTCTGAGTATTACCATTGGAACAACATGATCCAGAGTATTACAATTCGCATCAACTGGTTCAAAATCAAACAGTACTGCTCTAATAACCCTTCCAGATCTCAATACCTCTTCACCCATGGCAAAAATCTCAACTTCACATCTTTCCACCAGCTCTTCCAAATATTCAAAATCCTCTCTAGTAAAAGCCACAACATTCACTCTGTAGTAAATTTCTCCATCAGGTAATTCTACAGGCACCGCAAGCTTACTCAAAACTTCTTTGAAAGCTTTAGGTTGAACATTATCAAACAATTCTTTTTTGAAATTAAAAGAATTCATTGTCCCCTATCTCACCTCTAATTCTTAGAATAATTTTCTCAACAAGGTATGGATCATACTTTTTAACATGCCTATTCATCGCTATAAGCTCTATTAAAACTGCCATATTTCGTCCGCTTTTTACTTCCAACTCAACTCGCGGAACTCTAACTCCTAAAAATTCAACTGTATCCTCTTCCATCCCAAGCTTTTTACGCACAGCTTCTGTCTCTTTTTTAGGAACCAGATCCACCACTACATCAACTTTCTTTTCATCAAGAATAGCACTTATACCAAATAGCTTTGCCACATGTATCAATCCGATTCCACTTATCTCCATAATTCCCTTTGTCGTAGGAAACGAGGAAGCAACTAAATCCCCTGATGTGCTTTTTCTCAGAAGAACAACATCATCTGCAACTAGCCTATGCCCTCTTCTAATCAGCTCCAAAGCTATTTCACTCTTTCCTATTCCACTTCCCCCTCTAATCAATACCCCCTCACCAAAAACATCCATCATAACAGCATGTATGCTCTCAGCCGGAGACAACTTCCTCTCCAACAAATTCACAATCTCCGCAATCAACTTTGAAGTTGGCAAAGGAGATGATAAGAGCGGAACCTTCAAACTCTTAAAAACTTGTAAAAATGAAGAAGGTAAGTTTTGATTATAAGACGTAACAACACACGGTATTCCAGTACTTATAACCTTGTACAACCTTAGCTTACCTATCTTTTCAGGCAAAGCCAATAAATACTTAACCTCACCCCTTCCAAATACCACAACCCTCGTGGGATCAAAAGCCCCAAAAAAACCCGCTAACTCTAAAGAAGCTCTTGAAACCAACGGTTTAAAAATAGGCCTCCTAAAACCTGAACCACAAGCTAGTAACTTTAAATTCAATTCCTTTACTAACTCTCCCACTCTAACAAATTTCATACAGTGGGCCTCCATTAAATTCAATATAGCCAATCTTCTCTGATACGTCCTATTATCTTCACTATCTCTCCTTTAGGAGTTTGAGTTTTTACCCTGTAAATCAACCACTTTTTCCCTGAAAGCACTACTTCCTGACTCATTATAAAGTACTCAAATCCCCAAGGATTTTTAGGGATTGAAGACAAATAAGCTCCTTTTAACTGTTCAAGCCTATCTGGATACTTTCCAGTCTTCATAAAGTACGTTTTGCAACCTTTTCTAATAATATCTATATCTTCATAGCACTTTTTAAACCTCGCTTCTTCTGCTACTTTCATATAGTTAGGCAACGCGAAACCCGCAAGTATACCGATTATTAATACAACTATCATCAACTCTATGAGAGTAAAAGCCCTATTATTCCTACCAACAACCCTCACATCTCTCACCTTCCCAAACACCTTTTGAGAATCTCAGCTGGTTCTGTTAACTCCCTTATACGCTCTTTATAATTATCAACCAAATTTTTAACCTCACCACTCCAAAATGAAAACATATTCTCCTCAATCTCCTTTCTATTCCCCTCCATATAATCTAACGTCGCTTTAACAAATCTCTCCACATAAGGCAATGCCTCTTTTATATACACTCCTCTTCTTGAAGCCAACGAAATAAACGTAGCTAATTCTCCAAACTTCCCATTTTCCACATAAACTTTAACTACCAAATCCCCTAACGCCAACTTCTCATCTTCGCTCAAATCTTTAACGATTTCATAAGCCTTTCTCCACATCTTCTCCTGAACCAAAATTTTCAAATAAGGTCCCACTTTCCCCGAAATTTTCCAGTAACGCTCAGCCCATTTCTCAGCAGTAGCTATATCCCCCTTCTCCAAAAATATTCCAGCAATAGTTTTCAATTCCACATTTTTAGCATCCTTTGAAAAATAAATTTCTGCTAACACCTTAGCCTTTTCTAACATTCCCAACGAACCGTATATCTGTATCAACAAAAGAGCAACCTTTTTTTTCAAATCCCCATCAACAACCTGAAATAACTTCCTAGCCAATACATACGAATCGTACACTTTCCCCAACTTATACAAAGCAAACGCTTTATAATACAAAACATTTGGATCTGTAAAAGAAAGCGATATTAATTTATCAGAAAATTCAACCGCTATTTTCCAATTTCCCGCTTTTATAGCTTTCTTTAAAATTTTCATATAGTAAGCTGCATCCACTACCTCTTCAGCGCTAGTTCTAGCTGTACACCAACAGAGAGTCAATATAACAATTAATGAGTAACCAACTCTCCCCACCACTATCCCTTCTCAATAAAAATATGACTTTCAATTACGTACGATAAGTTATATCTTCCAAAGTTTCTAACGCTTCATTTCTTACATAACCGCTCTCATGAGTAAGAGAAATCTTTTTCAATTTATCAACAGACTTCGTAGTACCAACCCGACTCAAAACCTTAAATACAGCAATCAACTGTTCCTCACTCATACTATCAATCCTTTTTAAAATCTCATCCTCAATATTCTCAAACTTCAATAAAGCTCCTATCACACACGAATGAGCTTCAGGCACAGCAGCCATTTCAAATACAAAATCTAGTTTATCGTTATCTTTTATCTCGCCAATTACATAGACAGCTGCTATCCTATCCATAACATTCCCAGACTTCATCATCTCTTCTAAAATTTTACTCGCTATATCATCTTTTTTCCCTTTTTTCAACAATTTAACAACGGAAGCTCTTACTCTGTGCCCTGAAGAAACAAGCGGTAGTAATTTTTCGAGTTTGGGTAAATACCCAATCTCTTCCAGTGCTTCCACAGCATTAGCCTTTACACGCATATCCTCATCATCTAAAGCTTCCAGAATATAGCTGACACCATACTCCCCGCACACTGCTAGAGTTTTCACAAGAGTCGCTCTCACTTTTGGATCGTCTTCCAATTGATAAAATTTCCCCAATAAAATCGCATACTCTTTTTTAGCAGGCATGTGATGACGCAAACTTTCTAAAGCTCTAATCCTTACCCATTCATATGGATCTCCCAATGCCTCTATCAATACCTCAATTATCTCCTGAGAAGGTTCAAATTTCCCAAGTTCTCTGGCAGCAAGAGCTCTCTCAACTTTGTCTCCATCTCTAAGAAGTCTAAAAAGTTCCTTAAGATCCCCCATCAAATTTCCCCCTCACAAACAACACAAACTACTGATACTTAACCAAACTTCTCACTTCACACTCATTTTCCAATTTTGATCGTCCATTCAAAAACTCAAGCTCTACCAAAAATAAGGCTCCTTTAACCTCTCCTCCCGCTCTCTTTATCAAACTCAAAGCTGCCTTCGCAGTTCCCCCCGTTGCCAAAACATCATCCACCAACAACACTTTCTTTGTAAATTTAAAAGCATCTTCATGAATCTCTATTTCATCAGTACCATACTCAAGTTCATATTCCTCACGCAACACCCTGTAAGGCAACTTTCCCTTTTTTCTTATAGGAACAAATGCAGCCCCTTTAGCATAAGCTATAGCAGAGGCAAATATAAATCCTCTCGATTCTATTCCAACCACACAATCAAAATCCATATCTTTTACTGCATCCAACATATCATCTATGCAAGCTTTAAAATACTCAGGAACCTGCAAAACTGTTGTCACATCTTTAAAAATTATAGGAGGTTTAGGAAAATTTGGTACATCCCTTATAAGTTTTTTGTAGTCCAGTCTCATCTTGCTTCTCCTCCCTGTCAACTCATTTTAGAAACACCCATAACTTTCTTTTTTCTCATTTTTTTCCACTTATTCCACAATTCTTTGGCAAAAGTATAATCACCATACTCCATTATTTTACCTAAAATTCCCTTAATTTGTTTTTCATCAATTTCTACAAGAACCCTTGGCTCCAAATACTTATCCCAATCCACATCAAATTTCTCATTTGGATCTGAAATATCGATAAGTGTAATCTTTCGATTCTTTACACCAAATTCCACCTTTATCAAGGCATCAACCTGCTTACCAATTTTATCTACAAGTACATCCTCCGAGATACATATATCATCCACATAGAGAATTGCATTCTTTTTCTCAAGTCTTATCGTATCTCCAGCAGCAAAAATTCTAACTCCTCTTAACAAAAAAATTGGCTCTGCATTTGAAGCGCCAAAGGGCTTCATTCTATCAAAACAACTCATTATTTCATCCCTAAAATCTGAAATTTGTGAAACTTTATCCACATACACAACAGGCTCCATCACAAAATTTTCTTTAAATTCAACCCCCTCACATTTTACCTCTAATTTATACTCCCTCAAAGCCTTTAAAAACTCCTCAACTTTATTTCTTTTCAATGTAAAACCAACAGCTAATTTGTGTCCTCCCCACTCTTCAAAGTACTCTTCAAAATTCGAAAGTAAGCTGTGAAGATTTACACCATCCGGAGCTCGAGCCGATCCTATGTACTTATCATCGTGGCGTGTTATCAAAATTACAGGAACACCATACTCTTCCTTGAGTTTTGAGGCTACAATTCCTATCACACCAACATGCCAACTATCAGAACATAACACTATTGGGCGATTAGCATTTTCTTCTCTGTTATAAAAATTTTTCAACATTTTTCTAACTTCAGAATTAACCCTCTGTTCAATCCTTTGCCTATCTCTATTTAATTTATCAATTAAAGCTGCGTATTCCCACGCTTTCTTCTCATCATCTGTTAATAAAAGCTCCACCACGCACTCTGCTCCTCCCACACGTCCCGGAGCATTCAAACGTGGTATCAAAATAAAACCGAGACTTTTAGGAGTTGCCACATTCATTCCCAATATCTCCATCAAAACTTTCAAACCAACTATTGGAGAACTATTTAACACCTTCATTCCTTCTTCCAATAATACTTTATTATCGTAAAGTACAGGCATAACATCCGACACTATCCCAACCGCAACTAAATCTTCCCAAACATAGCTATTTCTCCAATTTCGGCCCATTTTTTCCATAATTGCCGTTATCAACTTATAAACTACACCAACCGCTGGTAGATTGATAGGCCAATCTATACTAGGATTAACCATGGCAAATCTTTCATTATTATCAGGTATCCAATCAGTTTTGTGATGATCCAAAACCACAACTTTTTTTCCCATTTTCAGTAACTTTTGAATTACCTCTTTTTCAGAACTTCCACAATCAACAAATACTATTAAATCTGCATCCGGAGACTCTGTTTTTATTCTGTCAAAATTTATACCATACCCATCTTCAAACCTATTGGGAATTTTCCACTCCACGCAATCCGTGCAGAGATACTTATTTATAAATCTGATTAATAGAGCAACCGAAGTAACTCCATCAGTATCATAATCTCCCCAAACCAAAATTTTTCTTTTGGTGTTTAAAAAAATATCTACCGCTTCTTCAATTCCTCTCAGTTCAAACGGAGAAGGCAAATCCTTTTTTCCATTAATAAAGTAATTTTCAAGATTTTCTATTCCTCTTGCAACGAGGGTATGAACCAAATGCTTATTTATCCCATACTTTGAAGATAAAGTTATAACTTTGGAAACATCGCCTTTTCTGACCAACCACCTCATGGCTCAACCCCACTAAAATCTAAAGTTCAGAGTAATTTAACAGAGAGAACATGACCATTAGTATTCCTCCGTCCCCTGACTTTATAAGTTCATCCGCGAAATTCAAAACCTCCTCTGCCTCAACTCTGAACAATTTAGAATGAGCCACCACTCTCATAAAGAGAGGTAACACATTGGTGTACTTGGTATAAAATCCTCTAACCATAAACGCTTTAAAACCACCATTCTTATAAATATCTATCAATTCTTTCAGAGCTTTCAAGCCTTCTTCTTGTGGTAGCACATTTTGATCATTTTTAGATTTAGAATTTTTAGCTGCTATCTTCACAAATTTAGCTAGATCATCAACATTCCCCAACTCGGAAATCACCGTATAATCCAATTGATAACCCTTAATCAAATTCTGCCATTTGTAACCTTTTTCTCTCATTAGCACAGGATAAGAGTTATACCACACAGGTTCTACCTGTTCAAACGCTGTAAAATCCGTTGCTAAAATCACTTCTCTCAAGAAAGGTGTGGCAATCAAACCACTTTGCAAAGCATTTAAAGTCAATTTGGTAAAATCCTTTGAACCATATATTTTCTTCAGCAACATTACATCCCAATCTGTTAATCTGACCAACTTATCAGTAACCTTTCCCAAAAACAACATTGCTCTGTACTTTCTAGGTCCCTTAATCGTACTAGCAATTTTTTCTAACTCCTTAGGATTCTTCCTTCCGTAATACAAATCACGTTCTATATTAGTCTCCTTCACAAAATCAGCCAATACATCAGATTTTCTGGTTTCGAATACTTTTTCTAAATCCACATCATAAATAATTGCCAAATTCCTTATCAAATCTCCCAAAGAATATGGAACAGAAGCTAACTTTTCTATTGTTTCCTTATCTGAAGTAGTTAAATAAGACAAATTTTCAGTAGTTAGTAATTCCCAAAATCTCAATACAACTTCTATGGTACCCTCAACTTGATACGGCACAGGCTCCTTCATTGCTAACCCCTTTATTTCCCCTACATTCAAAACAACGTTATTTTCTTTCAGCATATAAGCCACAAAGGGAAGCGCATTCAAATCAACTAAAGCAACCTTTATCCAATACCCTCTATCAACAACCGCCATCTTATAGTTAAGATCTGTAACAAGCATACTTCTTTTCAACAGAGGTGGTAAAACAAACACATCAGCAGGACGACTAACTTCCATACCATTTTCTAAATAATTTATGCGCCTTTCAACCTCTGCACAAAATGCTCCTATAACATCATCCTTTACAGCGGTAAGTACTTTGGGAGACACATACTCAAACACTTGCACCCATAAAAGTTCAAAAATTATCCGCAAAACTCCCGGATCCATCTCATTCCAACTCTTACTGGACAAATAATCTGCCAATACTCCCTGGGACATAAAATTCATAAAATTTAAGTCATCAACAACTATATCCTTTTCCGCTATTCCCCTTATCAACCTATACAGAAGATAAGGAGCAATCTTAGATTTTAAATTATCACTTAGCAAATGCCACTTAATATTCCCAAAAATTTCCACCAAATTAGGCATTTTTAACACTCTATCAAGCCTCTTGGAAAGTTGAACATTGCTAAAGAAATAACTGTAAACATTTTCAAGAGAATAACGAGATCGAAACTGCCTGTTTAAACCTATAAACGCGCTCTCTAAATCCGAAAGCGTAACAACACCTTTTTTAAATAGCTGAATTTTTTCGTAAATTTCGCTCAATTTCTTTTCTTTATCCTTCAAAGACAACCTACACTCCGAAAGCATCTTCTCGCAAGTAGCACATAATACTTCCTCACTTGTTGCCTTAGCATTACCCTTAGTTATAGGAAACTTTGCCAAGTTCTCTACTTTCTTTTGCAATTCATCAGTCTGTTGTTGTAACACTTTCACCTTTTCTTTATAAACAGAAATTCGCTTCTCATTCGTAACAAAACCTATAATAAAAGCAACAAGCACAAAAATTACTATTAAAATCCTCTCTCCCATGACTTCTACCTCCAAGCAAATATTTATCTGGAAGTAATATTTACCCCAACCTTTCGGGATAATCTTTTAGAATTGAATCTATCCTTTCCCCATTTTTAATTCTACCGTAAACTTCCATAAGATGCAGCATATCTTGCCACATGTACCACTTTGGAGATCCTTTTTTACGCGATGGATTTCTAAGTAAATAACTGGGGTGAAAAACAGCAAAAACAAACCTATAACGCCACCTATACCACTTTCCACGCGCTTTAGTTATAGCATAACCTTTGCCCAAAAACCAAGTGAGAGCCGTTGATCCCAAAGCAATCAAAGCTGCTGGATTAACTAACTCTATCTGCATCTCCAAAAACGGAGCACAAGCTGTCATCTCCTGATTGTTAGGAACACGATTACCCGGAGGTCGGCATTTTACTGTATTTGTAATGTAAACCTCTTTTCTATCCAATCCTACCACTTCAAAAATCTTATCCAGAAGCTGCCCAGCCTTACCTACAAATGGTCTTCCCTGAATATCCTCGTCAGCCCCAGGAGCCTCTCCAACAAACATTAGCTCCGCAGATCTGTTTCCCTCTCCAACAACAACATTGGTCCTGTTTTCTGCAAGAGGACATTTTTTACAACTTCGAAGGGAAGTTTCCAACTCATCCCAATCTTGAGCAGAAAATAACACCTCAACTCCCCCTTACTTCCTTCTGAAAATTAAAACTTTGTTTCTATAAATATCTCCTACCGCAATAACTTTCCCATCTTCCGTTGAAGCAATACCAGCAGGTAACATAATTTTTCCTCGCTTTTCTCCAAAAGACCCTATTCCTCCTATAAACTTCTTAGTTTTACGGTTATAAACTACAACTGGCATCCAACCAGTATCTGTAACAAAAGCGTAATTCTCAGTCAAACTCACTTTAAATGGATGCCGTAAGGACATTATTCCTTTATTAATCAAAGCTGTTACCACTTTTAAAGTTTTAGTTCCCTCACTATAAGAATAAACTTTAACAGCTCTGCTATAAGTATCAGTAACCCAAACTTCCCTATCCCACACTGCTATTCCCCAGGGGTAATTAACCTTTGTCGCAACAGAAGAAAGATCAAATTTAGCCTCCGAAAGTTTTAGACGCTTTTTCATTACTATGAATTCTCCTTTATAATCAAGCATAAAAAGCCTTCCGCCTCTACCCAAAGCAACATCTACTATCTCTTCTAATTTTGCATCCTCCAATTTTTCACCTTTAAATGGAGCATAAGCTATAGTCTTCAACTTTCTACCGCTCTGAGCACTGACCACATAAACCTTCCCCTTTGAAGGATTAGCAATATAGAGTCTCGTGGCATCACTATTTATAGCAATACCTGTAGCACCATAACCAATACTTTTTCTAAGTTTTATCTCACGAGTCAAGCTACCAGTCTTATCTATAACCACTACCTTCCCAGTCCTACTCAATACATAAAAGAAACCATTCTTACTAGCTATATCTATTGGATACTCTACACTCAATTCTGTTATAAAGTGCCACCTTGAAAAAACAGGAATATAAATACAACCAGAAATGAAAAGGGCAGCACTCAACATAAGCAGTGCTGCCCATATTTTATTTTTTCTAAAATTCAAACTAATTCCATTGTTACTTAACCCCAATGAGCTTCTTATACCTACTCCAAGACTCAAAATACTTCTTCCTAACTTTATCCAATTCATCTTTACTTACCTTCCCCTCCTTGTATTTTTTCAAAGTCTCAACATACAATCTATAATAAGCTCTATAGTTCTCATACACGCCTATATTTTCACTCACAGTTTCCAATTTTTCAAGGGAAGGCTTAGCTCTATCAATTGAAGCAGTTATACTATCATCTGCTTCTATAAGATTCTCCTGCACCTTCTGAGTTTCCTCAGCAACCCTGACAACCTCACTTCTTGAAGGAGCATAGTCTTCATACTCCTTAGAAGAATCCGTTTTCAAAATCTCATATTTGGTTTTATTTAAACTAACAGATGCTTTAATTGTAGTATTGTTCAAATTATTAACTGCACTTTCAACATTCAAAGTTGCTGTAGATACATACTTCTTAGCATTACTAGCATTTCCGCTTTCCAACTCTTTTTCAGCTTTATCCAAATTTGAAATTGCACCATTCACTTTTTTAAGAGCCACATCAATTCCATCTCTAGTAATCTTCAAAACCTTGGCAACCCCTTTTAAGAAAACCTTTACTGCTTTTATAGTAATAAGTTCTGCCAATCTTACAAACTCTCTTGCCCCCTTCAAAGCAAGATCTCCAACTCCTGCTAAAACAGAAACAACAGCTGCAAGTGCTCCCTTTGCCCAGTCTATTATAGCTTTGGGATTGAAATTAGCTGCCTTCTCAACCCCTTTATCCAACACTTTAAATAAATCCTTCAAAGCACTAACAACCAAACTACCAACACCAACAGAAAAAGCAATGCCTTTTCCTACAACTTTCATAACTGCAGTAGCAGTATCTATAACTATTGAGACAAGTGCTTTTCCCATCTCCGCTGGAACTTCAATTAGAGCTTTAGCTGCACTCCTCACAATACTTCCAACCTTTCCAAGAGCAGAAAATGCTGCCTGTCCAGTTTGGGAAACAGCAAAGTTAAATTTAGAGATGCCGTCTGATAGCATACTTTTAGCAGAATCTAACACATTTTTCCCAGCATTAACAGTAGCACTAAGTCCACTACTTACTCCACCAGCAATTCCAGCTGCAACTCCTGAAACTTTCCCAAAAATTTGATCAACACCAGATTTTACAGAGTTCAACACCTGCTTCCCCGCATATACAATTCTATCTCCAACAACCACAACCATATCTACAGCACTACCTATAGCTTCCCCTATAGCTCCACCTATTCTTTCACCAGCCTTTCTACCTTTTTTAGACCATGTTCCTGCCAATACTGGCTCCGATACAACCATCGAAGCAAAAATCACAATTAAAATAAGAGACACTAATCTTCTCATATTTATCCCTCCTTTACAACAACAGCTACAACAATGAAAAAGGTGGCAGAACTATCTGCCACCTTAAATTATAATCCCATTATTGATCAAAGTTTCAAACAAACACAACCACACATTCTGTTCAACCTTCAACTAAGCAAATTATTTAACTCGCCATGCACCTTTTTGAGCATGTAAAACTATTGGAGATACAACAAATATGGAAGAATACGTTCCAACAAGCACACCTATCCAAAGCGCAAATGAGAAAGAAAACAAAGCTGGCCCTCCATATAACACCAACAGTGTCAAAGGTATAAGAGTTGTAAGAGAGGTATTCAAAGTTCTTCTCAATGTCTGCGTCAAACTAACGTTTATCAACTCTACAAAATCCTTGCTGTAGCGAATCTTCATATTTTCTCTAATCCTATCCGAAATAACTATGCTGTCGTTCAAAGAGTAACCTATCAATGTCAAAATTGCTGCAACAAAAGAAGACTCAACTTCAAACCCTGCTAACGAAAATACCGCCAGTGTTAATAGAACATCGTGAACCAAAGCAAATACTGCACCAAACCCGAACCAAAACTCGAAGCGGTAAGTAATGTATATCATCATGAAAATCAAAGCAAGAACTGCCGCTTTAATTGCCTTCCATTTCAACTCTTTTCCAATAGTCGGTCCCACATCAGAACTCTTGAGTATCTCTTTTACTTTTACTCCTAATCTATCTTCCAAAACCTTTATAAACTTTGCTTTTGTCCAACCTTCTCCAGAATCCTTTAGATAAACAGTGCTTAAAATCCACTCATCACTCTTGAACTTCATACCCATACCAATTTGTGAAAAACTAGCTCCCTTAGCTACAGGCTGTATTCTTACCTTTAAACCAGTATCCGCTACAGCCTTTCTCAAATCAGATATAGATACTTCCTTTTCAAATTTGAGATGCAGCAACGTTCCGCCTGTAAAATCTATCCCGTAATTCAATCCCTTAAAAGTAAGAATCCCCAAGCTTATGATCATAAGGATTATGGATATTGGAAATAGGTATTTTGCAGCGCCCATAAAATTTATTGGTTTCCTGTTCATACATCTTCCCTCCTCACGTACTTTTTTAAACTACTTTTCTCCTACCCACACCTTTCTATATACTCAATGTTTTGTACTGTCTTATCTTGTGGAAGAAGTCAAATATGAACTTGACCATGAATATGGCTGTAAACATGCTAGCCACAATACCCGCACTCAAAGTAACCGCAAAACCTCTTATTGGACCAGTACCATAAAAGTACAATACCAAAGCGGTTATCAAAGTTGTCATATTCGCATCAAATATTGTCCAAAACGCCTTTGAAAAACCTGAATCGATAGCCGCTCCAACCGTCTTACCCATTGCTAACTCTTCTCTTATCCTCTCAAAGATGATAACGTTTGCATCAACAGCCATACCAACTGTGAGTATTAAACCTGCAATTCCAGGAAGGGTAAGTGTTGCATTAAAATAAGCCATTATTCCCATCATTATTATGAAGTTTGCAACCAAAGCAGACGAGGCAATAACTCCAGCAAAACCGTAAACCACCATCATATAAAGCAACACTAATAAGAATCCGTAAGTAATAGCTTTAACTCCTCTTCTGATAGAATCTGTTCCAAGAGTTGGTCCCACTATGGTAGCTCCCAATTTTTTAAGAGGAGCAGGTAGTGCACCTGCTCTCAACACAATTGCCAACTTTTTAGCTTCTTTGTCTGTAAAGTTTCCTGTAATCTGAGCACGTCCTCCATAAATTGGCTCCCTTATCTGAGGAGCTGATTGAACTTTCTGATCCAATACAATCGCCAATAATCTTCCGACATTTTCATTCGTAATTTTAGCAAATTTCTGAGCTCCAACTGAGTTAAACTCTATATCAACAGCAATACGTCCCATGTTATCAAACCCAACATAAGCATTTTTCAACATGTCTCCCGTCAATAACACACGTTTTTGAACTTTCCAATAGCGAACGCCTTTGTCTGTTATCTCAGGAAGTATCTCTACATCATCAGACACTTTCTCATCCATTGAAGCAGCAGGTCCTTCAACCAACCTAAACTGTAAAATTGCCGTACGTCCAATAATATCAATCGCCTCTTGAGCATCTTTTATACCAGGAATTTGTACTCTTATCCTGTCAATCCCATAAGTTGTAATATTAACCTCCTTAACGCCAAGCTCATCAACTCTGTTTCTTATAACCGTAACTGCCTTCATTTGCGCATCCTTTATAAGTTTTGTTAACGCTTCTTTCTTAAAGCGAAGAGTGTATTCGCCATCGGCAACTTTTATAAATTGGTAATTCACAAATCCTTGCATCAAAGCTTCAATCTCAACAAGTTTATTCTTAGGTAAATCATTAATCTTAACGTGAATTGAACCATCTTTATCAACTGTTACCTTGTAATCAACACTTCCCAACTCATCTAATTTATCCATAATAGACTGTGCCCGCTGATCAGAAGTCAGCTTTTTCAACTGATCTACATCAATTTCATAGGTAATGTCAAGTCCTCCTCTCAAATCAAGCCCTAATTTTACCTTTTCTTTTAAAGGAAAAGCCAACCACCAAGTAATACCTAATACAAATAGAATGATGAGGAACCTAATTCTTAAGTCCTTCAAAGAACATCCCTCCCTACTTTTTACGCTCGTGATACAATACACATACTACATACCAAAAAATATAATACAAACACAAGGTATTTTTAATTTAACAAAACCTTTTGAATACAACAAGTTTTAAACGCAAATACATTCTACTAACCTCTTTTGAACCCCAACCAAAATCCTACTAAAAAACCACCTGTTACCGGAATGTTGTATAGAGTAACTTCAAAAATTTTGCCAGCGTTGATAGGAATAGAAAACTTCACTCCATTCCACGTAACAGAAATCACATCAAAATGAACCAGCAATTGAATACCTATGATCACTACCCCTAAAATCAGTAGCATTAATTTCAAAACTTTCTTCAATGCATACCCAACTGCTAATCCCAGTATAAAACCCAGTGTTAAACTACCAGCTATCTCCATATCATCACGTCTCCTCTAGCAACTATTATTCAACTTCTATTTTATCCAACAATTTCTCAATATCATCCGTCTGCTCTTGAGTTTTCTCCTTCTTCCTTTTTTCATTTGTACCAACAACACTTCCCTCTATAGTTTTGATCTTTTTCTGAAGATCTAACATTTTCGGATAATCAGGCCATTTATTCATTATCTCTTTATATATCACCAATGCCTCTTCAAAAGCCTCTGCTTTTCTGTAGCTCTCAGCAATTCGATACATCACCTCAGGTCCTCTCATTCCTGCCCGTTGGGAAAACCTGTAAAACTCTATAGCCTCGTTAAACTTCCACTTATTTTCAAGAAAGAAGCCGTATAAAAACTCCCCAAACCCGGGTTGCTCAAACCGTTTATACTCCATATTTTTAAATACTTCACCGTGAGATAACTTAATGTATAGCCGCAAAACATCACTCTTTAAAAATTCACCTTTTTCAATACTTTCTCCCAATGCAACCTTTACATAACCAAACCAGGTTATAATATCCACATCTCGCCACGCACACATCTGTAAAGCCTGTTCTAAGTAAGTTTTTACAGTTTGAAAACTTCCACCTGTCAACCAGTAAACTTTGGCCTTCATAAATGGAATGTAGTAATCATAAGGATTAACTGTATACCACTTTTTCAAAAATTCTAACAACCACTTGTAATCCCCCAGTTCAAAAGCAACTTTGGCAGTAAACCTCCAATAATCACTTTTTAGTCTAGCTCCCATGTCTAAAATTCCTTTAAGAATCTTGAAAGCAACCTCTTTTCTTCCTAAATTGTACGTACTTTTAGCCCAATCAAACATCTCTTCAGCTGTCAAACTCCCCTCTTGATGTAAATGAGAAAATACTTTAAACGCCTCATCCCATCTTTTCAACGCCACATAAGCCTGAGCAAGCAGTCTCTGGGCCTCAATTCCTTTTAACTTTTTCAAAAGAAATATTGCTTTAAGGGGCTGAGAATTTAAAACATACATTTTTCCAAGAAAAAAGACATATTCCTCCTTATCTGCAAGTTTAACCACTTCCTGAGCCAATTTTAATGCTTCTTTATAATCGCCCTTTTTATACTTTTCTCGCGCTAACGTATACATCTCATAAGCCTTTTGCTCCTTTGGATCATCAAACCATTCATACTCCTCCAAGTAGCCATTTCTCTCCAACAACAGTTTGTATTTTCCATTACTCAAAACAACCCGACCATGATCAAAACTTCCCTCAACCATGAGTTGCAGGCTACCATCTTCCTTTAAAATGTAAACTCCTGCTTCTAATATCAGCACTAATCCACCATACATTTTTCCACAAAAATCCTTTACCTTTACACTTAATAGTTTATTTATCTCAATATCCTCTCCAAATTTAAAATGATAAAGCGAATCATGCGACAAGAAGTAATACTCACCATCATAAACAAAAATTTTACTTACTCTTCTATTGAAGGTTCGCCATCCAAGCCCCTGCTTTAAATCCAAAACGTATAAACCATCAGAAGAAGCAAGTAGATATACACGGCTAGCTATTTTCCTCACATCTAAAGGCACAAACTTCTCTTTTTTAAACATCTCATTCCCAGTACTTATCCAAATGCTCCTATCATCAGCTGCCACTATTTCTCCCTCATCATCAACTCCAACTGCGAGTGGAACTAAGGGAATCTTAACAATCTTCCACAAAGGAGGCGTCAAGGAAAAATCAAACACACGGTACTCTTTTCCATCGAATACTAAGGCTTTATTTTCGGAGTTAGACAACTTAACTTCAAGAATGTCGTTTTCATAAGTTTTCTTCAAACACCATTTTTTATCTTCATTGTAAACTTTGTAAATTCCATCTGAAGTGAAAAGCCAGTATTTCCCATTTTGATAAGACATATCTAAAACTATACCTTCAACTTTTCCCACCTTATTTGCTAAACTCAAAGCACATCCAATAAAAGAGTTCATCACAATCATTAAAAAGCAGAACTTCGCTATCCCTCTCACTTACTTACATTCACTCCCCCAAAAGCTAAAAATTGTGAGTAACTTCCAATCCAAATCCGCTGGCACTGTAATCATCCTTTTTTTTCTGATAATCGAGTTTTAAATCAACAGAAAATCTCTGCGTACTTTTTAAAGAAACCTTCAAATTTGCAGTCAACAGTCCATCATATAACTCATCATCTGAATTTGTAACTTTAATCTCCCCATAAAGATGCATCTTTCCAAATCCAACTCCTCTCAATCCATACCAATAAACCATATCATTTTTACCATCTTCTTGCCTCCTCCCACCAAATACTCCCAATTTCACCCATCCAACCTCTCTCTCGATTTCCCCTTCCTTCTCATCTTCATCCCCAAAACGCCCTTTTAATTTTAAATTGAATCCGAAAATCTCCTTCTTGTAAAACGCCTCATAAATTTTCTTATCCCAACCAGCTTGAAAATCTTTCTCCAAGTTGTAGCTAACACCAAACCTACCAATCTTTTTCAAATTGAAAGTCAAACCACTTTTTCCACGAAACAAGCGTTTATCTAGAACACTTTTAGTCCTCTCATAACTTCCAAGTAAATCAAAGGTAAAAAAATTGTAACGATAACGATAGCTAACCCTTGCAAGACTATCAGCTGTGTTTGCAGTATCATCAACCTCCGAATATCTAGCTAAAGCCGAAAAATAATGCCTATCTTTTCTATATTGAGTTCTAAACTCTCCCAATTTTGTCTCCTTATCTTCATTCACCAAAGCCATATTCACATTAACAGACAAACCTTTCTTTCTATAATTGCCATTTACCCTCGCAAGCCTCCTATCATCGATCATACTTTTTTCAAATAGAGCTGTGAATCCGTAAATTCCACTAGAGTACCTAAATTCTAGCCCACCTTTTTTATCCGCGATGTAATCACCAAATAAACGCGACCGGCTAGCTCCCTCTTCTGTAGCAACACTCACAACCTCAAAATATGGTTTTATTGTAAACCGATTACCCAAAAGTTTTTCAGAGTAAAATTTTAATTCCTTTCTCTGACTTAAGGAGTAATTGTATTTTCCACTAACTCCAATTAAAAACCCATCTCTTTTTAAATTTCCCAAACTTAAAGAAAAACTTCCCTCATCCAAAATTCGCTTATCCTGAGTCGTTGCATTATATCCATATCCAGCTTTCCCAAACAAATTTAAACTTACATTATCAATTGCATACTTCAATCCCAACTCATTAAATACAACCGGTTCTCTCTCCTCAAATCCCTTCCAACCTGTTGCAACTAAGTTGAATCTATGGCTAAATTCCCAATTCCCCAATTTTAAAGCCTCTTTCAAATCAAAAGCTGGCTTTAACTCATTCACTCCCCCTAAAGAGGTAGATAGATTAAAAGTGAAATTTTTAAAACTCTTAGCAACCCCAAACATAAAGTTTTTCAAACTTCCACTCTCCATGGAGTTTGCTCCAAGTATAGATACACCACTGTCTTCACTTTTAGTAACAGTCCTAAAGAGAGCTAAATTTGTTTTGAAACCCTTAACAACAGCTCTTAAACTAAACCCCTGTAACTGTGTTGGAAACACTCCGAACAAATCATTCAAGTACTGATACTCTATCTCAATAACAGAATTTTCAGGTAAAGGCATCAAAGTAGCGCGAAGTATCACCTCTCCCAACTCCTCATCAACCCAGTAATCCCTACCGTAATTCAATAACTGTCCATTCAAACGCACCTTAACACTATCTGCAACGACCGGGGCATTCCTCAATCTAAATCTGTTAGTTGTAGAATTGGGCCTGAAACTTTCATGCGCCCACCTTGCCCTGGACTGAGATACAAAGGTCCCTATTTCCCATTTCCCCTTTTTAAAATTTCCACTTATTCCCCTAATAGCCAAGTTTTTCAAACCAAATTCGTTTTCAGGAACTAGAGAAGCAGAAACATCTCCCATAGAAATTTTGAAATCGCGACCTATAAAACTTATTTCAACTCTTCTATCCATTCCAGGAATGTCAACAAAATTTCCCCTTATTAACACATCAGAAGCCCAACCCTCAACTTCTAACATAGTCTCATTCTCTATTTTTAAACCATCCGAAGTAAAATTCAGATTGTAATAAGAAGTTCTATCTCCGCTAATACTATTCCAGTTAATACGTATAGTCTTATAACCTGTGATAACAATATCAGAATTTCCCCTAGATGGTGGATCTTCGGAATAATCTACCCCACTTAGTACAACTCTAATGAAAAAAAATAATATATAGACTACAACTCCCCTATACCTCATACCTAAAATAAAATCGGCTCACACAAGCTCGGTATTCAGTACTTGAGAGAAACACTATAAAACAGGGAAGAACAGTCAATCTTACAATCGCGGTATTTTATCCATATACTCTCTTTTCAACTCTTCCTTGGCAAGATGAGTATAAATTTGAGTAGTGCTTATAGAAGCATGTCCTAGAAACTCTTGAACAACTCTCAAATCTGCCCCTTTCTTTAAAAAGTGTGTGGCAATAGAGTGCCTTAATACGTGCGGATGAATATCCAATCCAACAGCCATAGCCCTCCTTTTAATCACCTTCCAAACAGCCTGTCTTGTCACTGGAAATATTTTTCCCGATTTTATACCATAAACTTCAAGATACCTTTTCAACCAGTAAGCAGCTCTCTCGGAAAACGGCACCACACGCCATTTCCCCCTTTTACCATAACAGCGCAACAACCTAGTTGAGAAGTCCAGATCCTCCAATCTCAAATTTACAAGTTCACTAACTCTCAAGCCTGCTGAATACATCAGCTCAAGTATTGCCTTGAGTCGATACTCACTTCTTTTCCTAGGGTCAAAATCCACCAACCTTTGCCACTCTTCCTCTTTTAGAACTTTGGGAAGTTCCTTTTCCAACCTTGGCATCTCTATGTCATCTAGTGCCAGCTTAACTTCTATTCCTTCCTCATCCAAAAACTTTAAAAAACTTCTAAGTGAGGATATAAATCTCGAAATAGTCCTAGCCTTTGCAAACTTTTTTTCACTGGAAAAATAGCTGTATATTAAATCAAGCTTTAAAGTTTCTTCTAAGATAAGAGTAACAAAGTCTTTTTTCAGTTTTTTAGCAACAAAGTTCACAAACAAAACCAAATCACGTGTGTAATTTTCTACTGTTACAGAACTTAATCCCTTCTCATACAACAACCATTTTTCCCAACTTGAAAGCAAACCTGCTATCTTTATGGTTATCACTCCCTAATCTTTTTCATTCAACCATGGATTATTTTCAATACATTTTCTCTCCCACATTGACTTAGGCCTGTAAAACTTCTCATTTTTAAAGTAATTCAAATGCAATCCCTTCAAATCAAAATGAGGATTAACATACTCTCCAGTTCCCGATACTAAATTTCTAGGAACTTTAAATCCAACCAACTGCTTTTTATTCTCCCTAACGTATCTTATTGCTTCTTTAACTGCTTTATAAGAAGCATTACTCTTTGGCAAAATACTCAGATAAACCACACAAAATCCCAAATGAATCACAGCCTCTGGCATTCCCACCTCTTCTGCTGCATCAAGAGCTGCTTTAACCACAGCAATTGCCTCAGGATGAGCCAAGCCAACATCCTCAACTGCACTTATCAAAAGTCTCCTTGAAACGTAGCGCCAATCAACTCCCTCCTCAAGAAGAAGAGCTAGATAAAACAAAGCCGAATCAACCTTACACGCCCTTATACTCTTTATAAAAGCAGAAACCTTTTCTGAACGAGCCAACCCGGGTGTTTCTATAGAAAGACTCTCCAGTATTTTTTCAGGCTCCTCCATATTAACTGCAAGCTCTAGCCAACCTTTTAGTGTTCGAGCATCCCCAAAACTAGCCTCACAAAACGCAGGCAGCAACTCAACATATCTTTCAAAATCCTGCTTACGACTCTCTCCCAAAAGCATACGTAAATACCTTCTACCTATTTCCATCAATTCCACTTCTGAAAGCCTTCGTAACTTAAATATCTTCAATCTAGATCTCAAAGCTGGTTGTAAATATCTAACTGGAGACATGGTTGTCGTGGCAAAAAGAATCGTTCCCCTTTCAATAGGCAGCAATAAAATATCCTGCTTATCTTTACTTAATCGGTGTATCTCCTCAATCCATATAACTTTGAAGTACCCCAATGCCTCTTTAAGAGAACTAAAAGCTTTATCAGGAGAAAATTTAAAATAATCTATCCTCTTCTCGTTTTGCAACCACTCAATCAACTTTGAAATCAACAAACTCTTCCCACACCCTGGTGGTCCATAAAGAACAAGCGAAAAAAAATGCCCTCTCTCAAACAAAGTGAGTAATTTTTTTACAGAGCTATGTCCTATTACCTCATCTAAGTAATCATGCAACATTAGCCTCACCAACTAAAAATCACACTTTACTCAAAAACTTCTTTATATCAGGATAATGCTCATTTAAAACCTCTGACATTACCCCATGCACAATCCCTGCAATCGAAGTTTTTATCTTCTCCACTTCCAAACACTCCATCAACTTTTTCAAAATCACTGCCCCTTCCAACACTATATCTCCTCTTCCTTCTCCAAACAGCTCCTTTCTTTTATCAAGTGTCATCCCCGAAACAACGTCTATGAACGCCTCAACCTCATCAAACTTAAGAAGCTTTCCATTAATATCTTCCACTTTTTTTACTCCCTTACTTGCCATTGCAACGGCTACTACCGCTCCACCTATTCCAACAACACGCTTAACACCTAACTTAAAACCTGTCAGCTCATCCGCTAAAATCCTCTCTAAAGTTTCCACCCTTTTAGAACCCTGCGCATCAGTACTTCCTAAAATTTCATCAGCCCTATTTTTCAAAACCACTGCCCCAAACCCCCAAGAATACACTTCTCCACCACGTTTTATCACCTCAAAGCTTCCTCCACCTATATCTACCAAACACTCAAAAGAGGCTCCATCTAAAAACTCAACCCCTTTCCACGCAAGTATTCCTTCTCTTTCTGGAGTCAACAACTCTATTTCCCATCCACCCGCTTCTGCAAAATCCTTAAGTTCTATAAACTCCCCTTTATGTTTTCTCCAATACTCTGTAGCCACCATAACTTTCTTCTCCGCCTTCTCATAAGGCAACATAACATCTTCTAAAAGTACAAAATACTCTTGCACTCCAGCTCTCAAATAAAACAAGTCATCATAAAGCTTACCATCTGCACCTATTGTTAAAATTCTCACAGAGTTCGAACCCACATCCGCAACTGCCACCTTGTACACCTGCTCTTGCCTCTCACCCTGAGCAGTCACTAATACCCCTCCTTAATTTGAAAATTTAAACCTTCCCTAATTATTCCTCTAACCCCAATTCCCTTTCCGAAACTCTTTTAACACTGGCTCCCAACTGCTTCAACTTCCTATCCAATCTCTCATATCCCCTGTCAATATGATAAATTCTCCTCACTATTGTTTTCCCTCTAGCCGCTAATCCCGCTATAACTAAAGCAGCTCCCGCTCTTAAATCACTCACCATTACTGGAGCTCCTCTCAACTTAGAAGGTCCTTTGATCGTAACAGTATTACCACTTATCCTCAAATCAGCTCCCATCCTCATAAGCTCAGGAACGTGCATAAATCTATTTTCAAAAATCGTTTCCTGAACAGTTGAGACTCCATCTGCCTGAGTTAACATAACCATCATCTGAGCTTGCAAATCTGTTGGGAATCCAGGATAAGGAGCAGTAATTATATTAGAGGGTTTAAATGGAAGTTTCCCCCTAACATAAACAATCTCCTCTTTAAAATCAAGTTCCACCCCTATCTGCAGTAATTTATTAACAACATTCTCCATGTGTTCCTTACAAACCCCATTCACTTCTCCCTCTCCACCTGTTATAGCAATAGCCATCATCAGAGTCGCCGCCTCTATTCTATCAGGAATGCTTTTCCAAACCATCTTTTGCTCTCTAATAGGACCTTTTACTCGCAAAGTAGAAGTCCCGATCCCCTCTATTTCAACTCCGGCTTTTTTCAAAAAATTTGCAAGATCTGCAACTTCCGGCTCCAATGCTGCATTTCTTATAACAGTTTCATCCTCTAAAAAACTTGCTGCTAACAAAATATTTTCAGTAGCACCCACACTTGGAAAATCAAGATAAATTTCTGCTCCTTTTAATTTTGGGGCATCAGCAATAACATATCCCGACTCTATGTTTATTCTTGCTCCCATCTGTTCAAAAGCCTTCAGGTGTATATCAACAGGTCGTGCACCAATTACACAACCACCTGGAAGCGATACCTTTGCTCTTCCATAGCGTGCAAGCAAGGGCCCCAATACTAAGAATGAAGCTCTCATCGTTCTAACTATTTCGTAAGGAGCAAAGGGTTCAAGCTCTTCAACTTTTATCACACATTCATCTTGACACTCAACCTCAGCTCCCATAAACTCAAGTAATTTCTTGAAGCTTATAACATCTCTTAATTTGGGCACCTCTTCCAATATAACCTCGTCAAACAAAATGCTCGCTGCCATTAAAGGTAAAACTGCATTCTTAGATCTCCCCACTCTAACAGAACCATAAAGAGGTTTATCTCCTTCTATAAGAAAACACTCCAAAGCACTCACTCCCCACCAGCAAATATGCAAATTTATACGGTTTTATTTTATCAAACCAGCATCTTAAATTTTGGCAATTATTTATTTTTCCCATTTTTGAACTTTTATCCCTTTTTTTTTATCCTTTAAAAGGATAAGGCATTTCTAATCAACAATAATCAACGGGAGTGGTAAAAATGTCTTACTTGAAAGCATTTCTGAATATTGTATTCATCTTCACCCTTATCAACCCCACATTCGCAGACCCCATAAAGGTTGAAGATAATAACACCCTACCAGATCTTCCTAAAGGGACCATTCTTGTCCCCCCAAAGCAAAACTCTCCATCTTTCGATTTTTTGAAGAATAAAACCTCTAAAGTTAAAAACAATAAAACTTCCGAGCATTCCATACCAAAGGTAATACTGTGGGATACAACTCACGCACAAACTGCCGGTCAAGCAGATTGGCTTCCCGATGGGGCCTATTCTGATTTTGCTGACTTGTTCAAAAAACTTGGCTGGAAGATAATAACCACTGATAAAATGCCCATCACTAAAGAAAATCTTAAAAACATAGGTCTACTTATACTAATAGAACCAAATACAGACTACTCATTCAAAGAACGCGAAGCTATAGCTGATTTTTTCAAAAATGGAGGCCATCTTCTTCTGATTGCAGATCACATAGGCTCTGACAGAAATGCTGATGGTATAGACAGTATAGAGATACTAAACAAAGTTTTGGCTCGCTGTGGAATTGCTTCTCATTTCAATGCAGACAACGTCTTTTCAAACCATTGCGACGTAATCCCCTCTCCAGTTACCGAACACGTAAAACGAGTGGGAATTTTTGCCGGATGCACTATTTATCAAGGAGTAGCAAGTGGGAGTGTTGTTATATCCCCCGCGGTTATGCTGGATTCAAAACCCATTTTAGGATATGCACAAACGCACTTTGGTGCAAAGTTGGTCATGGTAGGTGATTCTTCCATGTTTGAAGACGGCTCCTCTTCACGCCATAAGAAGCTACACGGAGCACTTCATTCAATAATGCTAAATCATTTGCAACTCGCC
>Ga0256838_1000180_pt1 | contig 44658 bp, 49 predicted proteins | sample 4571419metaG_FD_185978 | JGI IMG/M metagenome (GOLD analysis project Ga0256838, IMG submission 185978) | Hydrothermal vent microbial communities from Guaymas Basin, Mexico - 4571-419 | ecosystem: Environmental > Aquatic > Marine > Hydrothermal vents | place: Mexico: Guaymas Basin | collected... | reverse complement strand
GAGTAGTGACCTACCATTCAGATATTACATACAGTGGAGAAGATAGCTTTAGCTACCAAGTACAAGATAATGAGGGCTTGGCTTCTAATGAAGTAAGTGTGACTATTATGGTTACAGCATATAGAGCAGAAAGTACTGTAGAGAGTAAACCATTAAATTGGTATATTAGGTTAGTAGCTAAAGATGAAGTAAGAGGATTATATACAGGTTCTGCACAATTGGGTCAATTAGAGGAAGAAGATGCTACAATAAAGCATACCTTAAAAGCCTTTAATCCTTTTGGTGGAAGTTATCTTGATATTATATTTCCTAATCCAGAAGGTGTAAGCACAGGAGAGTATAAGGTAAATTATCAGTATTATGAAGATGGAGAGGAAGCACGTTGGCGTTTTATAGTACGTACAAATGATGTAAATGCAGATATCTCTCTTTCATGGATAGGTATCTATATCCTTACTCCTTATATGGATGATATGAATAGGTTGCGTTATACTGAGTATCAATCATTAACAAACCCTTTGTCTGAATATATGAAACTTATAGATAGTAGTAGTGGAGAAGAGATAAAAGCGTTAATAGATGGAAAAGCAAATAGTTATATTTTCAATATGAATGGTGAGAACGAGCGTTTATTTGAGTGGGTGGTAGCGGTTGATAAAGTCTTAATAAATAAATCAAAACATAGTAAAATTGTTATAAAAAAAGAAAAAAGAGTTCAAAGTATTAAACATATTCAACCCTCTTTTAATATGACTAACCCGCCTATGATAGAACAATTTAAAAGGTAAATAAAATGGAAAAAAGTAGAAGAAATTTTTTAAAGAAATCATTATACACGGCACCAGTACTAATGGCATTAGGACAGTTTACTACTCCACCTTCTCTTCATGCAGATGCTCCAAGTGGTCCATTAGGACCTCCTGGAGGATGGCCTTTTTTTAAAATGACAGGTTCAAATAAACGTGTAAGACCTGAAAGAGAAACTAAAAAAGATAAAAACTAAATGAGATATGATTAATACCCATAACCATACCCATAGTTATCTTCTTGAACAAGAGCATTTAGAATAATACCTTTATGTATTTTAGGGTCTTGTGTGAGACGCATAATATTTTTAATAAAATCTTTTTTAGATATATGGGCTTTAAAAACGATAAGTGTTAAGTCAGAAAGATACATAAGTTTAGTCGCATCAGCAACAAGTCCAATAGGTGGTGAATCTATAAGAATATAATCATACTTCTTTTTAAGCTTTGCAATAATATCTTCTAACAGCTTTGACATTATAAGTTCTGTAGGATTAGGAGGTGTTGGTCCACCTGTGATAATATGAAGATTTTCACAAGAAGTTTTTTGAATAACCTCTTGAAGTGTATATTTGTGTGTCAGTAGGGTACTCATCCCTTTAGTATTAGATAAGTTATAGTTTGTATGTTGATCAGATTTTCTCATATCAAGATCAAGAATAATAACAGATTTATCTCCTTGTGCTATGATATTTCCTAATTCAGAGGTAGTTAATGTTTTTCCTTCACCTGAGATAGAAGAGGTAAAAGTAATAATCTTTGATTCACTTTCAATATTGGAAAACTCTATATTATTCCATAAAACTCTAATCGCTTCTTCATAATGGTTTTTAGAACCGTTTTTATCGTAAAGGGGTAATCCTCCATAGATAGGTATATCTGTACGTTTTTCAATATCTTCTATCTTTTTTATAGTATTATCAATAAAATCTCTAAGGAAAGAGAGTGCTAAGGCTAATAAAATTCCTAGTAATAGACCTATACTAATAATCATTTTACGATTTGGACTGATAGGAGAATAGGATACAATAGGGTTCTCGAGTATACGTATATCAGAAACAATTGAAGATTCTGTAATAGCTATCTCTGCTCGTTTTTGTAAAAGAAAGGCATATATTTTTTCATTTACTTTAAAGTTTCTTGTAAGTTGTTCTAGTTGTTGCTCTTGCATAGGTAAGGTTTTTAATGCATTTTTTCTTATGCGTATTCCCTCTCTTATGGTCTCTTTTTGGGTATTAAGTGACTGAAGGGTACTGTTAATAATCTCATGTAATCTTTTTTTGTTGAATTTTATACGATTAGTAAGCTTTATAACACTAGGATGCATAAGCGTAAATTTTGCACTTAATCCCATACGTTCTACATTATCTGTATGAATGTCATTTAAGATGGATGAAACAGCAGGGCTCACTTGTTTTGCTGAGTATGGGTCTAAACTACTAATATCATTGTGTGTATCTAAGTAGTTAAGCATATTTTCCATAATATCTGTTTTTAGACTAAGCGAATACAGTTCACTCTCTAGCACACTAAGTTTGGTAGAACTTTGATGTGTACTGGTATTTAGGTCAACATCTAAATTGGTAATTTTATAGCTTTGTAGTTTGTTTGCTGAACTTTTAAGTGTCTCATTCATAGCACTAAGTTGCATATCAATAAAATGAATTTTTCTCTGAATACTTTTTGTTTTTAGTTCTACATTGTCTTTTATATAGGCATGAATAACTGACTCAAGTACTTCTTTAGCTCTTGTAGGAACAGAATCTATAAATTTAAGAGTAATAAAATTTCCATATTTTGTATGAAGTGCAGCAGAGAGACCACGATGAACTAACCAACCCATTGATTCATTCTTATTAAGTGTAAAAGAGTAAGTTTTATCTTCAAATTGATGTACTTTTTGAATTTTGATAAGAAACCAAGGTGTCTCTATACTTTCACCATAATGATATTTTTTCTTATATGCTATAGTATCATTTTCTGGATGACTATCAATAAAAAAATGGCGAATACCATCATAGACTTTATCTAAAAATGAGGGTTCGATAAGAAGTGTAAATGTTTTACTATCTATGGGTTTAAGTTCTATCTCCAAATTATATGCTTTTTGTGATAAAGATTTTAGTGTAACAACAAATGGAGCATCTTTATAGAGTTCATGCTTTTTAAATAGTGATTGACTATAGTATCGTACTCCAATATTTAAATTTTCTAAGGACTTTTGAGCAATAACACGGGTTTTTAATGTGGCTATTTCATCATCAATATTAGTATTATCTGTATTTCCCATGGCATTGGTTACAAGATCATCTTTATAGGAGTTATATCTTGCAGACTCTAATTTTATCAATGCTGTAGATTTATAAGTGTTATGTGTAAAGTATGCTTGAATAAAAGCCATAAATGTAAAAATGAATATGATAAAAAGAATAGATTTTTTGTAATTTAGTACAATTAGATACATAGCTTTAAAATCTAATTCTTGTTCTTCATTCTTTTTATTTTCATAGTTAAATGGTTCTATTATCATACTTTTCCTTTCCCTAAAATTTATACACCATCATATAACTTATTTTATCTTAAAATTGTGTATCAATAGTTATTTAAATTTAGTAATACGGTTAAACTTGTATTTTACAGTTTCATTCAATATCTCTATAATAGAAAAAAAACTTGTAGTCTCTATGAGATAAATTCCATTAGATTTTATCTTAAAGTACTCAATAGTTAGTTTTTTACCTAACTCCATATACTCCTCTTCTCCTAGGTAAGTATTGGAAGGTAAGGCTAAATGTGTAAAAGGATTTAATGCTTTTTCATTTTCAAAATAAAATTGTCCTTCATGAATACGATGTAAACTAGAGAGTGTAGCATCAACTTTTAGTTTATCTGCAATAATCGAACCAAGACTTCGTATATAAGTCCCTTCACTTACTTTAGCTTCAAAGTGTACAAATGGATGATTATAGTTAATAAGTTTAATATCATAAACAGTTGAAGTGATGGTTTTGAGTTCTACCTCTTCTCCTGCTCGTGCTAGTTCATAAGCACGTTTACCGTTTATCTTTTTTGCACAAAACTTTGGTGGGTAGTACGTAAGCTCACCTTTCAATGATGCGATAGTATCTTCTATCTTAGAAGTTGAAAAAGTCTCTGTTACTTTGATACTATCTATTTTTTCAATATCTAAACTTGGGGAGTTTGCACCTAACCATAAGGTAGCTTTATAGCTTTTAGGCGTTTTGTTAAGGTATTGAAAAAGTTTAGTATACTGCCCAGTTGCAACAATAAGACAGCCTGTAGCAAAAGGGTCAAGTGTTCCTGAAAAACCTACTTTTTTAGTATTATATTTTCTTTTTACATAACCCATATAACCGTTAGATGTACGGAATATGGGTTTGTTTACAACAAATAGACGGTTCAATATAAAATTTCCTTATAGGTCAGGGTGTTCTTGACCTGAGTATTTAAAATGATGTTTGTTTTATGGAAAGAGGACACTCCCAACTTATATAGACTGTACAAAAGAGCTTAAAATCTCTTTTTTATTTCCACCAAAGTTAATAAGAAGTTTATACTCATGACCAGATTTATTGGCTGCTTGGACACGCCCAATACCAAAAATCTTATGTTTGACAAGATCTCCTTTTTTAAACGCAGAACTTTTAGTAATCTTCAAACTGGTATCTTGTATGAGTCCAGACTCACCTAAAAAACGGCTCTTGTCTATCATCTTACGGCGACCTTTGTAAAAACGGCTATCTACATAACAGAGTGTGAGGTCAGATTTTGCTCTAGTAATAGCCACGTAGCCTAAACGACGCTCCTCTTCCATATTACACCCCTCACCAAGGAGAGGGAAAAACTCCTCCTCAAGTCCTATGATGAAGAGATGTTCAAATTCTAACCCTTTAGATGCATGTACACTCATAATAGTAATGGCATTCTCTTCTATCTGATCTTGATCACTTTGTAATGATATATCATTTAAAAATTCATCTAAGCTAAGGTCAGGATTTTTCTTAACAGCATCTCGAAAGTAACCATAAAACTCATCTATATTTAAAATACGATCCATACCATCTACCATACCTACATAGTGGTCTTTGAGTTTTATCTGCTCTTCAAATAGTGTAATAAAGTTACCAAGAGCATTTTTAGCTGCATCTTGTAAAAGCTGTATACTCTCTACAAAAGTGGTTAAAGATGTAGCTATTTTTTTACTCATAACCATAGGTTGCGAACCTTTAAGACTCTGTTCTATGTAACTATAAAGTGATAATTTTGCATCAAAAGCAGCTTTTTGTAGCTTCTCTAATGAGGCTTTACCTATACCACGTTTAGGTTTGTTGATAATACGAAGTAGTGAAAAATCATCATGGGGATTTGAAAGAACTCTAAAGTAAGAGATAATATCTTTAATCTCTGCACGTTCATAAAAACGCATACCACCAATAAGTTTAAAATTTAAGCCCTCTTTGATAAAGCCCTCTTCAAGAGAACGAGAAAGAGCATTAATACGGTATAAAACAGCTATCTCATCTGGGTCTGTACCTTGTTGAAGCAGTTTTTGGATTTTAGATGCAATAGCTCTAGCTTCCATGGACTCATCAAGAGAATGGAGGAGTTTTACATCTTCGCCTGTACCTTTATGAGAGGTGAGCTTCTTACCTAAACGTGTGGAGTTATGCTCTATTAGTGTATTAGCAGCTTTTAGGATGGGTTCTGTTGAACGGTAGTTTGTCTCTAGCTTAACCGTTTTTGTATCTTTAAAGTAGGTTGAAAACTCCAAAATATTACGTATATTGGCACCTCTCCACCCATAAATACTTTGATCATCATCGCCAACCACACAGAGGTTTCCATGTTCTGAACAGAGATGTTCTAGTAAGCGAAACTGTAGCTCATTAGTATCTTGATACTCATCTACCATGATATATTGGTATTTATTACTAACTTCTTTTCTAAGTGCTTTATCATCATCAAGTATCTTATACGTTAGCATCAGCAAGTCATCAAAATCAACGAGATTATTCTCTTCTATATTAGATTGATAACGAGTATAGATTTTGGCTATTTTTTTATAGTCAGATAGTTCTGCTTTTTCTATAACAACTTCAGGAGTAAGAAGAGAGTTTTTATATTTTGAAATCTCTGAAGCGATAAATGCAATATTTAGATCTATAGAAAGCTCTTTTGTAATGCTACGTAAAAGACGTTTTTTATCATCACTATCTATAATAACAAAGGTATTTTTACGACCAAGTTTTTCTATATGAAATTTTAAAAAAAGCAATCCAAATTTATGAAATGTACATAAAAGAGGAGGGTAAGAGGAACGTGAAGAGATAAGTTTTGTTGCACGTATTCTCATCTCTGAGGCTGCTTTATTGGTAAAAGTAAGGGTTAAGGTATTGGCAGGGTCGATACCTATCTCACCTACAAGATAAGCAAGTCTTGTCGTAAGTGTTTTTGTTTTTCCACTTCCCGCTCCTGCTAAAATAAGCATGCTTCCATCTATGTGTTCTACTGCTTCACGTTGAGATGGGTTGAGTTCATTGAGTATATGTTCCATAACTATTTTATGCTCCGTAAGATAGTCTTTATTATAGCTTATAGTTATTAAAAAGAAGGATAATTATAAGAAGTATGAATTAAATGTTATATAATAAGTTAACCTTATGTATCGTTAAGTATAATTAGATAGAATTAAAATAATAGTTTAGTTTTATATGTAAATAATAAGGAAAAATAATGTTAAAAGATTTCGTAAAATTAGAAACATTTTTAACTGTTGCAAGAGAAAGAAGTTTTTCTAAAGCATCAGCAAAGCTTGGTATTTCTCAACCTGCGGTAACACAGCAGATTAAGTTTATTGAAAAATATCTTGCAGTAAAAATTGTTGAGAGAAAGAAAAATGGTATAAAACTTACAGCTGAAGGTGAAGAACTTTACAAAATTGCTACAAGATTAGAGAAAGAGATTAACTCGTCAGAGAAAGATATACTTAAAATCATCAATAAAGAGATGACCTTTAGATTAGGTGCTTCTTATACTATTGGGACGTATGTTATACCTGGTGAGTGTCTCAATGAGATGTCTGAAGCGATTAACAATGATGTAAACTTGAGTATTGACTTAAGTGATGGAGTTGTTCAAAAAATTAAAGATAGAAAGTTAGATGTAGGGCTTATAGAATCACCAGTAATGGATAATGACCTTATCTATAGAGAGTGGTTGGAAGATGAACTTGTTGTTGTTAGTAATGTACCCATCCCTAAAATAGTAAAAACAGAAGAGCTTTACGACTACAGATGGATTTGTCGTGAGGAGGCTTCTCATACACGAAAAGTAGTTTCTGAAGTTTTTGAAGAGTTAGGTGTGTCGTGTAAAAGCTTTAATGTTATCAGTGAAGTGAGTAATACAACTACGGTTTTACAAACGATCAAAAGAGCTAAAAAAGAGTTAGATAAACCTGTAGTCTCTATTATCTCTAAGTATGCTATTGCAGATGAAGTAGCAAAAGGTGAACTTTTTGAGTCAAGACTTAGAGGTTTTACTATGAAGCGTAAGTTCTTTATTGTTTATTCTAAAGAGAATAAGCACAATGCCTATGTAGATAATGTTGTAGATTATATCTTAGCAGGTCAATGCTAAGATTTTAGTATGACTAAGGCTTCTTTTTCTTAAGAAGCTTCATATTACTAGGGTTATTAAGTAGTGCTTCCATAGAGCTTTTTTTACTTGATGGCTCTTTTTTAACAGGTTTTGCCAAATTAAATACTATGGGATTGTCTCCTACAAAAACTTGTTTTATCGCAAGTAGTGGAATCCTCACGGTAGAGCCAAAATTTTCTTCTCCAAATCCTGCTTCAAATGAAAAATATCCATTTTCAAGATTTGCACTCTCATAGGTGTATCCACTCAAAACAAATAGTATTATTTCTTTAAAGTTTGCCTTTAAATAAGAAGGTAATTCAGGCATAAAATCAACATATTTTATCTCACATGCAAGTGAAAATTCTTGATTTTTGTTAAACAGATAGCCTATAGTTTTTTCTATATGCTCATGTGCAATACCTCTATATTCTTGGGTTTGAAAAAGATTAATAGTCATATTTTCTCATTTATAAGTAATTTGGTTTAATACTTTAAATCCTATCATAGCATTCATTAAAGCTACGTGTGAGTAGTGTTTTAACGATGCTTTTTTAATATCTTTTACTATTAAAAAGCATTCATCGAGTAGTTTTGCTCTCATTGTCCCTTCTAAAAGTGGGGTTTTGGGTGTAATCCACTGTTTGCCATCAAAAAAAGCAATATTAGCAATACTCGTATCTGTAATATATCCATTTTTTATAATGAGAATATCATCTGTTTCTTTATGTAAATTAAGTAGGGAATTTAGTGCGTCTCTATTTGCATATTTATGGTTATATAAGAGATCAGAATGTACGATAGTAAGTGAGGCTATTTCTTTAGCTTTATAGGGGATATATTCTACCTTATGTAGCTTCTTATCATACACTATGCGACAGCGAAAAAGTCCTTTTTTAGGTGCTTCAATAATAGAAGACAGATCTAACTTCTCTTTTGTTCCAAAGAGTGTTGCTCTACTCTTATCACAACGAGCTTGATGATAAGAGAGGTTATACACTTGCCCATCTTCTATTTTGATGGTCTCTAAAAGATAAGACAAACTTATACCCTAACTGTCAAAAAGTTCAGTAGAGAGGTAACGCTCAGCTGTATCACAAAGTATTGTAACGATGGTCTTTCCTATGTTCTCAGGTTTTGATGCCATCATATATGCTGCATGAAGGTTTGCCCCTGAAGAGATACCAACTAGTAATCCCTCCTCTTTCGCTATCTGTCTTGCCATAGCATAAGCCTCTTCATTACTTACCGTTACTACATTATCATAAATAGAAGTATTTAAAATATCAGGAATAAACCCTGCACCTATGCCTTGTATTTTATGTACTCCTGCACTTCCTCCACTTAGTATTGCCGAATCTTTAGGCTCAACAGCAACCACTTTAATAGAAGGTAGTTTCTCTTTAAGTACTTCAGCCGTACCAGTAATAGTACCTCCTGTGCCTACGGCTGCTACAAAAATATCTATGGAGTTGTTGCTATCTTTTAGAAGTTCAAGAGCAGTAGTTTTTCTATGAATATCAGGATTATTTTTATTTTGGAATTGTTGTAATACTAAAGCATTATCTAACTCTTTTGCTAAGGCATTGGCTTTGTCTATGGATCCATTCATCCCTTTACTCGCTGGTGTAAGTACAAGCTCTGCACCCAAGTAGATGAGTAGTTTTTGTCTCTCTATGCTCATAGAGTCAGGCATAGTTAAAATAAGTTTCAGCCCTTTTGAGGCACAAATAGAAGCTAATCCTATGCCTGTGTTGCCACTTGTAGGTTCTATGATAGTGGTATCTTCTGTAATCGCCCCTGAGCGTATCGCTTCATTTATCATATTTGAAGCGATACGATCTTTTATAGATGACGTAGGGTTCATAAATTCACATTTTCCAAGTATCGTTGTACCTGTTGCATTAGAGAGGGAGTTAATCCTAATTAGAGGTGTATTTCCTATAAGATCTTCAACACTATTGGCTATCATTAGCTCTCCTTTATTTTACTTTTGACTCAGTGGTTTAAATTCATAATTTTCATCATCATAGTACGCTATATCTCCATTCTCCATGTCATAATACCAACCATGAAGAAAGAGTGTACCCTCTTCAACACGTCTTTTGACACCAGGGTAGGTGAGAAGATTATCAAGTTGATAGACCACAGATATCTTTTCTGTATAGCGAAGCATAGTATTTTTATCATCATTTTTGTATGCAAGCATAGCTACTTTTTTTGCCTCTCTACCCAACTCTAACCATTTGATAGTATGGGTATTTTCTGGAGTCTCTTCTATATCTTTATAGAGTGCTTCAATAGCCCCGCAGTGCGAGTGTCCACAAACTATGATGTCTGAAACTTTTAAAATACTGGTTGCATACTCTATGGCAGAAGCTGTAGCATGAAAGTCGGCATCTGGCTTGTAAGGGGCAACAAAGTTACCAATATTCCTAATAATAAAAAGGTCACCAGGCTTAGATCCAGTTATCATAGCAGGCATTACACGAGAGTCACTACACCCTATAAAGAGGGCTTTAGGACTTTGTCCCTCATCTATAAGCTTTTTAAAACGCTCTTTACTTTTTTTAAATTTAATATTTTGAAAGTTTTCGTTTCCTTTTTCAAAAGCTTCTAAATGACTATCCATTTTTTACTTCTTTGATGCTATATGCTATCTCTTCGTTGGCATACATCGGTACGACACCGTTGTAGTTGGCAGGTACTTTAAATGGTTTTTTCTCTAAGGTTACGGTTTTTGCTAAAGGTTGTACCCCATAAATATTTTGAGCATTGCCAGAGACAAAGGCTTGAAGATTCTCCAATGCATCATGCTTTTCAAAGAGTTCAGTGAGTAACTGTAGGGCTATAGGAGAAGTAAATACACCCGCAGCACAACCACAATTCTCTTTTGCATGTTGAGGGTGTGGTGCTGAGTCTGAACCAAACATCACTTTAGAGTGAGCTTCAAGTGCTACTTTAAGAAGTGCATCTCTGTCTTCAGGACGTTTTGCAATAGGTTTACAGAAGAGGTGAGGTTGTAGCATCCCTCCTGCTACATCATCAAGAGTAATAAACAGATGGTGTACCGTTATAGTGGCATAAAGGTTCTCATGCTTTTCAAGAGCAGCAACACTCTCTTTAGTCGTAATATGCTCCATGATGATTTTGAGCTTAGGAAAAGCAGTAGCTAACTTCTCATAAATAGAGACAAATTCTGCTTCTCTATCCATAACAAAACCGTTAGTCTCTCCATGTACACAAAGTGGAATATTGAGCTCACTCATCGCATCAAGTGCAGGGCGTAACTCCTCAACATCAAAACCACTTACCCCTCCCTCAGAGTTTGTCGTGATACCTGCTGGGTAAAGTTTAATAGCCGTTATCTCATCTCTTAAAGCACTTAAAAACGCTTTGTCATAAGAGGGTTTAAAAAAGAGTGTCATGTAAGAAGTAAATTTTTTATCACCTTGAGCTAAGCTGATACGCTCTTTATAGGCAATCACTTCCTCTTTACTGCTTACAGGAGGTACAAGGTTAGGCATGATAATCGCCCCTGAAAAAGTTTGGGTAGAACCGTTTATTACATTTTGGAGCATCTCACCATCTCTTAGATGAAGGTGCATATCGAGTGGAGCATTAAGAACTACTAGGGGTGTTGATGGCATTAAAATCCTTTAAAATATAATATTGTGAATGGTTTAAATCTTTTGGTACAAACCAATAAATAACTTTCATTTTGCCACAAGTGTGATTAAAAGTGAGTAAATAAGAGGCTTTATGAGAGTTAAAAGTAACCACAGGGTAATCTATACCCCCATCAAAAAACTGATTACAACGTAAAATACGCAATGAACTAGCAACAAGTGCTTTATGAGGAGCATTAAACTCAAACTGCCACTTAGCATACTCAGAACAAGAGGGGTAATACCGACAGTTAGCAGGTAGCATTTTGGAGATGTATTGGTACCCTTTTATAGGGGTTATAAATAATTTTTTCATAAAAAAGGTAAATTCTCCTTATAGATAGTAATAACAAGTATATACTCTTTCTCTATTTTGTAAAGTATAGTATATCTTTGATGAACAAGTTTACGTATGTTTTCTCCAAACTCCTCTGCAGGTCTTCCTAATTTAGGAAAAGTAGTTAAAGAAATATCTATATGTTTTTTTAAATTAACTATATACCTTATTGTCAAGGTTTTAGATTGACTTTGATTATATATAAAATCAGATATTTCATCAAGTCTTTGATAAAATTTTGGACTAAATCTAATCTTCATATTTGGCTAATATTTTATCAAATACTTCATCTATATCCATAAAGTCACCACGCTCAGCTTGAGCTAAAGCCTCTTGAACATCTCTCTTCACTCGTGCATGGGTACGATTGTACTCATCTATAGAGAGTATAATAACAGACTTATCATTCTTAGTCGTCACAATAACCTCTTCATTATTATCACAAACATTATCTATGATAGATTTGAGATTATTTCTTGCATGAGAGTAGTTAACAGCTTGCATAAAAATCCTTTGTACAATATATTGACAATTTTATCTTAAATGGGGTGGGATGTCAATCTTATTAATTAAGAACAGTTTAAGCATGGGGGGGGGTAATATTTCAAGTTTTATATTTAAATAGGGAGAAAAGATGAATAAAGAATTGACTAAAATAATAAGTTTAGTTATTATAGGAATATTTGCCTTACAAGGTTGTCAACAAGCAGAAGAAGATACATCTTCATTAGCTAAAATAAGTGTACAAGAGGTGGAAGCCTTAAAGAAAAAGAATATTTATTCTTCTCTTGTATTGGGAGAGAATACCGTATTAATGGCAGCTGAAGATGGTATGTTGTTAACCAAGATAGATATAGGGTTAAATGATGCTTCTAGTTCTAAACAATTTAAAAATATTGGAAGTAATTTTAATATACCAAGCTTTAAATCATATGAACAGATTGAAAAACAATTTTTATTAAAGACTGTTGATTCAAATGAGACTAATACAACTGATGAAACTCCAGATAATCCAAAAATATACAGTATGTTAAAGTTAACTGATGGTATTTTAATTGGTGGTAAATTTGCCATGGTAAATGGAATAGAAAAAGATAATTTAGTCAAATTAAAGTATGATGGAAGTATTGATAATTCATTTTCAGGAAGTATTATTGGTGCTGTATATAAAATGTTAAAAATAGAGAGTAACATCTATATTGCTGGAGTATTTGGTGGATATAATGATAACGAAGCATATAGTATTATTAAAATAAATCCTCAAGGTATTTCAGATACAAATTTTTTACCGTTTAAAGACTATTTTTTAGCAAAAATTAATGATATTGAAGCGTATGGTTCAGATAAACTTATTTTAGCTGGGACATTTATTAAAGAAATTACAGTTGAAGATGAAAATACCTCTAAAGAAGAGTTACTAACTATGACAAAAAGTATTTTAATTATAGATAAAAATGGAAATATATTAGATGAAGAGAGTAATAAATTTAATGATATTAGAAATGAAGCATTTTCCATAGTAAAAGATGAAAATAGATTATATATAGCAGGGGATTTTGAGTTTATTAAAAAAACAGTTTTGTATAATAATCTTGTTGCATACTCTTTTGATGGAGAACATGATGAAAGTTTTAGTATAGATAAATTAAATGGAATGATATTTGATTTGTCAGTTAGTGAAGATAAAATTATTTTTGGAGGAGATTTTATTGCAGAAGATGATAATAGCACAAATCGTTCATTTTATATTGTAGATAAAATGGGTAAAACAATTAAAATTGATAATTTTACATCGGATGCTGATATTTATAATATAGATGTTTATAATGGAAATATTATTATTTCGGGTGAAGGTGAATTTAAAGTGAATGATCAGAATTTTGCTAATAGCATAATGCTAAAAATTAGTCAATAATTTTAAAGAAAAGGAGAATAATATTATGAAAAAAAGTTTAATAATTATGGTTTTATTTGCATTGCTATCTGTTGATACGTATGCAAAAGGTAAAAGTAAAAGTAGTTTTGGTAAATGGAATTATGATAAATTCGGTTATGCAAGTAAAAAAATAACAAGTACAGAGGCTAGTAAAATTAGTGATTCTACAGATGCATGTAGACAATATGTACATGTTAAAGCAAAGTTTCATGTAAGAGTTAAAAATTGGTTTAGAGGTGTACAACTTGGATTAAATGGATATGCCGAAATGAGAGCAACGCTTGGTACATCTAGTAAATCCTGTGGTATTCCATACAATATTGCAAGAATGGATATTTATTATGATAATAGAAGGCATATATCTGCAATAAATAAAAGTTACATAAGAGCTAAAATGAAAGGAGTAGGTGCAGTAAATGAGTGTTATACAGCAGTAGGTTATGCTTATACTGATAGTGGTATTGTTTTACCAAATGGATATAAAGATAATCTTTCAGTAAGTTCAGGAGGTACAAAAATTCGAGGTAATATTGATATTAAAGAATTGTTTGATGTAGATTTGACAGTATACAATATTCCTTTTGTGCGTAACACTATTCCAATTGCATGGTTTGTACCAATTAAATTTTCATCAGGTGAATATACGATTAAGACTAATTCTTATGCAGGTGCTATCCTTAATAATAAAAAAGGTTGTTATGATTTTTCTGCAAAAACAACTATTAAATTTTAAATAAATTGAAATATGTTTAAATCTATTTTAAAAATAATATGGATAGTAATTATAATATTATTAATAAGTGGCTGTACGAGAGGACTTTATTTACCAATATCTGATAGTACTTCAATTTGTATAAAAGAAAGTACTAAAAAACCTTGGAAAGATAGTAATTGTTTTGATAATTATGTTAATTAATACTTGTTTTGTTTTAAATAAAAGAAAGGATAGCTAAATATGAAAATTATCTTATTCATTATTTTAATAATTTCTTTTACAGGTTGCACAAAAAACTACACATGGGAGTATGATGCTACAAATTATAAATTATATATAGATAAGACAAATAACTTACCTAACTTATATCAGATACAAAAATAGAGAAAAGATATATTATGAAAAAGAATTATTTATATGCTTCCTCTTTTATTATAATTTTTATTTTATACTCTGCATTTGGAGATAGAGAAATTTCTAAAAAATCTTTTAGAAATAATCATTTATATGAAAAAAAGCCAAGTCAACAGTTTCCAAATACTGACCTTCTTGAGAATGGAGATATTCTATTTCGTAGAGGTTACGGTGTTGATTCTACTGTAGCTATGAATTTTTCAGAAGGTGAAAAAAGATATTCTCATGCAGGTATAGTATATATAGAAAAAGACAAAATTTACATCATACATTCTGAGGATGAAGATGATAAACGTAACGGTGTGTTTAAAGAGGAATTAAATACATTTATTGATGATTCACCTATATGGGCTGTATATAGATTTAATATGTCTGATAAAGTTAAAGAAACTATAATTACACAGGCATTAATTTTAGAAACACAGAATATATTATTTGATAATGATTTTAATTTAGATGAAGATAAAAAGATGTATTGTTCAGAATTTATATATAAAGTAGTGAATCGTTCTGCAAATGAAGAAATTATTCATGCTGGTAAACGATTTATGTCACGAACATTTGTGACAATATCAAATTTGTATGAAAATAAGTATTCAAAATTGGTACAAAGTAGTCATAAAAAAATAAAGGAATAAAATGTTAAAAAAATATTTTTTAGGATTAATTATTATATTAACAGTTTCTCATGCAGATAAAGATGCTTGGTTTATGGAATTAGGATGGCAAATTTCTTTGCAATATACATCAGAAAGTTATAATACTTTTGATGATTTAGGTCGTAATGGTGTGCATATAGATGGAGAAGGTACAGAAGATATGATGTACTTTCAAGTAGGTAAAGCATTGAATATAAAAAATTCTAGTATTGTTTTAGAACCATCTATAGGAACAACATTTGCGTTGTTGGAGCAAACATATTTTAGTAATGCTCTTTTTATTGAATTACCAGTATTATATAAAATGAAGGTATTTAACACAAAGGTTAAATTAGGTCCAAAAATAAAATATCTTTATCATTATAATCATTATTATGTAGATTCTGAATATGATGAAGCCAAAAAAGCTGAATATGATACTCATAGTGCATGGGCTGTAGGTTTTAAGGCAGTATGGGGAGTAGAAGATTGGAAATTAGTAACAGGATTAGAATATCTAGGTTCTGCAAAATATAGTGCTAATACTCAATATAAAGATGGCTATGCAAATTCTGAGGTAGATATGAATGGAGTTTATTTTAGTATTGGATTGAGACATAACTTTTAGGTAAAGGTTTAGTCTTAAATTTATATCTATATATTTCTTAATTATTTGGAAATATTCTGCTATGCTTTTACACTAAAAAAGGAAAATAAATGGAACAAATTATAGAACTTATTGAAAAGCAGAGAAAAAGTCCGCATTTTAAAGATGCTAATTTAGGGTTTATGGCGTATCGTGTGAAAGAGTTTGGGGAGGGGGTTATTGGGCTTCTTATGCCAAAACTTGGTGCGTTGTATGCTCGTGAAGAGACTTTTTTAGAGTATGCAAAGAACTACAACGAATGGATACAAACAAGAGAAAAGAGAGTCATGCTTTTTGACATTTGGGTAGGTATGGTAGCAATTAACCAGTTAGAAAAAGAGGGGACTATCAAGCCCATAGCTAAAGATGAACAAATCTCATACGAAGAGGCACTCACTTTAGTACGTAAAAAAGAGAAAAACGGTTAATCTCGTACCTTTCCATCCTCTATAATGTATGACTCAGACATATTGACTGCGTGGTAAATGGTTGTGCCATACTTCTTACTATAGTACATTAATAAGAGTTTTTGTAAAGTGGGTTCAGTGGAGGGGGTAAACCATCCGTTGTTACTTAGGACTATCATGTTTTTAGGGTAGTTCCCCTTTTTGCTTTTTGCATAAAGTGCTTCTGATGTCGCTTCAAAGCAGATGGCATTTCTATAATGTACTTCTCCTACTTTGTAGTCAGTTATGTTGGCACTTGCTTGGTAGTCGATGGCTCCATCGTAAAAGACTCTGTTTACCCAGTCACTTAAAAAGTTGGGTAGAGGGTTACTCTCACCAAAGGGAACGAGTATCACTTTGTGTGCAACACTTATTTTGTTTTGTCTAAAAATGTAAGTAGAGTTGTGTGGAACCTTTCCATCCCAGTAGAGTCCTCCTGTGACTATATCTATCTTTTTTGCTCTCTTTTGTAGTTTGTCTATGAGTGTTTGTGAATGGTTCAAAAAAAGAGGAAAAACAGACTCAGGGAGTATGACTAAAGTTTTGTTTTCCTCTATAGCTTGGTCTATCTGTGCAAAAAGTAGTTCAAATTGTGTAGGTTGGAGTGCAGTGTTCCATTTGTCTTGTACGGTTGTGTGTGTGCTAATAAGTTCTATTTTCTCTTTAGTAGGAGAGTTATCATGGGAGATGACGTCTGTGGGTTGGTACGCTAAAAATATTAAAATAAGATAGATATTTTTTCTTTTTCCTAGCGTAAGAATGAGAGCTAAAAGTACGACTAAAAACTGCCATTTTTCTATGCCTATGTAACTCTCTACAAACATAAGTTCAAGCTTTAGCCAGTCAAACCCAAAAGGGTGTAGGTAACTAAGTAGTAAAAGCCCTAATCCTTTTATGCAAAGAGAGAGTAGGGTGGATTTATCCACCTTTAATGTGCTAGAATTTGCTGGATAAATACACCCTACGGTAAGAGATGCTATTTTGGCTATAAACCAGAAAACCACTCCATATATAAGTGCTATCATTACAAGTCCAATAGGAATAGCCCAGAGCATCTCATAATGTTTAAAACTTATTACTATCCACCAAAACCAAAAAAGCCCTACAAATGCACCAAAGTAAAACCATGTTTTTTCTTCTTCTTTAAGCAGTAGATACAGAGAGAGAATGCCTAGAAGGGTGTTTAAAAATGGATAAGAGATACCAAAAAAATTTAGATATATAAATGCAGAGCTTAAAAGAGCCATAAAAAAGCATCTTGTTAGTTCAAAAGTGCTAAGATAATGTTTAATTTTATTCAAAGGATTCCTTTATGGACAGTAATGCACTGGCACAATTCTTGCCACTTATCATCTTATTCGCGATTTTTTATTTTTTAATCATCAGACCACAACAGCAACAACAAAAAGCTCATACAGCAATGCTTGATGGACTTGTAAAAGGTGATAAAATTATCACTACAGGTGGGCTTATAGCAGTAATTGTTAAACCTGAAGAAGAGTTTATCAAAATCAAGCTAAATGATGACGTAATTGTAAAATTAGATAAATTATATATATCAAAAAAGGTAGAGGTGAGTGAAAACGCTTAATTTTAGAGTTATACTATTTGTTTTTGCACTCATCTTTGGGATAGTTTTTTCTATTCCTTCTTTGACGCAAAGTGAAAGTGGAAAAAAGATTACCTTAGGGCTTGACCTTCAAGGTGGGCTTCATATGCTTCTTGGTATCAAAAGTGAAATAGCTATTGAATCACGTATCAAGTCTATGGCAGCAACAGTCAAGTACGTTTTTGACGATGAAGAGATTATCTTTGATGAGTTAAGAATGGTTGATGGTGAAGAGATTACCTTTGAACTTCTTGACAATGATGATCTTTTAAAAGCTAAAGAACTTTTGAAAAAAGAGTTAAAAGGTACAGTATTTACAGAAAATAGTTTGAAGTTTTCTCTGAAAATGACAGATGAAGAGATGGTACGTACAAAGCAAAATGCCATCCAACAAGCAGTAGATACGATACGTAATAGACTTAATGAGTTTGGACTTGCAGAACCAACTGTAGCAAAACAGGGTGAAGATAAAATCCTTGTAGAGGTACCTGGTATTAAGACACAAGCAGATGAACAACGTATCCGTGAACTCATCGCTCGTGCGGCTCACTTACAGCTTATGGCAGTAGATGAAGACCGTGTTGCTAGGGTCTCTACTATGAGTTCAGATGAAGCAAAAAGCTTTGGAGATGTTATACTAACAGATGTTAACACACATGAAAAGTACCTACTTCGTGCGATACCTGTACTTGATGGTTCTATGTTAACAGATGCTAAAGTAGGATTTGACAAGGGTAATCAACCTGTTATTAACTTTACACTCAATGGACAAGGTGCCAAAATATTTGGTGACTTTACAGGAAAAAGTGTAGGAAAACGTATGGCTGTTGTTTTAGATAATCAAGTCTATTCTGCTCCAAATATCAATGAGCGTATCGGTGGTGGACGCGTGCAGATTTCTGGTAACTTTCAGTTATCAGAAGCACATGACTTGGCTATTGCTTTACGTTCAGGTGCATTATTGGCTCCTGTAGAAGTCTTAGAAAAACGCTCTGTAGGGCCTAGTCTAGGTGCAGATAGTATTAGATCTAGTTCAATTGCATTGGTATTAGGATTTATTTTAGTTGTTATTTTTATGGTTGTATATTATGGTATAGCAGGAGTGGTTGCAAATGTTGCCCTTATAGGTAACCTCTTTTTAATCTTAGCGATTATGTCACTCTTTGGTGCAACACTTACACTTCCTGGTATGGCGGGTATTGTACTTACCGTTGGTATGGCTGTAGATGCCAATGTTATTATCAATGAACGTATACGTGAGCTTTTACATGAAGGTAAGTCTATAGGTAAATCTATAGAAGATGGATATAGCAATGCATTTACTGCTATTTGGGATGCAAACGTAACAACACTCATCGCTGCAACTGTACTCTATGCGTATGGTACTGGTGCTATTAAAGGTTTTGCTCTTACGATGAGTATTGGTATCTTAGCTTCAATGTTAACAGCTATTCTAGGAACACATGGTATCTATCAGTGGATTTTACCTCGTATGGATAAAAACAGATTGAGCTTTTGGTTTGGTATTAAAAGCAAAGGGGCAAAATAATGGAAATATTTAAATATAAAAAATCTCTTTCATTAATGAGTAAAAGTAAGCGTTTTGGTATGCTCTCTGTAGTGGTGCTTATTTTGGCACTTGGGCTTATCTTAACCAAAGGGTTTAACTACGGTATTGATTTTGCTGGTGGTACACTTATACAAGTAAAATATGAAGGTACGGCACCCATAGATGAAGTAAGAGAAACTATCGGTAAAGATGCCTCTTATGAAGGTGCAACAGTTACATTCTTTGGTGGAGAAGATGAAATAGTTATAAAAACTAAAATGTCTTCTAAAAATTTGGGTGAAGATGTAGGTGATAAAATACGGACTTTACTTGCTAAGACAGGTAAATTTGAAGTAAGACGAGTAGATATGGTAGGGGCAAAAGTAGGGTCTGAGTTACGTGAACAAGGGCTTATGTCCATGTTACTTGCTATTATTGGTATTCTTATTTATGTATCTTTCAGATTTGAGTGGCGTTTTGCTGTAGCTTCTATTATGGCACTACTGCACGATGTTACTATAGCTATGGGAATGATAGTACTCTTTAGTGTAGAGGTAAACCTTGATATTTTAGCAGCATTACTTACCATATTAGGGTATTCACTAAATGATACGATTATTGTATTTGACCGTATTCGTGAAGGGATAAGAACGATTAAAGACCCTGATTTAGGTGCTATTATTGATGAGTCTGTAACACGTACGCTTTCACGTACAACACTGACTTCATTAACTACATTCTTTGTGGTTTTATCGCTCTATGTATTTGGTGGAGAGATTATCAACGGATTTAGTTTTACGCTACTTGTAGGTATTATTGTTGGTACGTACTCCTCTATCTTTGTGGCATCACCAGTGTTAATGTGGTTAGGCTTCTCTGTTTCAGGTTTTAGAGAAAAAGAGGCAGAAAAAGTAAAAATAGAGAAAGATAAAGAGAAGATGAGAGCCATGTATGAAAATGGTACAATGTAATGCATTGGGGAAAAGTTTTTTATATATTTTTTACGTTGATGAGTCTTACGACTTCTGCAGCGTTTTTGTATGACCATGCACTTGTAGCACTATTTATTGCAGGTTCTGTAAATGTTATCTCAACTATTATGAAAATAGGAGTGAGAAACATACTCTCAGCAGAGCTTCTAGCAGGCTCTTTAGTTGCAGATTTACATCTTATCCCTGCTTTTTTTGCAATGAAATTTTATGATAACCAACTTTTAGCTGTAGGTTTGGTTATCGGTGCAGTAGTAGCAAATGTTTACACAATCATTATCTCTATAGTTGAGAGTTCTAAAGAGAAAGTTGACTTTTAGCAGACAGTTTGTCTGTTGTCTTACATCTGTGACTCCATTTTACTTAAGGAAAGACTCTTGAAACATCTTATACTTTATATTCTTCTCTCTTACTCTCTGTTTGCTTTACCATTAGGGGTAGAAAATGCCATTAAAAAATCTGGTATTTCTAAAAATGATATTAGTATTTATATTAAGGAGATAGGAGATAATGGTGGTGTTGTAGCCTCTTTAAATGCTAAAAAAAGTGTACCCCCTGCATCTGTAATTAAAGTTATGACAATCTATGCATCACTTCTAAAACTGGGTTTTAATCACCGCTTTCCTACACAATTTTATACTAAGGGTAAGCTAAAAAATGGGCAACTCTATGGTGACCTTATCGTAAAAGGTTTTGGTGACCCTACACTCTGTACATCCAACTTAAAAAGTATAGTAAGAGAGATTAAAGCTAGAGGCATACATGGGATTAGAGGAAATATTGTTATAGATAGAAGTTATTTTAATATAGGTTCTAAAGATAACTCTGGATTTGACCAATACACCTACAGTCCATATAACGCTATGCCTGATGCAATGATGTTTAACGAACGTGTAAGTACAGTATGTGTTACCCCCAATAGAAATGATATACATAAAAAAGTAGTAGATGGTAGCTATAAAGTGGTAAACAACCTACAATACGTGAACCGATCATGTAGAGGTAAGTACTCTTGGCCAGGAATAAAGATAGATAAAAGTCAAGCTACTCCAAAACTTATACTGAAAGGTAAAATTTCCAAGAGATGTGGTAAACGTAATATCTGTAAAGTGATAGCTAAACCCTATAACTCTTTTTATTATGCTTTAAAGAATGCTTTGGTTAAATCTGGTGTTAATGTTACTGGAAATATGCGTTTAGAAAAAGTGCCTTCAAATGCTAAACTTATCTTCACTCACTACTCTAAAAGTTTAGAAGTGATTATCTCAAAAACAGCAAAAAAGTCAAACAACCTTTACGCTAGACATCTTTTACTCTATCTAGCTGCAAAAATGTATGGTGCTCCTGCAACGCTTAAAAAAGGAAGAGATGCAGTTGAGAGTCTGTTAAGACAAAAAGGTGCATTAGGAAGATACACACCTTACATAGACAACGGAAGTGGCCTTTCTCGTAGCTCTAGGGTTACGGCTCTAACACTAGCTAAAATGTTTGACAATGCTCACAGATACTATGGACAAAGATGGATGAACACACTTTCCATAGCTGGAGTAGATGGGACTATCAAGAAGCGTTTTAGAAGTACCATCGTAAAAAAACGTGCATGGATGAAAACAGGAACACTAAAAAGAGTAAAAAATATAGGGGGTTACCTTAAAAGTAAGTCAGGAAAACTCTATACAGTGGTTATTATGGTAAATACAAAAAAAGGCAGATGGAGAGCATCACAACTTCAAAACACTATTTTAAAATGGCTTGTTACCTACAAAGGTGGAGCCACAAAAGTTGCAGAACAAGAAGAGCCACTACCTCAAATACCAGTAAAAAAAAGTTATAAAAGCAATGAAAACTACTACATCCAAATAGGAGCATTTGACAAAATACCAAGTAGCTCATACTTATCTAACATAGAAGACTTAGGATTTACTTGCGTAGTCAAACATACACACAACTACAAAGTACTCATAGGCTCATACCAAGACAAAAACACCGCAAGAGAAGCCCTAGCAAAAGTACATAAAAGTATTCACAGAGGTGCATTTATTACTAAAATGTAGTTGTTATATTGATTTTAGAATATCTTTAAAATTTGTTTATCCAACCCTCATATTTAAACTTTAGTTCAAGCTCTGTTAGCTTTTCAAAAATTCTATCATTGCTAATCAAAATAGCATCTTGTCCCATTGCAATAGAAGCGATAACCAAATCTAAATCATTCTTTTTAGCCTCTTTAGATTTAATGCCTGTGGCTTTTTTGTATTTGAGTTTAAGTTGACTAAAAAAAGTAGCTCCATGGGCATCAAGTGAAAAGATATTTGCATCTTGGTCATTTTGCAAAAAATCCAAAGCATTTTTAAAAATAGCCTTCAATTTTTCATCTTTGAAGCTATCCATTCCATAAGTAAGCTCATAGATACTCACAACTGAAATACCAACAATATCTTCATCATTTAATGAGTTAAGTTTTTCTACTACCTTTTGATGGTATACCGATTTTTTATCCCAAAGGTAAGAAACTATATCGGTATCTAAAATATATTTGTTCATTTTGCCTCTATCTATTTAGCTCTCTAAACTCAAATCCATCTCGCATCTCTAGGCTTGTTTTTTGGATATGCTTGGTAACCTCTGGGGTAGTTAATCCACTCATCCTATCAGCAAATGCACCCCATTTTCCTTTGGGCATTTGAGGAGTGTCAGTTTTGATTTGGCTTTTTAAAAGCTCAACAATCATACTCTTAATCTCATCAATGCTTTTATTTTGAATAAATTTTGCTACTTCTTTGTCATTGATATTAATAGTTCCAAGATTTAAGGCTACTTGCATAGTTGACTCCTTTGTTGTTTATTTTAAGTATATCAAAAAGTTGTTGAAAAATTGGACGAGGGTTATTTTTAGTTTTATCTATTTTCTTGTTCTATCTTCTGTAAAATTTTTCTTGACTTTTCTTTATCTGTATTGACACCACCATATAGTGTAAATTTTTGAAGTTTCATGCCACAAAACTCTACAATTTGTTTTTTTATCATGTTCCTTAGTCTTCTGTTTACTCCTGTGAGCATATATATAAAATAGGGTGCACCCGTTGTTGTAAAGATTTTTACGGTTTTGTTTTCCAATAACCCTTTTGGTCTTGAATTTACATACTCAAAAGCAAAGCCTTTAGATAAATTCCAATCAAAAAAGTTTTTTAGAATTGCAGGAAAACTACCCCACCAGTACGGAAATATAAAAACCAATTCATCAGCTTTTAAAATCTTATCTTGGTAATACTTCATCTCTTTGGTGACTTCGAGTTTGTTTACATCTTGATAGGTAAAAAATGGCTGTTGATGTTCATCTGTATATAGGTCAATAAGTTCTACATGATTACTTTTTTCTAACATAACTTCTTTATATTTATTTGCTATAGCAAAAGAAAAACTCTCTTGCTTCGGATTTGCTACGATGATTAATATATTCATTGTGTATTTACTCCTAAAGTAATATAAATATAAGCTATTATTGAATAAATCTTTTATTTCTAGCTAGAGCTTCATTCATAACTATTACACTTGTTTCTAAACTATACATTTTTATAATTTTTCGTAATTTTTTTTGTAATAAATAACTAATAGGTCTTAAATGTGACTCCTCCGCATTTTTGATAATTAATACAAGCTGTATGGAACCTTTTAAATGGTTTATTTTATTCATATCTTGTGTAATTATACTTGACTGTGTATTTTTTCTATTCAAAATTATACCTGTAAAGATAAATAGACTATCTATAAATTTTACAACAATTTCAGCTATATAATCTTTGAGTTCCTGTGGAGAACTTCTCTTAGCTTCTACAAATAAAAGCTTATTTTTTCTTTTTATAATAAAATCTACATCTTTAGTTCCAAACTTTGACGACATTTTTTTATAAAATATATCATCTTCCATAATATATGAATAACTATCAAGTATAAAATTCATGTCTGACTCATTTTTAATCATAACTCTAAATCCAATTCCTCTTCATATAAAGCTATAGATGTATCAACAATAGGGTTTTCAGGTAACCCATCTTTTAAATTTGAAATTTCATTTTTATTTTTAGATAACGAAATAATAGGAATATCCATTTTTTCTTTTTTAGCTACAAGCATTAATTTATTTATAACAAAATAGGAATGTGTTGCAATAAAAATTTGAATATGGTTTTTTGCAAGCAAAGTGATAATATCTAAAAATTCTATGATGGCTTTAGGATGTAAAAATGACTCAGGTTCATCAATAAAGATAATACTATTTGGTTGTATAAATTTATTTGAAAGTAGTCTGTCAATGATACCAATTTTCTTAATACCTTCAGCAGTAGAATGAATAGGTATTTTCATCCTATTTTTTCTAAAAAACCAAATACCATTTTCATAAATAATTTTTCCACCAAGTAATTCATTGAGAATGTTTTTACTTTTAGCAAAATTTCTAAAGTTATTACCTTGTTGTGGCTCTTTTTCTAATGCTTTTACTAAATCAAGATAAGTATCATCAAATCCAAATGTCTTATCAATTTCCCTAGTACTTTTAATGACATGAAATAAAGAAAGAACTTCTTTTGCAGGGATAAAAATAGAGTTTTTATTACGATTTACTGCTCCGTCGGTTACACTACCAACTTGTTTAGTAGAAGAATCACTAAAAGATACTGATAATTTTTGATTATCAATAGATACTTGTAGTTCAAAATGTGTTGATTTGTCTTCTCTATCTTTGCTAACAAGGTCACCTATTTTATCTACTTGAAATGTCCAATAGATTTTGTCACTTATGATTTCTTTTAGACTTCTATTCTCATCGCCTTTGTCAAAGTTTTCAATTGATTTTGATAAGGTATATAAAACTTTTAATATCATAGTTTTACCTGTATCATTTTCACCAATTAAAACATTTATATTTGAAAGATTAGGTACACTTAACTCTTTAACATTAGCTAGATTTTTAATTGAAAAGTCTTTAATCATAAATATCCTTAATTATTTATATTATTATACAGAAAAAAATTAAATTATATGTATAAATAATAAAGTAAGCTTTCTGTACTTAATCATGTTTTTTAATTTACATAGTATATATCTACTCAACAAGCTTTCCACCTCTCATTCTCAAATTTTACTCCAAGTAGGGTATAATTGTTTTTTATGACAAATAAACATTTAGGGCATTTATGAACTTTGAAACTTATCCTTTTGAGAAACTCAATCAACTACTTGAAAATCGTACAGCTAACAGTGCGTATCAACCACTCTCTTTGACTATTGGTGAGCCACAGTTTGCTACACCTCAGTTTATTTTAGATGCATTAGAAGAGCATGCTCCACTACTTAACAAGTACCCAAAGACTGCGGGTGAAGCGGTTTTGCGTGAGGGGATGTTGACGTATTTGAAGAAGCGATTTGCACTTACTTTGGACAATACACAACTCATTCCTACTTTTGGAACAAGAGAAGTACTTTTTAACTTTCCTCAGTTTTTACTCCATGATATAGAGAACCCAGTGATGGTGTTTCCTAACCCTTTTTACCAGATATATGAGGGTGCAGCAAAGGTCTGTAGGGCAGAGGTGATTTACTTAAATCTCAATGCTTCTAACAACTTTCAACCAGAAGTAGATGAAGAAGCGTTGGCAAAAGCAGATTTTGTTATTTTAAACTCTCCTAACAACCCTACATCATCTGTTATGTTGATGGATGACTTAAAGAAGTGGGTTAAGTTAGCACTAAAGCATGACTTTGTTCTTATGAATGATGAGTGTTACTGTGACCTATACCTTAACAAACCTCTACCCTCTTTGTTAAATGCAAGTATTGAAGTGGGGAACGAGAGCTTTAAAAATGTTTTAGTGATTAACTCTATCTCTAAACGCTCTTCAGCTCCTGGTTTACGTTCAGGATTTATAGCAGGTGACGCAAAGATACTCAAAGCTTACATGACATACCGAACGTATGTTGGGTGTGCATCGCCACTACCTTTACAACATGCAGCTGCTGTAGCGTGGGCTGACCAAGAGCATGTAGAGGGGTTTAGAGCAAAGTATAAGAGAAACTTTGAAGTTGCTAAAGAGGTTTTAGGTGTAGATGCACCTGAAGCTACTTTTTACATTTGGCTTAAAGTTGAAGATGAGATAGCTTTTACTATTTCACTCTATGAGAACTACAACCTCAAAGTAATCCCTGGTTCATTTTTGGGTAGAGAGGGTGAGGGTAAAGGGTATGTAAGGTTAGCACTGGTTTATGAAGATACCATTACAAAAGAGGCACTAGAACGTATTGCAGAAGCACTAGAAAACGATAAAACCAATAAAATAAAAAAGGAAAAATAGTATGGAAGTACCTGAAATACACGTAGAAGAGTTAAAAAAAGACCCTGAGTTTCTAGCCAACATTAAAAGGTTAGAAGAGGAGTGTAGAGATGAGCAGAGTATCGCAAAAGGGTATCAACTTTTAGATGCACAACTCGTGATAGAAGCCCCTGAAGATGATATAAACGAAATCTTTACTTTTATAGTAAATACGGCATTTGACAGACTTGCAGAGTACCTCTCTACACATCAGTCATTTGACATCATTAACAACATAGAAGAGAGAGCAATAGCTAGAGCTATCTATGAACATGCTATTCAGCGTTATAGTGAAAATGACCAAAAGGGTGCAAAAGAGATGTTCTTAGTACTTCATCATACCATCAACCATGAAGAGATTAAAGATGCTATGATGATACATGCTTGTGCAGTTATGGCAGGCAATAGCTTTGAGAGTTTTATAGAAGATATGGTAGATGTAAGTGGCATCGACGAGACAGACCCTTTGGCTTTTTTCATTCAGTCATTTGTTCAACCTAATGACATTCTTTTAACTATGTATGCTAAGTATGTGTTGTTGGGTAAAGAGGAGTTAAAAGTACTTGAAGCGTCAAAATAAGGAATTTTAGTATCTACTTGAAGGAGATAAACCCATGATACAAAAAAAAATAATAGGATTTGTTTTACTATGTTTTACTTTTTTATGGTTTACTCCTTCACTTCATGCTAAAAGTACTCAGTGGCAAAAACTCAAGCCCCTAGAAGCTTATGTAGGTAGTGCGTATCATCTTAAAGAGCGTGTTGCCTATATGGAGATACGAACATACTCAAGTAGAAAAAATACAAAGCCAACTCAAATTTTTAAACTCTACAAAAAACCTTTAAAAAACTACTCAAAAGATACCATAAAAAAATTTAAAGCCTTAAGAGCAAAGTATTCAAAACGTGCAGATATAAGAGCTAATGCTAATGCCTTTTTTATCGATACTAAGGGTAAGATGTTTCAGATGGATATGAAAAAAGATATTGTTGTTCTTCTTGGAGAGATAGACACACTTGCTGAGGTACAGTTGCTGTTGTGGTTGCGTTATGAGAAATATGCAAAGCGTTGTAAGAGAACAGCCAATGGATACACCATAAAGGTATCTGAACCTATGGCAAAATGTACAAATAGAAATAGCATAATAAAAATCAATAAAGCTGGAAATTATGTTACAGATAATGCTAAATTTTATCTACAAAGAAGAGGGTGTAAAAAAAGAGTCCATACACGATTTGTTCATCATAAAAAGATAAATTATGAGGAGTATATGGCTATTGATACAGATAAAAGAGGCAATCTTTATGTCTTAGGAGAGGTTAAAAAAACAAAAGATTTTGATAGTGAGAGATATAGGGTATTAGATAAATACACTACAGATGGTAAGAGAGTATGGAGTAGAAAACTAAAAACATACGCTTATCGTATGGCTGTTGTAGGTAAATCGGTCTATCTTTTTGAAGATAAAGAGTTAACAGGTAAATATACTCTTCATGGTAAGAGAGAATCATTTCACAAAACAGATAAGCTACCAACTCTTGGTAAAAACATAGAAAATAACTACATACCTAAAGGTGTTCATCTTCCTGAGGGACTCCCTAACAAAAAAGAGATGCTACATGCAGAGCTTTTGGACTATGTAAAACATAAAGGTTATACCTATGTAGTGGGTATCGAAATGTTTGGGAGTAGTGAAAATGCTCCTTCTGGTGAGTGTGGTATGGTGGAGCAAATACAAGGTGCTCTCATAGCTAAGTTAAACAGTAAAGGTAAAACCTTATGGGCGAAAGTGATAGATGCAAATGAGTAAATATTATAAAATAGGCGTTATTTTATGGGCAGTAACACAGATGCTTTATGCACAAAATACAATACTAAACACTATCTTAAACAGAACCACATGTAAGGGAGATGCTAAGCAAGAGTTAACGCACAGTAGAGACTGGGTTAAAGTGTGGAACACTTGTTCAGGTTATACGGCACTTAAAAAAGATGGTACTCTTTGGCAGTTTGGAATAGTTGGCGAGTGTGGTTGGGGGCAGATTAACCCTTTTGATCCTTTAACTGGTAAAGAGATATATAAAGAGAAAAAGATTTACACCTTAAAACCTAAAAAAATAGGAAGTGGCTTTAAGGGTGCTAAGGTTGTAAATGGTGGGTATCGTCTTTATGCTATAAAGAGAGATGGAACACTTTGGGGATGGGGTGAAGGTTTAGGGGTTAAAGCAAAAAAGTTGAGTTCTAGCCGTAACTGGTCAGATTTTAATCTAAAGTATGAGGGCAATGGCTGTTGTAGCTATGATGTTGGGTTAAAAAAAGATGGAACACTTTGGCGTTTTTCAGAATCTTCTTTCTTTTATGGGGCATATAAAACGCCATTGAAACTACAGAAAATAGGTCACTTTAATGATTGGAAGAAAATTGTTTTGGGATGTTGTGCTATTTACGGACTAAGAAAAGATGGTTCACTTTGGAGATACTATGATGAGGTAGGAAAAACCACATTTAAGAAGTATAAATTCAAAAATAAATCTTATGGTTGTGACATGGATTTGTATCCATTTTTAAAATCAAAGATGGCAAAAGTATCGTCTGGAACTATTTATAGTCCTAATTTCAATAAGAAAATAAAACCAAATAGAGATGGAAAACTTTGTCTGTTACCTAAAATGGTTTTTTAGCACATTTTTAGCACATTAATATGTTAGACTTAATTTAAAATAAATATATAAAATTGGAGAAAAAATGAAGAAAATATTTTTAACTTTTGTGTTGGCTCTTACCACACTATTTACAAATGTATATGCAGAGGATAATCCTCGTGCGGTTATTATATTTGATGCGAGTGGTAGTATGTGGGGACAGATAAATGGTGTAACTAAGTTAGAGATAGCAAGAGATGCCTTGAAAAATGTAGTAAAAGAGTGGAATCCAAAGGTTGAGTTGGGGCTTACTGTGTATGGACATCGTACTAAGGGAGATTGTAATGACATTGAAACGGTTATTCCTGTAGGAAAAGTAGATAAAAACAGAATGATTAAAACTGTAATGTCTATTAAGCCTAAAGGAAAGACTCCTATAAGCCGTTCATTACGTAAAGTTGCTGATGAGCTTAAATATACCGAAGAGAAAGCAACGATTATTCTTATCTCTGATGGTAAAGAGACTTGTGACCCTGACCCTTGTGGAGCAGCTAAAGAGTTAGCTAAACAAGGTATAGACTTTGTGACACATGTTATAGGTTTCAATGTTGACAAAAAAACAAGTCAACAGCTAGAGTGTATCGCTTCAGCTACAGGTGGAGAGTACTTTTTGGCTAAGAATGCTTCCGCTTTAAACAAGGCTATGAAAGTAATAGTTAAAAAAGTAGAAAAAGTGAAAGTAAAACCTATAGTAAAAGAGCTTGAATATACAGTAGAGACAAGTGGTTCAGAAAAAGAGGGTGGAAAGTGGATAGCAGTGAACAACTATATCTACACTGATGATAATGGGAAGATAGGAGAGCGTGTAGGAGGAGCTAGTTCAAGAAAGAAAACTGTAGGACATGCAAAGATACCTGTAGGGAAATATATTTTAAAGTCAAGTTATAATGACTTTGAAAAGCTAACACCATTTGAAGTTAAAGCAGGAGAAGTGACTAAAATTCATGTGATTATGGGTGAGACGGGAATGGTAGAGACAAGTGGCTCAGAAAAAGAGGGTGGTAAATGGGTGGTAACAAATCATTACATTTATGAAGATGATGATGGCAAGATAGGAGAGCGTGTAGGAGGAGCTAGTTCAAGAAAGAAAACTGTAGGACATGCAAAGATACCTGTAGGGAAATATATTTTAAAGTCAAGTTATAATGACTTTGAAAAGCTAACACCATTTGAAGTTAAAGCAGGAGAAGTGACTAAAATTCATGTGATTATGGGTGAGACGGGAATGGTAGAGACAAGTGGCTCAGAAAAAGAGGGTGGTAAATGGGTGGTAACAAATCATTACATTTATGAAGATGATGATGGCAAGATAGGAGAGCGTGTAGGAGGGGCTAGTTCAAGAAAGAAAAAAGCTGGACATGCACAGATACCTGTTGGAAAGTACCTCTTAAAGTCATTTTACAATCAGTTTGAAAAGCTAACACCATTTGAAGTTAAAGCAGGAGAAGTGACTAAAATTCATGTAATCTTTGGGCAATTTATTATAGAAGCTAAATGTGCCACTATGAGTGATAAAATTAGTTATGAGGTTTATGCTAGTAGTGGACAGCTTGTGTATGATAAGCAAACAACGTGTTCAAAGAAGTTAAAAATAACCCTAAACAGTGGAGATTATAGTGTTGAAGCTAAAGTAGGAGAGCTACTTAAAGAGGTGAAGTTTACAGTAGGTGGGGATGTTTCTAAACTTACTGTTGATATGACAGACATTAAAACAGAACCAAGCAAAGAGGAACTGATAAAAGCAGATACTGCTGATGAAGAGGTCGTTACAACTAAACCAATAACCATAGGAAACAAGAAGATAGAGATAAAAGGTATTACCCAAAAGGATGCTGATAAACTTAAAGAACTTGGTGCTATATTGGGTGCATTTAGTGGTATGATACAAGAGAAAACCCCTAAAGAGAAGAAAAAGCAGAGTGTAGAGAATGATAAAGCCGATAAAGAGTTCGATGAGATGAGTAAAGAACTTGACATGTTTACAAAATAAGGAAGAGAAGATGATACAAATATTAAAATTAAGTTTAGCAGTAGTTCTAGCTAGTAGTGCATTAGTAGCAAATGGAAATCAGATAAAAATGTACGATGTAAAGAGTGGAAAGATAGAGTATAAAATCAAAGGCTCTGGTGAGATTATGGGGCAAAAGTTACAAAGTATTGGTAAAAAAAGAGTTATCTTTGACGCATACGGAGCAAAAAACTTAACTGAAGAGAACAAGATAGAGAAACAGACTATCATGGGAGAGAAAAAAGTTACAAAGACGCATACCATGACATACATGAAAGAGGGTATGGTTTATCAAGTGGATTTCAAAGCTAAACGTATCATGCGTATGGCAAATATGAGTAGCTCAATGGGTGCTTTATTTGGTGGACAAAACATGAAGCAGATGGGTGAAGAGATGATGAAAAAGATGGGTGGTAAAAAAACTGGCACAGATAGTGTGTTAGGATATACCTGTAATGTGTGGGAACTTATGGGTACAAAGCAGTGTATCTATAAGGGTATTGTACTTAAAGTAGAGACAGATATGATGGGTATTAAAAACACAGAAGTTGCTACAAAAGTGGGGTTTGATATGACACTCTCTAAAGATGATTTTGTACTTCCTGATTTCCCTATCTACAATGAGTATGGTGAAAAGTTAGATAGAAGTAAACTTACCGCTATGGATAAAAAAGCACAAGTAGAAGCTGAAGCAACGAGTCAACAGATGGCAGAGTTAGGAAGTATGTTAGCAACTGTCGTTAAAAATAGTGGGCTTAAAAATGGCGAAGAGCCTACGCCGCAACAAGAAGATGCGATGAAAAACTCTATGATGGAAGCGATGTTGCCACGTATGAAGCAAGAGATGTTAGCAGATGAAAAAATGATGCGTTTTGGATATGAGTGTTTAAGTAAAGCAAATACACTCAAAGAGGCAAACATCTGTAACTCTAAAGCCAATGCTATGGGTGGTGAGGAAGAGGAGCCTTTTGATGAGTGGAGTCCTTCAACAAAAAAAGAGATTCTTGGTTTTCTTGAACAGTATTTAAATGTCATGATTCCTTGTGTCAATAAAGCAGAAAATATGAAAGCTATGCGACAGTGTATGCCAAGAGAGTAAACATAGTATCTTTGATATTTTAATGGTACAATTTCAAAACAAAAAAATAGAAGAGAAATCATGATAAACAAAAAAATACATTTTATAGGTATAGGTGGGATAGGACTCTCTGCATTGGCTAAGTTTTTGGCAAATGATGGACACAAGATTTCTGGTTCAGACATAAAACAGTCGGAAATTACCAATGATTTAGCGACTAATTTTGATGCTAAGGTGACTATTCCTCATCATGAAGATGCAGTAGAAAGGGTAGATAAAGTGATCTTTTCTGCAGCTGTACGTCCTAACAATCCTGAGTACAAAAAAGCAAAAGAGTTAGGGATAGAACTCCTCTCTCGTAAAGAGTCACTTATAGACATCTTAGGGGATAAAGAGGTCTATGCTGTAGGTGGAGCTCATGGTAAAAGTACCACTTCTGCGATGCTCTCTTCTGTTATACCTCATTCTAATGCACTCATAGGGGCTATTAGTAAAGAGTTTGGTTCAAATGTTCGTAATTACCCAAATAAAAAAGTCGTTTTTGAAGCAGATGAGAGTGATGAGAGTTTTTTAAACTCTAACCCACACTTAGCCATCGTTACTAATGTTGAACCTGAACATATGGAGTACTATGAGTATGATGAAGAGCGTTTTTACAACGCCTATAGAAACTTTTTAGGTTTAGCTCAAATACGTGTGATAAATGCAGAAGATACGTTTCTGAGTAGTTTAGAGATGGAGAGTATCAAGCTCTACCCCTCTAAAGAGATAAAAAATGTAAAATTTGTTTTAGTCGATGGCGAACCCCATACAAAGTTTGAACTTTTGGATTTGGGTGCGTTTGAAGTCTTTGGTTTTGGTCATCACATCGCCTTAGATGCAGCATTGGCTATTTTAGCAGCATTAGAGTTAGGTGAAGAGCTAGAAGATATACGTAAAAATTTACTAAACTATAAAGGTATTAAAAAGCGTTTTGATATTGTGCAAAACCAAGAAAACTGTGTAGTTATAGATGACTATGGACACCATCCAACAGAGATAAAAGTAACGATGGAGTCTTTACAAACCTATAAAGAGTTACGTGGGTTTAAACAACTCAATGTCATTTGGCAACCACATAAATATAGCCGTACTATGGACAACTTACATGCATTTGTAGAGTGTTTTGAAGGTGTAGATGAATTGGTTATTTTACCCATTTGGTCAGCAGGGGAATTAAAAGTAGATATAGACTTAAAAGGAGCATTTAGCCGTTATAAACTACTTATGGCTGACTCTGTAACAAAAGAAGATGGAGTAGTAAAAGTATTTAAAGATGGGCATATCATTCAAGAGTATGCAGAAGGATTAGTAAGTGCTTTTGGTGCAGGAGATATTACTTACCAGATACGTGGAGAGGCTTAGCTATACTATCTTAAATTTTAGTGAATATCTCTACAAGTAGTTTACAGTATAATTTCAATAATTATCGCTAGAGGAAACAGCAGGTGTCAACACAACAACTAAATGAAAAATCAATTATACAAAAATTAGATCTTGATGGCTATATACATCAGTTTAAACAGTTTTTAGCTAGAGAGAAGTCTGTAGTGATGCAAGGAGATATCAATCAACATTTCCGTTATATCTCAGCACTTTCTAAAGTACAGTTTCCTACCCCTCATGAAGTTCCAAACTTAGACAGAGAGTTAGCACGTATCAAAAAACAAGCCATACTTACGTTAGATGAGATATACGCTTTTGTTACCATGTTCTCGTATTTTAACACTTTAAGTGCCATAGGGTTTAGTGAACCACTTCTCTCATGGATAAAAGGCATTGAGATACCTGAAGAGATAGTAGAGATTATCGCTTATTTTACAGAAGAGGGGAGCATCAACTCTGAACGTGACCCTGAGCTTTTTAAGCTAGAACGTGCCATTAAGCAAAACAGAGTAGATATTAAAGAGACACTTTATAAACTAGCACACTCTAGTAAGCTTAGAGATTACCTTGTAGATACACAAGTACACTACAATGGTGGAGAAGAGACACTCCTTGTTCGTGGTGGATTTAATAACGCTATCAAGGCTACCGTCGTTGCTAGAAGTGCAGGGGGATTCTTTTACATCATACCTCAAAGTATTTCACATCTTAAAGAGAAAGAGTCCTCATTACTGAGTAGTAAAGAGGAGATTATCTATAGGTACTGTAAAGAGATTTCAGCAGTCTTCTTTAAATGGGAACGCTTTTTAGCTTTTATCAACAAAGAGTACGACAGGTTTGACCACTACCAAGCACGGGTAAATTTTGCAAGGGCTAAAGAGTTTGAGTTTATACTTCCAAGCAAAACAAAACGCATTAAGTTACAAGAGTTTGCACACCCTGCCATAGAAAATCCTGTACCTATTACGATGGATATGAATAAGCAGATAATGTTAGTTACTGGGGTAAATGCTGGGGGTAAGACGATGTTACTTAAGTCGATGCTTAGTGCAGTCTATATGTCTAAGTATCTGCTTCCTTTTAAGTGTGATGCCTCTAAGACAGAGGTGGGACACTACAAGAGCATAGAAGCAGTTATAGACGACCCTCAGTCTGTAAAAAATGACATCTCAACTTTTGCAGGGCGTATGCAAGAGTTTGCTAAACTTTTTGCTAAAGAAGATGCTATCGTTGGGGTAGATGAGATAGAGCTTGGAACAGACTCCGATGAAGCTGCGAGTCTTTTTCGTGTGATGTTAGATGAGTTACGTAAAAAAGGTATTACTTTTATCGTAACAACCCACCACAAACGTCTAGCTTCACTCATGGCTTCCGATGAGCAAGTAGAACTTATAGCTGCACTTTACGATGAAGAACGCCGTCTGCCTACCTATACGTTTTTACAAGGAAGTATAGGAAAAAGTTACGCTTTTGAGACAGCCCAACGGTATGGTGTTCCTATTTCCATAGTTAACAAAGCAAAGGTTGTTTACGGAGAAGATAAAGATAACCTCAATGAACTCATAGAAAAATCTACCACACTAGAACGTGAAATGCGACTAAAAATCGGGAAAATAGATGAAGAGTTGAAGTCTGTAGAGAAGCTTAAAGTAAAGCTTGAAGATGAAGAGTTTAGACTCCAAGAGCATCATAGAAAAGCCATAGCAACACTTGAAAATCGTTATAACGCAGCGACAAAGAAAGCAAGAGAAGCACTCAAAGCTAAAGAGTCCACAGAGGGCAGACGCTTACTCAACGTAGCTCACCAAAGAAAAGAGTTTCAACAAAAAGAGATAAAACTAGCTAAAGAAGAGGCACTTAAAGCTGGAGATAAAGTAAAGTATCGTTCTCATAAAGGTGAACTGCTCTCTCTTCGCGGTAAAGATGCGACTATTATTGTCGATGGACTCAAGATGAGAGTACCACTGTCTCAGCTTAAAAGAAGAGGTGATACCCCACAAGTAAAAGTAAAGCCTAAACCTAAAGAGGTAAAGGTTCACATAGAGAAATCTGGTGCATCTATCTCTGTAAAACTTTTAGGTATGTACGCCGATGAAGCCATAGATACTGTAGATAAATTTCTCTCAGATGCACTGGTAAATGGTTTGAATGAAGTGCAGATTATTCATGGAACAGGAGGAGGTGTACTTTCAAAACTTGTAGCTGAGTACTTAAAATCACATCCTAAAATAGAGAAGTTTTACCGAATGCCTGGAAACTTAGGCATAACCGTTGTAGAGTTGTAGCTAAGTTTTAACTCCAAAAGGTATAATATAGTTAATTAAATTTGTTTTAGGAGAAGTAAGTGAGCATTAAAGATGATGTAAATTACGTGAAAAAAGAGTTAAGTGGTGATGAGAAGATACTTGAGAGTGCTTTTAAGATAGAAGAGATTTATAAAAAATATAAATTACTTATCTGGACTTTAGCAATTGCATTATTACTCTTTTTTGTTGGAAAAGTTGCAATGGAAGCAATGCATGAAAAGAAATTAGATGAAGCAAACAGTGCATTTTTAACACTACAAGAGAATGCTGAAGATAAAGATGCTCTTTCTGAACTTAAAGAGAAAAACCCTGCTTTATTTGAATTTTTCTCTTATGCACAGGCAGTTAAAAAGCAAGATAGCAAAGCTTTAGCTACATTAATGCATAGTAAAAATGAAGTTATCGCAGACTCTAGTAAGTACATTAGTGCAACACTAGAAGGTAAGAGTACTGATTCTAAGCTTTACAAAGAGATGGCACTGTTTCAAGCTGCATACTTGGCTATAAAAGCTGGTGATACACAAACAGCTAAAGAAAAACTAGAACTTATAGGTGAGGGTTCTTCACTCTCTACATTGGCATTACTACTTAAGCACTCTACTATAAAGGCAAAATAATGAAAAAGTTATTACTCATCACATTTGTAACTGCTGGATTGGTTCTTTCAGGATGTAGTAGTAAAAAATATTTTGAACCTGAGGAGACTTATGCACCTACAACTACAACTTCTACATACAGTGGAAGTATTGTAAATATTAGTAGAAATGGTGCAACACTTAACAACAGTAGATACATCTCAACTAAAGGGGTAAGTCATATTACTCTTGGAGAAGGATATAGATTTTTAAGTCAAAGTTCTACGTATGTATTGGCTGGTAACATTGAGGGTGTGTTGAAGATTATTAACAAAAAGACTGGTGAGACACTGCGTTCTATCTCTCTTCATGTGCCTATCGTATCTGCTACTATTTATAGAGGTATGATAGCGTATATCTTAAATAACAATACCTTTGGTATCTATCACATTAAAAAGAACAAAAAGATTATAGAGAACCGCTCGGAGAGAACATTTGCTATTGATACAAGAGCTGCGAGTCCTATGTTTATTGACAGTTTAGCTGTGATGCCTATGCTAGATGGTAAAATTATTATTTTAGACTCAGCAGGTGACACTGAAAATGCAAAAGTAGTTTATATTAGTAGTGAAAAGATTTTTAATAATGTTGTTTATCTCTCTCGTATGGGTAATACTATGGTAGCAGCTACACCACGAAAACTTATCACTCTTGGTGAAAATGGTGAGTATGAATACCGTGCTAACATTTCAGAAGTGGTGACATCTAAAGGGAAGATTTATCTCTTTACCAAAGAGGGTGAAGTCATCAAGCTTGATAGTAGCCTTAATGAGATTGCTAAAAAGAAATTTGAGTATGCACATTACGCTACTGCTACAGTATTTAAAGGAAAAGTATTTGCTTTAGATCAAAAAGGTTCACTTATAGTACTCTCTTCAGACTTGAGTAAAAACAGAGTCTATGAGTTAGGAGAGGTAGATAGCCCAGCGTTTATAGCAGGGAGTAAACTCTACAAAGATGGTACGATTATAGAACTTTCAGAACTAGGTTATGAGTGATTTACTCATAGCCTTTGAAGAGTACTTAAGTGTCACAAAGGCACTTGATACTCAAACTATCTCTTTCTACCTTACAGACCTTACTCAGCTTGAAACCTTTACAGAAAAAACACTCACTAAACTAGAGACTGTTGATGTCTTAACTTTCTTAGCTACATTTAAAAACAAACGAACACTTAACCGAAAACTCTCAGCTATTAACACTTTTTTTCACTTTTGCCATTTACAAAACTTTAACCATACTAAAATCAAAATACCCATGGCAAAAATACCTAAAAACTTACCCAAATACGTAAACAATGAAGAGATACTCCAAGCCCTACAAAACATAGACAGAAGTACAGTACTAGGACTTCGTGACTATGCACTTATACTTTTTTTGTATGCAAGTGGTTGTCGTGTCTCTGAGGCGTTGAGTGTAGCGAGAACAGACATCGTTGAGGGGTGGGTAAAGATACGTTTTGCTAAAGGAGAGAAAGAGCGTATGGTTCCTTTAGCTCCTCTTGCACAAGAGGCACTCATAGCCTATGTGAAAGAGGAGAACATCCAATCTTCTAACCTTTGGTTAAATTACCGTGGCGAACGTCTCAGTCGTATCTCTGCCTATAAGATAGTCAAAAAATACTTAGGTGTCTCACCCCACGTCCTAAGACACTCTTTTGCCTCTTCACTCATCATAGGGGGTGCAGACTTGCGTGTAGTACAAGAGCTACTAGGACACAGCTCCTTAGAGACAACACAAATCTACACTCACATACAAAAAGAGAACTTAGCAGAGACGATGCATAGCTATCATCCTTTGGGTTAATGCATGCAGATAACAAAAGTATCCATACTTTGGAAGTTGTTAACTATCATAACTCAACATAGAAGACCTCTTCTTATTGGAAATATTGAGTTGTTGCGTGACAGTTTTCGTCGTAGTAAAAAACGATATACATACATAATAGATGCCATTGTTATTTTGCCTGACCATATACACATGATAATTACTCCTAAAAATCCAAAGGAGTACTCAAAAATTATTGCTCATATTAAAAGAAGTTTTACCTATGAGTTAGAGCAAAAAGTAAAAGATGAAGCACGATGGAACTTGACAGCTTCAAGTTATAGACGCAATCTATCTGGTGTGTGGTAAAAAAGATTTTATGAACATACCATTCGAGATGAAAAAGATTATCTGAACATCCTAAACTATATCTATAACAACCCCCATAAAACATGGTCTAGTAGAGAATATAAATGATTGGAAATATAGTTCCCGTAGGGTGTTTTCCCACGAAAACACCGACAAAACCTCAAACCAATGGAATGGTAGAGAGAGTAAATGGTACAATTAAAAATGCAACTATTAAAGTAGAGACATATAAAAATATAAAAGAATTAAAAGAAGATTTACAAAAGTTCTTGATATACTACAATATAAACAGAAGAGATGGTAGTTTAAGAAGAGAGTTAAAAGTCAGAACTCCTTATGAAGCTGTACAGAGTTGGTTCAAAACTGAACCTAAAATATTTAAGATTTCTCCTGATGATTTCTATGCTACCTCTTTGAATGGAATGGTATAACGTGGTGAAACTGGACAGTGTCTACTGTTTTATGAAAGGTGGAAATAAATTATCAAAAATAGATACTATTACTGATAATAAAAGTCCCGAAAATATTGATTGGTGGATTGGAATAGAAAAGAAGTATCAAAGAGACTTAGTGGCAGAAAAAAGAGATATTAAAACACAAGAAGAAAATCCATTTATCAATTTTTTTGGTGTGAATGGAAAAATATCTTATGAAATAATTAAAAATGGTCAAAATAAGGAATATCTTGAGAACAGTTTACCATGTAATTGTACAGACTAAAAAGGAGTAAAAGTATATTTATGCAAAAAATAAAAACTCTAAAAATAAAAAACTACAAATGCCTTAAAGATTTTGAGGTAGATAATCTCAAAAGAGTTAATCTTATAGGTGGGCGAAATAATGTTGGGAAGAGTACGCTTTTAGATGCTTGTTTATTGTGTACATCAACAGATGCAAGTATGCTCTATGAGAAACTTTTGGAGATACAGACGCATAGGAACTTGGTAAATAGTGTTTTACGAAGGGAAGATAGACAAGTATATTTAAAAAATCTTATTTTAAACCATCAAAATATCTCTATGGTTTTAAATGACAATAATGCCTTGTATTTTAATAATAAAGAGAATATATTTTTATTAAAGATTCCTTTTAAAAATGAAAAGAACTTTGATTATAATACTTTATATAGTCTCTTAGATAGTCATATAAAATACTCATATATGTATTTTTCACCTTTATATATTTCTGCTTTTTCAGATTTTGACGAGATGTATAATAGAGGAATTAGTGAATTAAAACTTAACAATAAACTACCTATTTTAGAAGCATACCTCAAAGAACTATTTGGTATTGGAAAACTAGACTATATTAATAACGAAGCACAACTTTATAAAGATGGTTGGGAAAAACTCTCTTTTTATGGTCAAGGTGTAAAGACATTTATCAATATCATGATTTCACTTCTTACTTTAGAAAATAGTGTATTGTTTATAGATGAGATAGAAAATGGTATTCACTATGAATTGTTTGATAAAATGTGGGAGATAATTTTAACAATATCTAAAGAGACAAACGTACAAATATTTGCTACTACACATTCAAAGGAAGCTATAGAGTCCTATAGTAGAGTTTCTAAAAAGCTGAATGATGATGATGATATAGCATTTATCAATCTTTCTAAAAATAGAGAAGATAAAATTATTGCTATTACTTTAGATGCAGAGATGTTTAGAAGTGAGATAGCACAGAACCATGAGGTGAGAGCATGGTAAAGATAGTTTGTGAGGGAAAATCTGAGGAAATAATGAAATATACAGATAAACACAGATTAAAACTATTTACTTTATTAGTAGGGTTATTACTCTTAGTCTCTTGTGGTTATAAACCCTCTTCTCATATGATTAAAAATATATTTACCGATAAAATATATGTAGAGGTATTAGTCGATAAAGCAGAAGCAGAGAATGCACCTTTTGTAAAAGATGAGATAAACCGTATAGTCTATACGCGTTTTAAATCTCAAATCGTCTCTAAAGCTTATGCAACAAGTCAAATCTATATCTCGTATGAGGGGAGTACTTTTACCCCTTTGGCGTATGAAGACGGGTATGTAACGCGTTATCGAGCTAACATAAAAGTGAAGTTTGATATGCAGACAAAAGAGGGTAAAGTAAGTAAAGAAATTACCACAGTACATGAGTCAGATATAGAGGCAAGTTCACTCTACTCTTCAGCACTAAGAACAGAAGCGATACGTAGTGGCTTGGAAAAAGCACTAGATCAGTTTTTGGCGTATGTGAGTGCAAAAGGGATGTTAAAAAGTAAGAAGCAATAAAGATGAATTTTAAAGATTTTTTAGAAAATAAACCACTCTATTATAAAGAGATAGACCATGAGCGTGTGCATATAGCCTATAAGATGTTAAAGCCTCATGTTGTTCAACCTCGTACAGTTCATGTAGTAGGTACAAATGGTAAAGGCTCAACTGGACGGATGGTGGCACATTTGGCTTACAAGAGTGGTCAAAGTGTAGGGCATTTCTCCTCTCCTCACATCGTAAAATTTAATGAACGTATCTGGCTTAATGGTGAAGATGCTTCTGATGAGGTGTTAGAGGTAGCACATCAAAGACTTTTTGTTATGTTAGGTGATGAGATGAGTCATGCCTTGAGCTATTTTGAATATACTACTCTTTTGGCTTTTGTAGTGTTTGAAGCGTGTGATATTATGGTGCTTGAAGCTGGTTTAGGTGGAGAGTTTGACGCGACAAATGTGTGTGATAAAGAGTTGAGTATTATCACTCCCATAGGTATAGATCATCAAGCTTTTTTAGGCGATACAATAGAAGAGATAGCCTCTACAAAAATACGAAGCATACAAAACCACCTCCTCTTAGCCCCACAAGTATATAGTGAAGTGTTAGAGGTTGCAGAGGGTATTTGTCAAAATCTAGGTGCAGAGTTATCTCTTTGTTCATGGAGTGGGGCAGAGTCTGTTTCTCCTAAGTTGCTTATGGTTGCTAAGCAGAAGGGCTGGAGTGATTATCTTGTAGAGAATGCTACTGTTGCACTACAAGCGTTAGATATTTTACATATAGACTACGATGTAAATGATTTAAAATCTTTAGAACTTTTTGGGCGTTTTTACCCCTTAACTAAAAATATTCGTATAGATGTAGGACACAACCCTTTAGCTGCACAAGCTATAGTCAAAGCTTTAAAAGAACCAGTAGTTCTTATCTATAATAGTCTTGATGATAAAGATTATGAATTGGTGTTGCGTACACTAAAACCAAAAATCAAACGTGTAGAGATTATAGCTATAGATTCACAAAGAGCTACCACTTTAGAAGCGATAGAAGAGGCGTTAAATAAATTGAAAATTTCTTATAGTCATTTTAATACTCAGATAGATAGTAATGAGAACTATCTAGTCTTTGGTTCTTTTTATGTGGTTGAGAGGTTTTTGAAAGGGTATAATAGTGAGACATAAAATAAATAAGGAAATATTTTGATTAAATATTTTGGGAGATATATAGAAAATCTATCAGACACGATGGCTTTAGTCTCGTCAAAGGGCGACACTAAAGCATCTCTTCCGAATTTTGGAATAATTGAATAGAAAAACTGATATAATCCTATAAAAAAGGTGATTAAATGCAATTTGTTGATCCCAAAAATGATTTAGCTTTTAAAAAGATATTTGGAGATGAGAGACATAAAGAGATTTTAATCTCATTTCTCAATAGTGTTTTAGACTTTAAAGATGAACAAACCATTGTTGATGTAACTCTTGCAAATCCCTACCAAGTGCCAAAAATTCCTGAACTTAAAGAGACAATACTTGATATAAGAGCGACCAATCAAAAAAAAGAAGAGTTTATCGTAGAGATGCAAAAGAAAGATTTAGGAGATTTTGCAAAAAGAAGCCTCTACTATACAGCCAAAGCCTATGTAGCTCAACTTCCAAAAGGTAATAAATATACCAAACTCAAAAGAGTCTATTTTATAGGACTACTAAACTTTAATATCTTTGAAAATGAGAGTTATATATCAAGACATCTTATCATCAATCAAGAGACACAAACACAAGATTTAGAAGATTTTGAGTTTAGTTTTATAGAGTTACCAAAGTTCAATAAAAGCTTAGATGAACTTGAGACTATCTTAGATAAATGGATATTTTTTATCAAAAATGCCAATGATTTAACACTCATTCCTCAAACTTATCAAAGTATTAAACCATTTAAAGAGGCTTTTAACATCGCTACACAAACCACTTGGAACAAACAAGAGTTAGAAGTGTATGAGTATATGGCTTTAAAAGAGTTTGATGAGATAAATGCATTGGAGACTGCTGAACGAAAAGGGGAGAAGAAGAAAGCTTATGAGATAGCAAAAAATCTATTAGATGTTTTAGATAGCAAGACAATTGCATTAAAAATAGGTTTAAGTATTGAAGAGATTGAGCAATTAAAAAACTCTTAATATAAAAGTAACATTTATTAAATATCTTGCAAAACCTAATTTGGAAGAAGTACAATAGAATAAAAAGGTAAAAAATGAATGTAAAATCCAAAACCGAAAGAATGCAAAATGTACCAAAGTAATATTTACCAATACCTAGAGACGTTAAAAGAGGAGAAACTTCTTATCTGTAATAACGATAAAGAGGCTGTGCAGGTTCGTGATGTTGCAGTTTTACTAGGTTATGATACTTTTGTTTTACCTGATTTGCGTGTGAGTGTAGGGGAGGATATGCGAGCTTATGGGGAAGATGTGCAGTTACTTTTTATAGAACTTGCAAACTACCATGCAAGTGAGAAGAAAAAACTACTTATCTCGCCTCTTCGTACGCTCTTAGTCCCTTTTCCTAAAGCAGAATTTTTTGGCTCTGAGTGTATTGAATTTGGTGATACTCTGACTATAAAAGCGTTAAAAGATAAGCTCTACCAGTGGGGGTATCACTTTGTAGATATCGCTTCACAAAGAGGAGAGGTCTCCTTTCGTGGAGATATCATAGATATTTTCCCTATAGATGCAGAAAAACCTTATCGTATCTCACTTTTTGATGAAGAGGTTGAGACGATACAGCACTATGATGAAAATACGCAAAAACGTTTGAGCGAAGAGTTGGAAGATTTTACTTTTACACCAGCATTTTTGGCTTTAAATGAAGCACAATATAATGCGTTAAAAAGCAGAACAGAAAGAAGCAGATACGATACCTTTGTTAAAGATATAGACTCATTAGGCTTATGGCATTTAGATGAGCTAGGAGAGAGTGCATTAGAGCAGTTTTCTGGAGTTTGGGCAACCTCTTTAGAAGATGAGCTTAAAGAGGTGTATGACCTTACTAAACCTCTCGTAGAAAGAGAAGCTTTTAGCTTACCTGCTATCCCTGAGGGGTATAAATACCGTGACTTAGAAGTAGTCAACCCTAACAAGTTGTTAGAGTCACATAAAGATAAAAAGATTATTATCATAGCAAAAAATGAGAGTATAGTTCGAGGAAGTGAGCTGGGTTCTTTTGCCAATATAGAGTTTGTTTATCAAGAGGGGATTGTTAACATACTTGGTAGTGAGATACTGATACTCTCACTCAACAAACCACTTAAACGAAAAAAAGTAAAAAAAGCTAGTATTATAC
>Ga0256838_1000179_pt1 | contig 44667 bp, 26 predicted proteins | sample 4571419metaG_FD_185978 | JGI IMG/M metagenome (GOLD analysis project Ga0256838, IMG submission 185978) | Hydrothermal vent microbial communities from Guaymas Basin, Mexico - 4571-419 | ecosystem: Environmental > Aquatic > Marine > Hydrothermal vents | place: Mexico: Guaymas Basin | collected... | reverse complement strand
AAAAATTAATAATAAAATTTATAAACCACAGAAAAATGATAAGTTTTGAATAATTTTTAATAGTTACAATGTTGATTCATTTGATTGTTACTATATTCCTTATAGTAAATTAGTTTATTGTGAAAATAATCAATATTCTTTTACTTATTCTAATTTGGATAAATTAAATCCTAATTTAAAATTGGTTCCAATTAAATTTAAAGATAAGTTTATAAGAGAGATTAATTCTTTTTCTTTTTATAAGAAAGATAAAATATTATCTAACCAGAATATTTATAAAATAAAAAATTTAACTCCTTGAATAATATTATGATATGTTAATATAAATAACAATCTAAATTTTTGGATTATAAATAAATATATACACAAAAAAATATATAATAATTTTGTTTATGATCTACTAGTAAATTTTAGATATTATAGGTAATATTTAGAATCTAAAAAGAAAGTAAAAAATTATTACTATAGAATCTATTTCTATAATTTTAAATTTTAAAATCTTAAAAATAAAAAGATAAATATGTTAAATAAACAATTTCTATTGGGGATAACTTTCATTTTGACTTTATTATGAAGTTGTCAATCATTAAATGTTTCTGTTAGAAACGATATAAACACTAGAACTTTGCAAAGAATTAGAGATGTTATAGATAAATATGAAGATGATAATGATTATGAACTTAATGTTTATAAAAAGAATATAAAATCTTATTTAAATAAATATAATAATTTATCGGAAATCCAAAAAAAAGAATTAGAAAGAATATACTTTAGTTCTTGAAAAAATTTGTTATTATCTAATGAACCCACCGATTTATATAATATCAAAATAAAATCATATATATATTCTTTATTAGACTCCTTATTTGAAAAGGTACAGAATCAAGATGAATTAGATATGTTAGTATCTGAACTTATATATAATATAAATCAAAAATTAGATAGTAAAAATATTGATAATTATTTTAAAAATCTTTTAATTAATGTAAGATCTTATATTAATTTGAAGTATATAGAAGCAAGTTCTTCGTAATATTAAATAACTAAATAAAGTATATTTAAATATACTTTATTTTTTATATTTTATAACTTTGATAATTATGTTAGAAACTATTACCATGTTAAATTTAATAGATTATTTACAAACAAAAATTGATTCTATTAATTTTTCCAAAGAAGATGAAGAATTACTAAAAGGATTATTATTTATTTATGTTATATATTGATTTCTAATTCTATGATTAGTATTTCAAGAAAATAAAGAAAAGATTTTGTATTATTTAGATAAACCTTTTACTACATTAGATTTGGATAAATTTGTATTTGATAGTTTTGTTCTTTGGAATAAAAAACTTTGATTAGATCTTTTCCAAAAAGAACCTATTTGAAGTGTTTTTGTAGAAATGGATAATGGTGATATAGTTTTAAAAAGAGAGTTATCATATGATGAAATGGATAATATTAAGGAAGAAAAAAAGTGAAAATATTCAAAACTTGCTTTAGTTTATTTTATGTTTTTACTTTTTTTACAAGAAAATCTTTTTAATTTTAATTGATTATTTTCATTTTTAGATAAAGATGAGATTAGTCAATTAAAAATCCTAGAAGAAGTTGGATACCAAGATATTAAGGAAATTCTTAACTTTATAAAAAGAATGGAGGATTTTATTAATGAAAATAAAGACTATCTAAATGAATTTATCCAAAAAGAGATAGATAATGTTATAAATTATATAGAAAAAAATAGTGATAAAAAACCTTTGGAAGAATTAATTTATGCTTATTTTATTAGGAATATTCCATTAGATCCAGTATTTATTTCTATGTTAAATTCTAAATGATTAGAGATTAAAGAAGGGACATATAAGTGATTTCTAAATAATAATTTCTTTAAAAATTACTTTCTATTGTTATTTAGTCAGAATATTGAAAATAAACCTTTCTTTAAACCTTATATAGATTATTTCAAGAGAAATGCAACATGATTTATTCAAGAGTATTATAATAATAAACAAGAGGAAATAATAAATTTATGAATTAAAGAAGATCATAAGAACTCAGAATATTATAATCTTATTCAAAAAATAGTCATTAATAACTTTAATCCTTTTGATAAAAAAAGTAGAGATAGTTATTTAGAACAAATAGATAATAATATTATAGATAGATTTAGAGGATTAACTTATCTTGATTTTCAAACACCAGTACTTGCTTATTTAAGTCAAAACAATAATTATATTGATAATATTAGATTAGAAATAGTTTGATTAGCTAAAAAATGAATAGATTTTTATGGTTCTGAAACTATTAAATTAGTAGAAATTATATATAAATTATATATAGATGATAAACTAGTAGAAGAAAAAAGATATTATTAATAAATAATAGGTTTTGGTAAATTTATATAGGTAAGATAATTATATTAATAATATACTATTATATTAATTTGTTATTTAGTTTTTTAAATAAAGATATATGATAACACAAACACAAGAATTTCAGGACTTTTTTAAAGAGATTAAAAATATTTATAATCAGATTAAAGAAAATGAAACTAATAAACAAAAGGAAGAGATAATTAAAGATATTATCATCTTTGACGTTAGTGCTTTTCTTTTTTATTGAATTAATACCTATAATATAATAGAGGAAGAAATAAAAAGATGAAAGATCCCTGTTTTTGTTTATGATGAATTTTGAATAATTAAATCTATTGAAACTATTTGAAATCTTGATAAAGAAAAATATGAAAAGACAATTCAATTAATTAAAAATCTTGTAAATAATTTTAGTGTATTTTCTTTTGATAAAATTAAAGAATCATTAAATTATGATCATAGTTTAGAACTAAATAGAATTTTTAATCATTTTAAGGATGAATTATTACAAAAATGAGATAATTTTACTTTTGCTAACAGAATAGTAAATATTAAAGATTATATAAAATGACTTGAAAGTAATAAATATGATATTTTTGAAAAAATAACATTTACTATGACATGAAATATTTTAGTTTCTTTAACAAAGGGTAATTTTATTCAAGCAATTCAAGAGTCTATTGTTTATGATGAAGATGAAATATCTAAATTATTAAAAGAATATAATGAATTAATTACCAAGAAATCATTACAAGATACTCTAAACGATGAATATATAACTACTAATATTATAGCAAGTGTAATTATAACTGTAATAGATAAATTAGTTGATTTAATAAACCAAGACGAAAGGTTAAAATTATTCAATCCTTTATTGCAAGATATTATTAATAACAATATACAAAAATGAGTTCAAGATATTTTTTTAGAAAAAATAAAATCCTTTTTAATAAGACAAAATTCATATTTTATGTGACAAGATCTATTAGATAGGTCTATTCCCGAGATTCAGAGTTACTTTAAAGAAAATTCGGAAAGATTTATATCTTTCCTAGAAAAAGATATAAATCTAAATAAGATAGTTAATTTATTATCAAATATTTTATTCTTAATTCATAAAAAAACATTTTTCCAATGAATTTTAATATTTAAAAATAAAATTGAATCGTCATTCTATGACTATGAACTGGATTATGTAAAGATTTTAGTTACATATTTATATGTAATTTTATATAATAAACAAGTTATTAATTCTACTTTAACTATGTGGGATGAATTAATTTTTAATAATTTTGTAAAAAACTTTATTCAAATTAGAAATGATATCTAAGTTATAAAAAAATTATAAAAAAATAAATTTATAATTTAATTTTTACTAGATTTAACAATCTACTTATTTTACTATTATAAATAATCTTAATCTAAGTAATAATTTTATTTTATTATTTATTTTATTATTTTATTAAAATACAAAATGAATGATCTAGATAAGTGGGAAGATGATTTTGATGTTAGCATTTTAGAGGATGAAGTTAATAAAATTAAAGATGAGGTAGATAATAAATGTGAAAAGGAAATTGAAAAAAATACACCTAGAAAAGAAGTTAGGATTATTACAGAACAAACTGAAATCCTAAAAATTAAGTGGTTATGAATATTTTTTTGATTATTATCTAAATTAGGTTATAAATTGTTTTTTTTGTGAATATTCTATTTAGCTTTAAAAATAGAAATCCTAAGAAATTATATACTCAATTTTTATTTTGCTCATTATTTATTCTTTTTTATGTTTGTCTTATTAACTATAGATCTAATTTTATTTCTAATTCATTTTATGTCAGATGTTCAAGATATTTTAATGGATAATATATATATTCAAACAGTAGTAAAACAAAAAGAAGAAAAAATAGCTGTATAAGAAGAACTTTTTTAAAATACTTATTTTAGTAGGATTTAATTTTATTTTTATCTTTTTTTATAAATTATTTATATCTAATATGTTATTAAGACCCGATTTTTTAATGTTTTTTAAAAATATGTGATTAAAAGATGAAGAAATTAAAATTAGATGAAAGAATGAAAATAATTATATTTTAGAAGATTGTGAAACTACTAATAATTTGTTGCAAACGTATAACAAAATAGAGGAAAATAAAAAGAAGGAGGTCTTTAGAATTGTGAAAAAATATTTGACAATAACTAATAATTTTAATGATTATATAAATTTAAGTATTCTGAACGATGATTATAGTTCTTTCTTAAAGAAAAATAAGATTGATATTCAGACTTTTTATGCACCAGACTTTAATCTAAATAAATTAACTTTAGAAAATTATTCTAGACAAGATAAAGACGATAATGTTACTTTCTTCATGGATTTTGATATTAATGATTTAAAAATAACTGAGGAAGAAAAGGATCTAATAATTGCTGAATTTTTAATTTCATTTATTTATCTATTTAGTCCGCAATCTATTTTTTCATTTAAGATTTTATCTATATCTTTATACGAAGATAAAATAGAAGAAAATTGAGAATTTAATACCTATTTATTTAGAGGAATTTTTCAAGATATTAAAAAATATGCATCAATTATTTGATTTATATTATGATATTATAAATTAAAAACAAATATTTTGAAAAGATATTACTTTAAATCATTAGATACATATAGTAAAAAAATAATTAAAGATTTAATTAAAAAGGATGAATTAACATTTGAAGATTTTATCAGAATTACAAAATTCAAAAAACAATTAATTTTATCTACTGATTTATATTGATTAACCTATCATTTAAATCTTATTAATTCTGACTTCTTTAAGGAAGAAAAAAAATTCTTAGATAAATTTAATCTAAATAATATTATTGATATTTTAAACTTCTTTTATTGTTTCTTTTATTTTAATTATAAAAAATAGAATATGAAATTAAATCTAAAAAAGATATATAAAACAGTATTAGTTAGTCTTTTTTTCTTAGGTATTTTTACTAGTCATTTAACACTAGCACAAAGTAATAAAAATATTAAAGATCCTTGAATATTAAAAACCCAAATCTTAAAACTGCTAAATAATACTGACGATAAGGTGTATATTAGTCACATATATTCGGACCCTGATATTTTAAATAAAAAATTTATAATTATTATTACAAAAGATAATTTATGATATTATTATCTTAATTTTATCTCCTGGATTAATTGAAAAGAAATAACTGATTTATCAATAAAAAAACATAAACTTTTTAATAAAAATTTTTATAAAAATAATTTAATTGTTTTTGATAATAATTTTGTTTATATTGAATATGATAAAACTAACAAACAAGTATATTTTTATGATAAAGAAAGTAAACATGTGGTGGATGAATCTAATATCTCTAAATATTTTAATATAGGAATAAAAGATAAAGAAACATGAAAATATAAATGACTTTATATTCAATTTTATAATCCACAAAAAAAAGAAAACGAATTATATAAATTTTTAACTAATACTGATATTTATTCATTTCTAGGTGGGAATTCTAATAGTATTAATATGTTTAAGACAAAACCTTTCTTTACATATAAAAATGGTGTATTTAGATTTTATAATATACAATTATCAACTTCACCAGAAACTAATATTGAACCTAATGATGTTTTAAATTTAATTAAAATATCAAAATCAGATTCTATTTCCTATTTTAAGGATTGAAAATTAACTTGACATAATTTTATTATTGAATTTGATTTGAATAAACAAAAGACAAATATAATTCAATTAAAAGATCCAGAATGAAATAATATACTATATTATAATACTTTAGATACATCGTTAAAAGATAAAACTTTAATAGGTAAAATCAAAAAGGACTTAGTATATCTATTATATCAAATTTCAGATTCTAATAATAATGATAAATTTTTGAAATTTTATTTAATAAAAGAAAGTTCAGATAAAATTCAGACATGAATTAATGTTTTTAATACAAAAGTGAAAGATAATTCTGATATTCCTAATAATGCCTTTGTTACTGATAAGTATCAGTATAAATATTATAATAATAGGGTTAATAAAAATATTTATGAAGATGATAATTTTATTTTGTATAATTTTAAAAAGAATGATTATTATACACTATTAATCTATAATAAAAAAACAAAAGAGGTCACTGAGTTTAAGGATATAGTCTGAATAAAGAAAATTACATCAAATTATTGGATGTGAAAATATAATGTAGAAATCACCTTTTTAAAAAAAGTTTCAAATATAAAAAAATTACAAACTGTAAAAATAGATGAGGATGACAATATTCAATTAGAAGCTAATATGAATGATAATAGTAAAATAACATACTTCAATAAATGATTATTTGTTCAACAATTTAATATTATTAATAAACAAACACTATTTTATAAAAATCTCTGATATTATAATTTAAAGGATAAGTTATTATTCTCAGAGAATAAAAATTTCTTTATTGATTATTGAGTTGAAAAAAATAAATTTACAACATTTGTGATTAATAAAATTGACTGGACAAATTATATAAATAAATTATTAGATGAGAAATTTGGGGATTCATTAAATAAGATAAATAAGGTTAATATTCTCAATAACTGATATGCTCTTATTTCGGTAAATTATACAAAAAAAAATATAACTCAAGAAAAAAAGATAGTTAATAATATAAATTCATATTTATTATTCAATTTTAAAGAATTAATTACATTACCTGTAAAAGAAGATGAAACAATTAACTCTGTGGTTATTTCCCCTATTTATAACAAAGTTTTAATCTGGACTAAAGATAAATTTAAATTATTTGATCTAACTTCTAATTCAATAAAGGAAATTAGTACACAAAAAATTCCTTTTAGAATATCTAAGATAATATCATTTTATTGATTATTAAATAAAAAAGAGAATAAACGAACAAAAACTATAGTACTATTTTATAACAATAGCTTATATTTCTTAAATAAAAATTATGGTATTCAAGTTGATTTTGAAAATCAAGATGTTAAAATTATTATATCTTGAACAAATAATACTATTTATAATTATAATGGACATTGGATTCTAACAAATATTGATGATTTTGGAAAAACAAATATTTATATAGATTGAAAAAAAATAATATCTGGTTCTTTTTTTGGTGTTGATATTCAAAAGGATTTAATCATTCTTTATAATAAAAAAGATATTGTTTTGGTTTATTTTAAGAAGTTATTAGATTATAATAAAATTTTAAAATTTAATAATTTAATTGATAAATATATTTATAATCTTAAAAACCCTCAAGTCATTTATTTTTATAATTTATTTAAAGATACAATCTACTTATTAAATAACAAAAATATTGATAGGAATATCATTATGAATATTTTTTACAAGTATTATTCTTTATTTAAAAAATTAAAAACAAATATAAATGTCGCAAATAACTAAGAATATAAATAAAATTTATAATTTTATAAAAAAATATAAGGATAAAATAAGAATTATTTATTTAAACATTGAGTGAATTAAGATTAAAGAAAATGATATATTACAACTAAAAAAAAATAATAATAAAAATGAATGAAAGTTTATTTTATTACTTAAAAGAGGGGAAAAGCAAAAAAAAATTTTAGAATTTAAATATAAATGGATTAATGTCAGATAAAAAGTTTAAACTAGATGAACAAATGTTAGTTAAATATTCTGAAAAATTTGATAAAAAATATTCTAACTTTGTTCAATCTAATCTAGATTTTAAAAATAAAGTTATCTCAAAAATTAAAGAAACTGAAAAAAAATTAAATAAATGACAAGAAACTAATTCTGATAAATTAGCTAATCTTTTTGTCTATATATTTAGATATATTTTTTCTAGACAATTAAAAATATGATTATATAAAAGATTAAGACATATAGCAAGACATTTAGATGATCATTTGTTTGTCCTAGAAAGAAACTATGAAAAGATAGAAAAATATCTGGCACAAAATTCATCAGCTAAAATAAAGATCTTTGTTCTTTGAAAAGAACTAAGATGACAAGCAATAGAGTTAGAAGAAATTAACCTTGAAGCATTATATTATATTTATTATCTTAAGGACAAATTATTAGTTATAGAATCTATTTTGGACTGAATAGATAATGTTGGTGAAAATATCTTAAATGATAAGATATTTTATGAAAAATTAGAAAGTATATTAGAAAAATTATCACAGTTTATATTTATAATATTTGAGAAAAATAAAGAAAAGAGTAATAAAGAAAAAGAAAATGATGATTATATAGAAAGGAAAATTTCAATTATATCCGAATTATCTAGTATAGTTAAAGAGACTATAAAGAAAATAACTGTTTTAGTTACAGAATATAAAAAATTTACTGCTACGGATAATTCTATAGGTAGATCAATTGTAGATTATATGAATAAATATTCTAAATATAAGGATGTACTAGAACAGTATTATAATAGATTATATAATAAAACTATTACCACAGAGTTAAATTATACCTTTACAGTAAAAATAGAAGAATAAAAATTTAATTATATAAATTAGAAATCATGGGATTTTTCAGTAAAAAAGATAATGTTATAGAAGAAGACAATATAGAAAGTTGAAAAAAAATAGTGGAAATTAATATTAAACCTAAGGAACCTTTAAAAATTCATGAACATCTAACACTAAAATATACTTATCCTGAAAGTGCTGTTTCTTTATTAGAGTTTAGAGATGCATTTATAGATTTTTTAATTGAAAAAGATTTTGAAAAAGAAGAACAAGAATTATCTAAAAAGGAGAAAGAAGATAAATATGAACAATTAAAAGATTTTTATCAAAAGAATTTTGAAATAGTTTCATTATATAAAGATAGAATATCATTAGCTTTTCATGATATTAGTATTTTAAATAAAATTAGAATAAATTTTCTTAAATTTGTTAAGACTTATGTTGATAATGAAAATATCCAAATTTTACAAAGATATTATCAAGCGTTAGCCGATGCTGGATTTAATGTTCAAGAGGATTATTTAAATGATATTGATAAAATTAAAGCAATATCAGATGCTATATCTGAATTAACTAATAACCCTAATGATGCACAAAAAAAGTGATTTAATAATACTATAGCTAAAATATTAAAACAGCCAATAGAATTAATTACTAATTTTAGTGTTTGATATATTTATTTACCTTTTAGATTTTTTAAAGATCTAAAAAAACAGATTAAAGAAATATATGAAAATGAAAAGGAAATTATGGAAAAAATTTGATCTACACATTGAATAGATCAATATTTGGAAGAAATTAAAAATAAATTTATTGGTGATGATTATAATGAAAAAGAGATGATTGAAGAAGCGGCTAGGTTTGTAGATGTTGTATTAAATATTCTAGTTAAAAGATATGGTGCTTCGGATATTTTCTTCTTACCATACTCAGGAACAGATAGACCAACAGGAAGAATTTTATATAAAGCATTAGGTAAGGCAAAATTATTTATTGATGATATTCCTGGTGATTTCTTTTTAAGAATGTCTAAAATTATATGATTAAAAGCAGGTTTTGAAATAAAAGATGATCAGTATCAATATTCTGGTATTATCCAGTCTTTTCCTATAGATGCTATGAAGAGAGTAAACTTCAGAACTGAAACATTCCAGGTATTAAGTAAAACACATTTAGGTTGACCTATGCCTTTTACTGTTTTAAGAACATTGGAAGGTGGAAAATCCAAGACATTGGAAGAATTAAATTACACAGAAGAATTTATTAACGCAATAAGAATCTTAACTAGAAATAATAAACAAGGTATAATTATAGTATCTTGACCTACTGGTTCAGGTAAATCTACTTTATTATATTCTGTTATCTCTGAATATTCCATTCAGATGTCAGATAGATTAATTTATTCTATAGAAAACCCTGTAGAAAAAGATCTTAACTTATGGAATTTTGCACAAATGGAAATAGATCCAGCGAAAGGTATGGAATTTAAGATAGGTCTAAAGTCTTTGATGAGAATGGCTCCAGATGTAATTTTTGTATGAGAAATTAGAGATAAAGAAACTGCTTTAGCTGCATTAGAAGCCGCTAATACATGACACTTAGTATTTGCTACATTACACGTAAATAATAGTATAGAAATTTTCTGAAGACTTGCTTGACTTATATGAGAAGAAAATGAGGATAAGTTAGAAGAACTTAAAACATCATTAAAAGGTGCTATTGCACAAAGACTTGTTCCATTATTGTGTGAAAAATGTATGCAAGAAGAAGAATGAGAAATGCTCATAGAAGATCTGAAGAAAATTAAAGGTGTTGATTATTCTGAAGAACTATCTGAGATAGATAAAGTTTATATTACAGGTTCTGGTTGTAATTATTGTAAGGGTATGTGAACTGTTTGAAGATTACCTGTTGTAGAAATAATATCTTATAATAAGGTTATTAAAAGTAATAAAGAACTTTATAGATATCTAAAATGGACAATTAATTTTAAATCTATGTTCTGGTACGCAATAGAACAACTACAAAGATGATTTAAGATTGATTATAAATCAATAATAGATTTATATGATCCTGTTACAGATATAAAGAATATAGATCTAGAAACTATTAAAGATTAAAAATATTCATATTCAAAGCCCTATAAGGCTTTTTTTATTTTTGGAAATATATTATTTTTCTGTTTTAACTTATTATTAATATTAAAAATTCTAGCTTTTATAATCTAAATATTTTTAATGAAGAATAAATTACATTCTTTTTTACAGAGGAACTTTTATTTAGATAAAGATTTCTACAAAATAATAACTTTTTTTCTATTAGTTTTAATTATTAGTATTTTCTTATGAATTATGAGTTATATGAAAAACAAAGAAAAACAAAATCTAAGCATTGATGTAGATAATAATACAAACATTTGAAGGATTAGTAAAAGAATTATAGAACCAGTCCAAGAGATTAAAATTAGAAATTTAAAAGAAAAAGAATTAATTAAAGAGTGAAAAATCCAAGTTGTAGATATTACAACAACAAGTAATAGTGGAGATAAAGATGTTTTATTGAATATAAAAGCTATAGTTAAGAAAAATATAAAAAAACAAGAAGAACATATAGATTTCCCTAATAAAAATAAAGATGAAATACTTAATAATAAGGACTATCTTGAAACTGTTTGAATTGAAAAGATAAAAAAGAATTATGGCGAAGTAATGTTTAAGCAATTATTATCAGAAATAAGGTTATTTAATAATAATCAAAAATATGTTACTATTAAATATAATCCTTTTTTACTATCAAAAGAAAAAAAGGATATTATAGATGTATTAGTACGTTATCTTATAAATAGTAGTTATGATAATTATGTTTCTATAAGTAAATATATAGAAAATAATAAGATAAATTTTGTTAAGTTTATAAAATTAATTAACAATTCATTAACAGATTGGACAACCCCAGTATTTAAGATTCAAATTAATTTAAATGACATAAAAAATTATTTAATTTGTGTTAAATATAAGAATTTTTATTGACTTTGATTAACAAAACAAGAAGAAAATAAATTTAACAAATATATATCTAATCAAGTTAGAAATAAAAAAAATAAAATTCAAAAAAAATTAATGGAAATTGAACAAAAAAAATGAAAAGATGATCCTAACTATTTTAATTTAAAACAAACATTAGATAGTATAAATACTGATTGGATAAAGAATAATATCATTCAAAAGACAGAACAAATGTTCAATTATAAGAAAAATTTAGTTCTTGGGGATGCTAAATATGATATAAACAAAGTTATGACCTTTTTATATTTATGATATTTAATCGATAATTATTATCAGTGATATGATAAATATATTACAAAAGTTCAATTTTGAAAAGAAATAATAAATAATTTAAAGGAAAGATGTGTTAATAAAATATGAACCCAAACTAGAGATTTCTTAGATAGCATATTAGAAACAAAAGATTCTGTTAAATAGTTTAATTTAAATTCTATATTTTTATTTTAATAATACTTATTGTTTTAAGTTAGGTATTTTTATTTATAGATAAAACCTATTTAGAATGACTAATTTTAAAGAAATAAAAAAAAATATTAAAATAAAAGAGATTTTACAGAAATGAGGTAAGAGAAAAAGAAGAAAGATTGATAAAATATTTAATAGTAAAAATAAGGATAATAATTTAGGTGTTAACCCTAATGATAAAATTATAAACTCAGTTGAAGAAGAATTTAATAATAAAACAAATAAGAATTTTTTAAATATCGATGAAAATTTAGAATTACCCGAAAAAGATAATCTTGAACATAATAATGATGATAATGACTTAAAACAAGAAGAAACAAATTTATATCTATCTGATGATAATCTAGATTTAGATGGTAATTATAAAGAAGAAATTGTAGATAAATATAATAAACAAGAGGGTAATTTAGATTTAGAAACTGATAGAAACTTAGAATCAGAAATTAATGAACAAAAAGATGAAAATTTAAATTCAAATGATAATAAAAATTTTGATTTAGATGACGATGAGGACTTAGACTTAGATAATAATGATAATTCAGACTTGAATAATAATGAGAACCTTGATTTAGATGATAATGAAGACCTAGATTTAAATGATAATGAAAAATTAGATTTAAATAATAATAAGGATAAACAAATAAATGAAAAAGAATCAAATATTGATTTGGAACTTGAAAATTCATGAGTGAATTTAGAATTAGATGATAATGAAATAGAATTAGATAATGATAAATTAAAACAAGAAAAGACAAATTTGACTTTAGAGAACAATGAATTAGAAGATAGAGATGATTTTAAAAAAGATAAAAAAGAAGCAAAAGATGAATATAAACAATTAGAGGCAGATTTTGATAAAGAAGATGTTTTTACATCTTCAACCGATGACTTATGATTAGAAATAGAAAATGATATATTAAATGTTGATGATATCAATAAGGAACAAATAAAACCTATTGATAAGGAAAATAAACAGCAGGAAGTTAATACACAAGATATTGACAATAATAATATCAAGGAATGATCAGTTAATGAGGAAATAATTTCTATTAAAGATGAAAGCAAGGGAACAGAAGCCAACGTAAGTAATGATAATAATCATAATCAAAATAAAGATAATAAAGAAGAGAATAATAATGCTATCCAAAAAAAAGAAGAACAGGTTCCAGATAAACAGACGTCAAATTTAACCAAACCAAAGACATCATTAATAGATAGATTTAAAAATTTTATAAATTCTAAAATTAAATGATGAACTTATATAGAGTCACAGAATCTGCAAAATCCTGATAAAGATATACAACAACAAGAAGAAAAATATATAGATAAAGAAGAGATTGATAAGGATAATCAAGAATATTTAGAGACTATTAAGATGAAATTGATTGTATCTATTTGATTTGTATTATTTATCTTTTTTTCTGTCATAGCTTATAATATTTCATATTTTGCTTCTGACAATTTTAATTTATATAAGACATATTTAAAGGAACAATTAAAAAATAAAAATAAAAAATTATATATTACTAAACTAAAAAATAATTATAAAGGTATTAAAGAGATTTTAGATAATTCTGATTTAATAGTTATAACACCAGATTACTTTAAGGAAAATATAATTGTACATTTAAATAATTTAATTAAGTTAGCTGTGGAAGATAAAAAAACAAAAAAGGATTTAATCACAAAAGTATCATATAAAAATGATAAGTTAAAAGTTAATATTAAATATGTATATTATTATCAAGATGTGAAAAATATTTTAAGAAAATTAAGACAATTACAAAGATATTATATTATAGAAAATGCTAATATAAGTATTGATAAAGTATCAAATACTTATAATCTAGATTTAGATTTATTACCAACAAGCTTCTTATTAGATACAGGAAGTTAATATAATGGTAGTAGTTATATTAAGGATAAATGAGATTATTTATTTTAAGATTTTAATTTAATAAATTAATTAAAATGACAAAAAAAATTGCCTTGGATAATTCTTTATTTCAAGTAGGTACTTCTTTAGAACAATTGGTAGAACAATTTAATTCTATTTCAGAGGCTAATATATTTCTAAAAGATAAGTTAAAAGAAGTGTTACAGAAATATTGAGAATATAAGGATATTCAAAATGTTTATAAAGAATTAGAAGATGATATTCAAGAAGGAATTAAAGAATTAAATAAAAAGGTCGAAAATTTACAAAAGATTAATAAAGAAAGAGAAAATGTTACCAAAGAAATGGAAATTTTAATTTCTGAAATTAAAGAAATAGTTGGGGATGTAGAAGATGAAAGTGAAGATGACGATAACCATAATGATAATAATGAATCAGTAATAGAAAATGAAGATAATAGTTCTGACGAACCTGAAAAAGAAACAGTCTTCTCTTTATCCGAAGATGAAATTAATAACGATGAAGAACAAGGAGAAGAGGGTGATGATGTAAATGATAATAATGTAAATGAAGAAATTAATGAGGAAGTTGAGTTAGATAATTCTAAAGAGGATTTAGACGTAGATAATGAAGATGATCTAGAAAATGATGAACAGGAAGAACAAGAAAAAGATGAGAATCTAGATTTAGAAGATGAAGAACAAAAAGAAGAGGGTAGTCTAGAAGAGAATAATGAGGAAGTGCAAGAAGAAAATAAAGTGGATGCAGGTGAAGCAAATATAGAAGGTGATATAAATGCTAATTTAGATTTAAATGTAGATACAGAGGCTACAATTCATGCAGATGGAGCAGTACAAGGTAATTTAGAAGTCGAAATGGAGACAGATAAAGAAGCTAAAATTAAAATTAAGTCAAAGGCAGATGTGGAATGATTAGATGATATGTGAGAAGTATCAGTAGAACATACAATTCAACCAGAAGTAAAAGTAGAAATTAATAGTGTAGATGTAGCTAGTTCTAATGTTGAGGGTACAAAAGTTACTAAAGAAGATGGTGATAATAAACAAATGATTAAAGCCGAAACTAAAGTAAAAAAAGATAATAAAGTAGATAAAATATTAGAAACATCAGAGGAATTAGTAGATGATGAAATGGATTTAGATTTAGATGATTTAGAATTAGATGAAGATGTTATAGAGAAAGCAGATGTAGTAAAAAAAGAAATAGAAAAGTGATTAGAAAATGATCTAGAAGATATTAAGTTATAATTTTAACAATTAGTTATAATTAAAATGATTAGGCTTGTATTAATATGATTAAGTTTTTTATTTTGAATATTACTACTTTCACAGGCACTTAGTGGTCTGAAATTTTGGAAATTAATGGATATAAGATCTGCACAACAATATTATGATTCACTTTCAGATAAAAATTTAGCATTTGAGATGGATTATGTTGTATATAGAAATTATGCTGAACAAATAGCAGATAGTGAGATTAATACAAAAAATATTATTACAAAAGTAGATTATAGTAATCTTAGAAGCTGGATTAAAGAAAATAAAAAAAGATTAAATACAGAAATTATAAAAACGAATGTAGATACAAGAACAGAAGAAAAGCAATGAACTAAAAATAATTTATTTTGAAAGAAGTTAGAGAAAAAAGATTCTAATAATATCAAGAAGAAATTCCCATTTTTTAAAAAATAAGAAATAAACATTAATAAGAAATTAGTAATATAGATTATTATCTAATGATGAAAATTGTTTAAATACTACTTATTATTATTTGAAAATAAGTTTTTTATTTATTAATTTATAGATATGGTATTATTTTGAAGTATATTAGCAGCTGTGTGATTGTTTAATACACAGCAATTAACTTCAAGTGTATTTCAAAAAGATACACTTAATCCTGGACAATATACAATAAGAGTACATGCTAATGCACCTATTGTAGAGGCAAGTACTAATTATTGAACTTGTAATTATTCGGGACAAAATGCAGTTTGTAAATTGAACATAACACAACCTGTTTCAAAAGTTTTCTTATCTACAATAAAATTGGGTGAAAGAAATGATAAACATTATATTATAGATTATTCTGCTAGTGACTCAGCAGTAAAACCCGAACCTTCTATTATTGATACACAAAAGTTAACTGAAACTGTTAACCCTAATGCCACTACAACTACAACTGTAACTAAACCTGTTAATCAGACAAAACTAGCTGCAAAAAAGACAGGTTTAACTACTAATGTTGTACTAGCTTTATTAGTTACTATATTAATAGTCACTTGACTAATAACAAAAAAAAGAAATGTTTAATAAAATCAAATAAAAATTATAAGATTATTTAAAATTTAGTTTATAAATAAAAATCATATGAATAAATTATTAAAAAGAAATATTGCATTAATTACAGGTGGTTTATTTCTATTTAATTCGTTGTTTTGATATGTAAGTGCTGTAGATACACAGACACAAATAACTACATTTGATAACCAAAGTGGACAAGCTAATAGTGAAGTAGAAACACAAAAGGCTGTTCAATTAGGTATTTTTAAAGATGTATCTGAGAAAACAGCAACATTCGCTGAAGGTATTATATGAGCTTTAAGAACAGCTATGTTGCTTGACTATAGAGTGGGGCTTATTCCTAGTACAGAAGCTATAACATGAAACCCAAGTATAGATGGTTATTTAGAGACTGCTAAAATAATTTATGGTGTTCAGGTTACTAAGGATAATGTATGGACACCATTAACTAAAGATCTTTTGGTAAGTGAAATTAATAAAATTGTTCAAGTCCCAGCTGATAATATTACAAAGTCTGTTTTAACAAAAAAAGATTTAGCTGTTTTGTTTGTTAAAGCCTATGAAGGTGAGACACAAAAACAATTAACAGACCTTGAATGAAAAACTAATGATTCAGAGAATGTTGATACTAATTCGGATAATCAAAATACAGAGACAGACGGGACATCAGTAAATTCTGATGATATTTTAGGTGATGCTTTAAATGATTTGTTTAATTCAACAGATGATACTACTACAGATCAAACTATAGATGAAACAACAGAATGACAAACACAAATAACTTCAGAGTCTGTGGAAATTTCTGTGGTAAATCCATGGGAAATTAATATTAAAACTACTTCTGATATTTCTAAGGTTGTAGTAAAAAATGAGGATAAAGAGTTGTCAGTAGAACTAGAAAAAGTTGATAATGGATATAAGGTGATCCTTCCAACAGTACTAGTTGATGGTGATGTATTAACTATTACTGGATATAATCAAGAAAATCAAGTTTTCACAAAACAAATTACTGTTAAATTGGACAAAGAAATATATGTAGATCAACTAAATGATTCTATTGTTGTAGGATATAGCACAATTGCTAAACTTGTGTTAACTAAAGACACAACAGTTAAAATAGAAGTTAGTGGTCTATTTAATGACGATGACTTGGGTAATTTGTACATTACAGACGATAAATATGATATTAAATTTGAAAAGAAGATTAGAGCAAGTAATGAATATGATAGGGACTTACAAGCTGGAACATATTTCTTAGTTTTAGAAAATAAAAAATCAGGAAATTGAACAGTAAATATAAAAATTAATTGACAGTCATTAAAAGCTAAAACATATGATCTTACATTAGGTGATGTTAATATGACATTTAGTGCTGATTCAACAGCAACAAGAGATGTAAATTCTAATGATAAAATAAATTTGGTTTGGACTGTTCAAAACACAGGTGATGAAAAAGTAGTATTGACTAAATTTAAACTTAAAACTGATTGAACTGCAGATGTAAAAACATTAGAAATTTGAACTTGGGAAAATGGTTCTTGTTCTATAAATAAAGATTATACTGTGACAGAAGATAGATGAGACTTCTTATTTGTAAATAATAATATAAATTCTGCTATTAATCTAAATGTTACAGAAACAAAATCTATTTGTATTGTTGCAACAGATTTTATTGGTGAAGAAAATGATTATGTAAAATTTAGTTTAGATGATGATGATCTTTCTGTTTTATGGAGTGTAGCTAAATATCCTGGTCTATTTGCTAAAACAAGTGTATGAGATATTCTTGATTGATATGGAAAATATACTCTAAGGTCAACTTCTATTTTGTATTCACAAGCTTCTGATATCTTAGTTAAAGTTCCAGTAGGTTCAAATGTTCCATTATTTAAATGGGATGTAGATATACTAGGACAACCAGTTAGAACAGATGAAATTACTATTTATGTAGATAATTTAACTAGAGATTTTAATGAAAATGAATTAGATAATATTAAACTTGTTTACCAATTAGACAATGGTGCTGAACAAGTAATTGATATTGACACAAGCCCAGTTCTAAATGGAAATCGTTATGTATTAACATTTAAAAATGATGTAGAAATCCCTGTTGGAAAAGGTAAATTTAAACTTTATGCTGATCTAGCTAATAGTTTAGATGGTAATAATCTAAAGGTATCAGTTTTAAAAACAATGTCTAAATTTAAAAACCAAGATGATGATGATGTATATCCTGTGAGTGATGTTATTTCACCAGACTTATTAGTTCTTAAATCAGATTTGGATATTTCTTCTACTATTAAAACAAGAAATGTTCTTGTTAATACTACGGATATCCTTGGTGAATGGACTATAAATAATTTAGGTGGTACACCTGTAACTATTTCAAAAGTGAATTTAGAACAAAATACAGCAAATTGATATGTAACAGGTAAATTTAGTATAGCTGCTATTGGTTATGTAGATTGAGTTCAAAAAGATGATATTAATCCTTCAGATGTAAAATTAATTACAAATTATGAAAATATCTTAGATAAAAATTCTTATAGTTTTGCCATTACTAGTCCAGTGACTATAGAACCAGGTAAGTCTGCAACATTTGTAGTTTTGGGTAAAATTAATGATGAAGGTGTTAATGATGGTGATATGATGGAATGGACTATTCCTGTTAATGGAATTACACTTGTGACTTCTTATGGTTCAACTGTAACTAATGATAACTCATTATCACTAGATATTTTGAAGGCTAGATTGTCTGGTAAAGCTACAATAACTATGCATGATGATGTAGATGATGCTAAAATTAAATCACCAGCAGATAAATATGTTTCTCTAGGTAGATTTACAGTTGATGCACAATATGAATGAATTAGATTGAATAAGATTAAATTGGTTGGAATTAAAAATGATACTGAAACTGGATTCTTAGATCTTGATAAAATTTATATTGTAAGATCTGATGATACTAGTTGTAAAACAGATGATATTGATTTTGATAATGTTAAAGGTGTAGGTATTGTATCTACTAATAATGATAGTGTTGTTGTTTCTATGAATGAAACTGTAGATAGAACAGATGAAGGTGCTGATAATTTACCTAATTATTGTATTTATGGTAAACTACTTACAAATGAATCTGGTTTTACAAAAGGTAATCTTAAAGTTAAATTTGGAACAGCTTCAGATTTTGAAGTATATGGTGTAAATACAGGTAATTTATATAATACTACTAGTCTTAGTGTTTCTGGTGAAGGTAGATTAGTAAACTTCTACCCAGCAGTACTTACATTTAATACAAAGTCTGTTGTACCTAATACAACTGTTGGACCAAATAAAACTTTGTTGGAATTTACACTAACTAATAATGATGATGAAAATATTAAAGTTAAAGAATTAAAATTTAAATTAACAGCAGCGCCAGAATTTGTAATTAGAAACTTTAAATTAGTTGATTCTGTAACAGATGATACAATAGCAACCTTATATCTATATAAAACTACATCAGATGGAACACCTATAATAGATTTTAATAATTTAGATTACATGCTTAACAAATATTATAGTAAAGACTTAAAATTAGTAGCTGATGTATGGACAAGAACAAATGATGTTTCTGCAACAGCAAGTATTACAGTGAATTATGGTAACCCAAATGATTCTGATACAAGAAAAGATTCTTCTATAAGATATGTAGCAGTAGATGATGAAAATAATGAAGTTTCATATTCAAATACTATTCATGATGTATGGTTTGTTAAGACTGATGATACTAATGTAAGTGGTAATGAATCAACTTATACAATTATTGATACTGATGGAACAGGATTAATAGCTACATGTAATTCATTAATAGATGAAAGTAAAACAACAGCAACATTCCACTATGATGAAGATAATGACAAATTTGTTTGAACATTTGTTCTAGGAATGAATTCTAGTAATACTAATGAAATGACACAAACTGTAGCTGACAATCTTTGATTCTCAATGCCTGATTATTTGCAGTTATTTAATATAAGTGATCCAACTATTGATTCTAATGGTAATATTGTAGTCAATTTTGATTATACATTAGATGATACAACAAAACCAGTACTTTGAACAGATATTCCTTTATTTTCAGCAGATAATATTTTAATTCATACTTATATAAATGATTGTTATGATACAACAAATAATAATCCTTCTTCACCAGACTACTATATAGATAGAAATAATTCTACTGAAGATATCTTATTAGAAACTAATTCAGACAAAAATAATTTGCAAGTTAGTACTATGAATAATGCTACTGAAGGTGATGGTAAGATTGAAACTAATGACAGAATTAAAGTTACTGTTTCCGATATTGATAATCAATCAAATGCATTATATAATTTAATTGGTGGTGATATAAATGATACTGATGTTTCTGTGACATTATTGACAGGTGCAGATGTAGGTGTAACTGGTGATACGGTTAAAGATGTTATAAATATTAATGATAAAGTAGCATTTAGATTTGTTGGATTGTCTTCTGATTTAGTACAAACAGATGGTGGTGATAGTAATGCACAAACTGCAGATCTATTATTTGGTAGTTCTAATAATTATAATATTGATGTTCTATTTAAAGGGGATGATACTATTTCCGATGTTTCAGCTGCAACAGCTATTGAAGTATATGTAAAAAATTCAGATGGGGATTGGATATCTATTGGTCAAGCTTCTTATAACAATACTTTCTAATTATATTAATTAAATATATAAAGGACCCTGGGTCCTTCTTATTTATTTATAAGGAAATTAAAAGTTATTTAATACTACTTATTTAGATATCAAAAATATTCTGTTTTAACTATTAAAAAATATATAATATGAATAAGACAGTTATCTTATCATGAGTGTTAGCAACTACATTATTGTCAGTAAATGTTTTTGCTGCTGATACAAATGCAAATAGTTCAGATAATTCAAAACAACCACAGGAAATTGATACTACTTACAGTGTTCAAAATGAAACATGAACACTTATATTAAATAAAGATTATTCGTTTTCAATTGATAATTATATAGTAATTAAATTTAAGGATGATGCTGTAGGTAAAATAAAAAATCTTGAATTTGCTATGGATAAAAAAGCTAAAGATATAGCTTATGTTTGTATGGCTGATCAAGATATCTCAGATATTTCTTTTGAAAAATATATGGAAAGAGTAAATAAATTAACTGATGAAACAAAAAAAGAAAAATGTGAAAAAGAATTTGCTTATGCTGTTACAGGTGTTATGGGAAATATAAATACATTTGATTTTAAAAAAGGTGATAAATTTCTTACTGTTACTTTAGCAGATAATAAATATACTGATATTCCTTTTTCAGATCTAGAGGTAAAATCATCAGATGATAATAGTACAATAACAAAATTTAATATAAAAAAAGAAACAAAAATTAAGGAAGAACCTACTAAACAGGCAGCGCCTGTTAAAAAAGAAGAACCAAAACCAGAAGTTGTAAATACAAAAAAAACAGGTTTAGCAACAAATATCCTATTATTTTTATTGGCTATTATTATGATATCAGTTATTAAGCTTAAGAATAAAATTGAAGCATAAAAGGTATTATTAAATAGAATAATAAAGAAATATAATATAAATTTTAAGATTCACCGGGAATCTAAATTATCCTGGTGTTTTTTTTTGCATATAAACAATAATAAACAATAAATAAAATTTAAAATATTAAAATATATTATATATCATTATATAAAATTATATAAATAGAATATACTTATTTTTTAAATTTATATTATTGATATTATAAAATAGATATATAATGAAAATAGTTAAATGAAGATATGAATATGAAATCAATAGTAATAGTAGAAATGAATATAAAAGAAATTTCTTCAATTTTTTAGGTATATATTTTATTATATTATTTTTATTAGCAACTAAGCATTATGTTAATGCTAATTTTATAGTAATAAATACTATTATTTTGTGATTTTTTACTTTAATTATTCATCAAAAAAATCTATATTTAGGTTTTGATATTTTATTTAAAATCTTTTTATTTAATAAATATGATTTTATTAGGAAACATGCTTATTATAAGATTTTAGAAGAAGAATTTCAAATTTATAAATAGTCTTTTCTATTGTTTTTTTCATTAAAAAAGGTATACTGTCAATAGTAGGTAGATAGATAGTATAAAGAATTGGACCACCTTAAAGAAAGGTGGGAATTTTCCGATTATATAATATATATAGTAAATTTTAATTATTAATAAAAATAACAATGATAACAGAAATTATTTCAATAATTATGGATAAATTAGCTGGAATTGTTCTTTGACTTATTTGATTATTGATTTTGTATTTTGTTGGTGAACTTGCTTGGAGTTTATTTATAGAAATGCCAATATTTTGGGTTTCTATATTTGTAATTTGGTTTATTTATTGGTGGAGGAAGAAATAAGTAAATAAAATTATATTTTTTATTTAGTTATATTTAATAAGTTTATAATTTCTATTTAATTTTTATTTATCTTAAAGTTTATAAATATAACAAACAGGTTAATACCTGTTTTTTTTAATATTTAAAATATTAAGATTTATAAATAGACAAATACTTATTATAAAGTATTTAAACGATTTTTTATTTATTTATTTTTAAATAAAATCAATGTTTTCTAGATATGTACAAAAAATATTTCTGGTGTCATTTTTATTAGTTAGTTTCTTTTGATATTCAAAAACTTTCTGACAGAATATAGACTGTCTTCAACTAGATCAAAATAAAGATATTCAAACTAATTTTAAAGAAAGTTATACGGGACATATAGAATGCGGTTATTATGATAATTATAATTTTAAATTAACACCTTTAGATGATTATAATGTAACTGAAAGGTTTAATATTACATGAACAGATAGATTTATGCTTTTGGATAATTCTACAGATAAATCTTGGATTTATAAATGATTAGACCCCAAAAAACAATATATGGTTGATCTGACAAATTATTTTGATAAAGATTGAAACTTAAAAGATTTTGAAGTAAAAATTATAGATGAGAATGGTAATCAGGTAGTTAAAGTTTTAGCAAGTAATTCACAAACTTTACCTATTTTTAATTTTTCAAAGCTTGTTATATTATTTTTAGATAATGTAAAAATTGATGATCTAAATATCTTATATTCAACTAAAACAAAATGAGACCTAGGTAAAATTACTATCTCTTGAATTAATGCAAAGGATTGGTATGATTCTAAAGGTACTTGTAATGGTAAAGACTGTACAAGAAAATATTTTTATCAATGGGTATTAGGTACTCCTAAAAATTGAAAGGTTGATAAAGTTTTATTAAATATTTATTTTGATTTTTGAAATGATTGAATACCAGATACAAGTGATTTAGTATGGTCTACATCTTATACATTACCAACACCGTTAGATGTAACAGAAGCACATTTACAATTTGATGAAACATATAAAAGTATTGACTTAGGAAATATTAGTAATTTATGATTTACAAATTCATTTAAGTATTATAGAATAAAATTTTATTCTGATATCATAGATTGAACTTTTATTTTAAAAGGAATTCAAGAAAAAACATTGTTACCACAAGATGTTGCATCAACATTATGAATTAGCAAATTACCACAATCTTGTATAGATTTAGGTGAAAGTGGGGTTCAAACAAATTGATTTTATACAATATATCCAAAACTAACTTGAAAAATTTGAATTAAAACGGATGATAAAGGGATTAGACTATGGGAAGATTGAACTTATGCTAAGGATTGTTCAGGATATAAATACCCAACAGATTGAATACATATTTATAGTGGTTCTATAGGTTCAGGATGGTATTGGGTAGAAACTAATAAACCAGTTAAATTGATAACCAAAAGATCGTATAATTGAAATAATGATGTTTTTACTGTTAATTTAAAAGATGTATCAAAATTACAATTTAAAATGAAAGTTAATTGATTTAGAGATTGACGGAATAATGTCTTAGGCTGGGATCCGAGTAGTAATAATGATCTTTTTTTATTTGTATTGAAACACAAATATTATAATAAATATTGATTTGAAATTAATAATCATGAATATTATTATAATCAAATATTTGAAAAAGGTAAAACATATAATATATCCATAGTGTTTGATTGGTCTAATAAAAAAACTTTATTTTATGTAGATAATAAATTAATAAAGAAAATAAATGAAGTGCCAAATAAGAATGATAACAAATTATATGTTGGTAATGAGAATGGTAGTTCATATTCTAATATAACAATATCAGATTTTTATGTTTATGATACAAGTACTAATACAGGTCCTACTAAAGTATATTGTGATATGGTTACTAATGGTGGTGGTCGGACATTAGCAGCAAAAATAGCTAATAATTCTGATAAGTGGTATTACGACAGTTCTTACTGGACTACTAATAATACTTTAAATGAAGATACTATTTCAGATATTAATGCGGATGAAGATTATAAAAGTGGTGTGTTTAACAATAGTACTATTAATAATATTAGAGTATGTATGGGGGATCCTAGTAATTGTGTAGAAACATGAAATATCTTTAATAATACATTTAAAGATATATTTAATAGTAGTGAAAATTCTATTACAACAAATATTTGAAAAAAACAAATGTTAAAATTAGGATCTGTTCCAAAAGATTTTTTTGCGAATCAAAATTGAACATATAAAGAATGAATTAATTTAGCATATAAACGATTTAAAGTAAGGTTTGGTATATTATTTAATAATGAGAATGATACCAATTCTATGGATTCATACATTGGTATAGGTATTTCACCACATTGACAAAATTGGGGGGATGTTCGGTCTGCTAATTCTGCAGGATGGAAAGTTCGGACACCAGGTATAAAAAAAACAAAACAGGCTTGGATTTGGGTTAAAAGAAAGCCAGACCCAAACATTTATACTGGTATTCAAGTATATTGTGATTTTACTACTCCTTGAGGTCCTTATTGATTTAAGTGGATTAAAGATTGAATTAAGGTAAATAAATGAACAAATACTACAAGTTGCGAAGAATTTTGATTAAAACCTATTGCGCCTACTAATTATGATATGTTAAGAGCTGCACAAAATTTTGCTAAAAATATTGTTGGATGGGACTACTATAATGGAAGTATAGTTTTCCCATTATTTATTTATAATACAATTCATAATAGCTCAAGTTGTTCTTCTTGGGATAGGTATAAAGAAATGGTATCATGGAACCCTGATTTAACTGATTGATGGACTTCTTCCTTATGATCTACAATTCAATGGTATATGGATATGGATAATACTAAAATCCGGGAACCTAATGGTGATTACTATAAAAATGCATTACTAGGTTATCGGTATGGTGAATATTGATTTATTAGACATTTTAATGATGCAAAAGATAGTTATAGTTATGATGATTATATTTGTGTAGATTCAAAAATAGCTGATTTATATAATTACAATTCAGAAGAAGCCAAAAATACTTCGTATTCAAGTTGTAAAGATATAAAAAATAATAAACCAGAGGCTAAAGATTGATATTATTGGATTAAACCTAGTGGTGTGAATGTCCCAGTTAAAGTATATTGTGACATGACTACTAATTGAGGTGGTTGGACAAGAATCAAAATTATAAATAGAAACTTTGGTGATAATTTTGTAGAAAAACTAAGGGATATGTGATTAACTTATTCTGAGGTATTAATTAAAGATATTGAATGACATAGTTTCTTTGACCAGAATAATAGGAATTCTAGTTGGGACTTACACAACATCCCTTATTATAATTTGTTATTTGTGGATTCAGATTGAAAAACTTGGATGGTATGACATAGAAATTGAAATTCTAATTGGAACTCTGATCCTTGGAGATGATGTAATAATAACAATACGCCTAATAATTTTATTCCATTTAGTAATATAACTGTGGTAAATGAAGGTAACTGAATTTGTTTGTATGGTTCTAGTAACTTTCCTGAATTATGTGCAAGGGGCGTAATATTTAATTTTGGTAAAAATATACGCTTAACTAAAATAACTGATATGGAAAGTTATTATAATGGTTGTACAAGTGACAATACCCTTAAGGCTTATATGGATATTTATGTTAGATAGGTAATTAGAAAAAAGGTTAACTTATAATTTAAGTTAACCTTTTTTATTTTTCTAAAAAGATTTATACATATAAAATTACAAAGACAATACTAGAACTTGTTATTAAAACTATTACTTATTAAAAGAAATAAAATATTTTCTAATTTTATAAATTTTAAAATATATAATATGATAGAAGGTATATCTAAACTTTTTAGGAAAAAACAAATTTCTTTACTATCAATGTTTCTATTAATATTTTTTATATTATTTAATTTGTTATGAAGAACTAATGCTTATAATTCATTAACTGATTTATTTCAGACAGATAATAATTTAATATGAAAATCTATATTAGTCCCTTTATCTATCAAATTAACAGATTATAATTTGTATTGAAATTATGTAAATATAAAGATAGAATTATATGATTGATTTAATAAAGTTGAAGCATTTAATGACAATGTTAAAGTTCAAGATAATTGATTAGTAAATATATTAGTTTCTGTGGATCCAACTAAATTAAACTTAAATAAAAATATTGTTTTTAAAATATTTATTGACAATAACCTTATTTGACAAATTAGTAAACAAGTAATAGCAGGGGCAAGTCTAGCAACACAGAATGCAAAGAAGATTATTGATGATTATGGTAAAGTAATATCTATAGATAACTTGTTGTTAAAAACAGATTATGAAGATAATTTATCTAAAATAGAGGAGAAAATTAATAAATATAAAAAAAGATTATTATCAAAAACTGATATCAAAAATTATGTCATGCTAAAAAATGGAAAATTAGATTTTAGTTTACTACCATTTTCGATGAATAATTTAGCTTGTAATATCCAGGAACCGGATTTAAAGTATATAGAAGATAATTTATGAATTAATATAGATAGAACAAAAGTAGTATATAATATGCCTTGTGCTGATTGAATGACAGATTTGCATATCCTACTAAAGATCATAAGAGCATATAATCAGGATGATAATTTATTAAAAAATTATTCGGAATAACTTAATTTTAATTTAAATTTATAAATAAAATAAGATAATGAATATTTTTAAGAATTTAAATTTAAAAAATAAAATAAGTCAGATCAAGGTCTTTCTTGCTTTATCCTTAGGTTTCTTATCTTTTTGATTCTTTAATAATTGATTTGTACAATCTTATACATCTGGATTGTGTTCACCAACTATAACTACTAGGTGTGAACCAGACAATACAAATTGAACATATTCTTTTTGAACTAGATTTAAAAATATTACACCTGGTTTTACTAAATTTACGGATACTAGCAGTTGGTCTGATTTAACTAAATTGCCTTTAAGATTATGAGAAAGTTTTATTAAGGTAAATTTAAAAAATTCTAGTTGGAAGACTAATGCATATCTGGTAAATGAAATGAATAGAGGAAATATTAAAAGTTATACTTTTTCTGATAATGAAGTTACTTTCTTAAAGAAATTTATAAAACAAAATTGGAAAACAGCTAATTGAGATAAAGAACAAAATAATTATTCGGAATGAATGTATGCTTCAGAAGGTCCTTGATTAACCACTAATCTTTATAGAAGTGATTTACCTTCTGTTTTCCCAATTGAGAAATATAAAAGCTTAGCTGTTAGTTATGATTATGGAGTAACATGAACAGAAAAATATTTTGATTATCCAATCTGGGACATTTATAGATATTATATGACACCTTTATGGAGAGATTATTATAGTAATTGAAATTCTGAAAGTTGGTGGATGATTAAGGGTGCTATGATCTGATTTGTAGATTGAAATTTATATAAGAGTGATAAATATATATGAAGTAGTAGTCGTCCTACATTGTCATGGTTAATTTGACAGGCATATTGAGTATCAAATGACAAAGAAAATTTAATGAAGGTTTTAACTTATGGGGCCTATATTAAAAAGGAAGAATTAGTTAAAAATGCATCTAAGGCATATTATTTTGATAGTTATTTAAGTTGAAACCTTGACTCAGGATATACTAAAAATAGGATTTCTAATTGGAAACTAAATACTAATAACAGTGAATCAGGTATGTTATGAAATAGATATGATATGCCATTAATTTTCTGAATGGAATTATGATTAGTATCATCTTATGATGTTATAGATTGAACTGTAGATTGTGAAAAAATTTCACAATCTTCAGATAATTTAAAATATGCAAATAATAAATGTAACCCAAATAATAGTTATTCAGATAGTACTTATAGTTCTAGTAACATTTTGCCTAGATATCATAATTATACTATTAATTCCGTTAACGATTTACAAACCTTAGTTAAAAATATTTGGAAAAAGAAAAATGAAGCTGACTTTGCATCTAATGATTACAAATATTTGATAGGTTCTCCAGGTAGTAAATATTTTCTTCAATCTAATGTAGTATGAACACCTTCATGATTACAATATTATGATAATTCAAGAAGAGCAGATTATGGTGAAGGTGCATATACAAATCTATGGGGGTCTGTAGATTATCTTTTGCTAGTATATAAATTTATGACTTATGGTGTTGAATATAAAAAGGATACCCCAGCAGCACCAAATTATTTGTTTTCTTTCATGCTTACAAAGTCTTTTAATGCAATCCCTGATGGTGGATCTAGTAGAGATATTTGAGTTACTGATAAATTATCCTTTATAAAAAAAGTAACAGATAAAGATGAAACCACTAAATCATTTTTGAACATAGATATTAGTAAAGAATGAGTTAAACTAAATTCTTTTGTAGATCATTGGATTTTAGTAACAACATTACCACCAACACAATGGTCTTCATCACTAAAAGTAAAATTTAGTGCATATAAAAATGGTAGGATTAAGAGGACTAATAAGTTTACTATTAGTCAATATCAATTTAATTATAAGACAGTATATTCTGATTGAGCAGAGGTATATGTAATTTCACTTGATCCTTTTGTTAATTCTAGTGGAGTCCTAGAAAGTGATGAAGCTATTCAATTAGTAACTATATTCAATGGAACAGAATATAATAATAGTTCATCAAAGATTAATTGATATGAATCTAACATTCCTATTTCTTGTGTTGGTGATGATTGTGATCCATGAACAGATAACTGATTAACCGATTGAACAAGTGGTGAAGTCGTTGATACTACTTTTGATGTTGCAGTTAGATTCCTAGATAATAATCAACTATGATATGTTAGAATGACATCTGATTATGAAAATGATTATGATACATTAGCAAGTGAGGGTGTATCTTGGAAATATTATCCTGCAGATAAATTAGGTGTAATAATTACAGCAAAAATATCTGTATGAAATGATTATTCAAAACAGAAAATGTTAGATGATTATAAATGTTATGAGAATGGAAGTTATGTTTATTGTGACGTGGTTGATTTAATTAATAAAAATTTCTTTAAAAAATATTCACCAATTACTGTTAAAGCAAAAGTTTGTAATACTAGCGGAAATTGTTCAGAACAAGAACTATGAGAAATAGAAAACGTTTTAACACAAACTTATACAAATTTTGGATATTGAACAATAGAAGATAAAGCTGAAATAGTTTGATATCAAATTTATTCAGCAGAAGAGATATTTAATAAATTCAATAGGGCAGTTATGCCTAGGTTATCTAGTTCTGCTTCTAGTAAGATTTGAAATATAATGGATTCTTTAGGTTGAACAAAATTTAGTATTTATCTAAAATTCTATGATGAAAATTGAAATGAAAGAATGGCACGTCCAGGTGAGATATTCTATAAGGTAAAAAAACCAACTTACTGTAAAGTAGATTATACTGGACCATCTAGTGCATCATCAGAAGATAGTTGGTCAAGTCTTGGAACATTAGTAAAATTAGTATCAGGCGATTCTGCTATTAAAGAAGTTGATGGATATATTAAGGATGATGATGGTTCAACAGTAGGCTCAGCATCTAACTATGTAGGTTGAGCTAATTCAGCTTGAGTAGATAGTAGTTCATCATTGGTAACTAGTAGTAGCGCAGATTACCCTGTGGATATGAAATTAATTGTTTATTTTGATACTGAAAAATGTACTAATTATAGTCAAACCTTATATCCAAACATTAAGATTTGTCCTAGTAAAGTAAGAATTAATAACTTTTATGTAACAAAAGATACAAGTAACCCCACAAAATACCATCTTAAGGCTTATACATCTTATCCAGGATCAAGTTGTTGATCTGTTTTAAATGAAAAAATTACTATTTCTTATAATAATACATCTGAAACTATTAATCTTAATAATTGTTCTATTGGAGATGATGGTTTATTGACTTGCGACTTTAGTTTAACAGAAAATGTTATAAAATATATAAATAATAATATAACACCTGATAATATTAAGAAAACATTATCTACTAAATTATCATTTGATTATTCTTCAAGTACAGGCGGTGGTTGAACTTCTACTAAAACAGAAGATGTGGATTATCAAGGAACATGTTTTGGTAAATATCCATATTTCTCTATTAAAGAGATTAATGGTGATAAGATAGTTGATACATACACACTTGATACTTCTAATTCAAATAAAGTACAAGAATTTATTAACTCATTCGCTTGAAATGATAGAAGATTAAATAAAAGAAGATGGATAATAAATTATATGTGATGTTATAAACCATCAGGACTAGAAATAAAAATGACAAAAGGTGAGGACACTATTTCTACTTGAAGATTACCTAATAAAGATGTAAAACAATTATATGTAGATAATGATTGAAATTCTGTTAATATAGGTGATATATTTAGTGATGCTGATCAATTAAATGAGGATAGAATCAATAATCCAGAAGAAAAGGCATTAATTTTTAATATCTGATATAAACATTTTTGAATTAAAAATAGACCTAACGATATTATTTGAATATTTACTGATATTCAAAATTATATAAATAATAATGCTTTGGATGGTAATTATCCAAGACCTGATATAGATGTAAATCTTTCATTAACATTGTATCAAAATAATTCAGATACAACATGATATACAGAAACATATTATGATAAAGTTAAACTTTTTGGATATTGTTATCCTTATCCATACTTAGTACCTTATAAAGATAAGATAAGTGTGCAAGATGCTATAATTAGTAATATTTATAAGGATAGTTATATAACTTTACAATATAGATGATGTGAACCATTAACAAAGATACAATTATGATTATATTGATGAGTATTAGGTAAACAATGACAAAAGGATTTAATTAATTGAGGAGATTATACATTACTTGGTCTACAACAATATGATTTTAATAAAGGTGATTTCTATGATAGTAAAATGACTTGTAATTCAATTGATTTTGACAAAGATTGAATTGCTTGTAACTCTGATATTGATAGAAAAGTAGTAGAAGCCTATGAAACCGTGACAATACCATTAAACCTAGTTAATAAATTATTAATTAATTCTGGTAAATTTGAGGATATAAAAAATAAAACAAAATATGATTTTGATTCTAATTCTAATATTTGATATAGAAAGGATACTAAATTGTCGGAATATTTTAGGAGAATAATTGATAATAATTATATTAAAGGATCTATGGATAATGGTAAATTATCTTATTTATCATTATATAATTTAATTAATAATGTTAAATTTAGGCTAGATATATCTGCTATTGATTCTGATTCTACAAATGATATTCAAAATGGAATTCATGATTATATAGGTTTTAGTACAGATGAAGAAATAGATAAATACAATAGATTTACAATAGAACAAATGGAATTTTATAATAAACCTATTGTTAAAGTTCCAGAATTCAAAGTTAAATTTCTAAATACTAATTCAGGTAAAGTAGAAGATAAAAATAGACTTAAACAAACAGGTATTATTGATATTTCTTATAAGGTATCATCTAAATATCCTGATGAAACTAATTCGTTTGATCAAGGTGAATATTTAAAACCTTATATGATAATTCAAGTCTTTGACCCTTATAATAATGAAATTACTTTATTGAAAAAAATTGTAGAATTACCACAAGATAATGATCATATTCAAGTTCCTATCTACTTAGATGATTCTTACCCTGATGGTATATATACTGTTAAAGCACAGGTATTTGATAAAAATGACAATAAAATATATAAAGACTTATTTAGTGCTATGTTTGTCAAAAGACAACAACCACAATTTACAGTTGTCTTGAAACAATTACCTGATGAAGACCCTAAAAAAGTAGCTATTTATAATAAATTAAATAATGGATATATAGTAGATGGTAAGTGAATTTATAATAAAGGATATATAAAGACTAAAGTATATCTACATGATCCAATTGAAGATTATGAACATGGTATCATTAATGGTGAGGATAGTTTGATTTTATATGTAAATGAATGAAAAGGTTGAAACACAGTAGCTATCCCTAAATCTGAAATTAAATATGATGATAACGTTGGATTGAATTATGTAGAATTCTATTTAACTAATATAGGTATAAAGAATACATTATTTGGTAAAATTTTAGAAGGAATAAACACAATTACTTTAAAAGATAACTATGGTGAAAAGAATCTTAATACTGTTAAATTCAATATAATTTATACACCAGCAGATTGAATTCCTACTCCTTATATTAAAGAGGACTTATCTAAAAATAAACTTATATTTAGTAATATTTTGTTAGAGCCTAAATTAATTAAGGATATTAAAGCAGAAGAAGATGGTATTCAAGCATCAAGTATTTCTGTATATAATAATAATTTATGGTTGAATCTAGGTTGAATTATATATGTAAAAGATTGGACAGGTAAAACTAGTTTAAAAATTAATTCTAAAGGTTATAAGAAAATTAAAATTAAAGATGGACACTTAATTAAATCAAAAGAATATGTTTTAAATATAGATGGTGTTTCAAATACTTTAGCTAATATTGTAATTGCAGATTATGATCCAGTAAATAAAGTTTGATTTTGATTTGATAAAAATGGATATTTATATTATATAGATAAGTCATTTAATATTACCAAATTAAGAAAAATTATTAGTAAACCACAAGATATTTATATAGAAAGAGTTAATGATGGAAGTTATTCCATATATACAATAGATAATTGAAAATTAAAAATCTTTAATATTTCATGATATACAACAGCCTCTCCTTATATTAGTTATGATTATGGTCCAGATAGTACTTTTAATAATAAAGTCTATACTGATGGGCTTGTATCATTAGATAAAAAAGATGATATCTTATATGTCCTTAAAAAAGACACAGATGGGGTAATGAGAATTATATTTATTCCAGTATATCAAAATAATTTAACTTTATCTATTAATTGACAAGATAAGGTTATTAATCTTTGAAGTAAATCAGAAATTGATATGTCTATGTATAAGGAACTAATTTCACCTATTGCTAATATTTCATTAGTTACTAATAATGTTGGTAAAAAATTCTTTGAAATAGTAGTAAAACTTCCTGAAAAATATAACATTACATTGTGATGATTTGTTTCATTAAATGGTAGAAATTCAGATATTATAGGTCTTTCATCTACTAACATAATACCATATGAGAAGATAGAATTATACAAAAATGGAAATTTAATATGGGCTAAAAATCTGACAGATGTAGAAGGTAGTGGCAAAAAAGATATAACTATTACTATTCCTTATAGTACAGATACAGAAATGTTAGTAATTAAAATGATTACTAAAGATGGTAAAATAGCTAATTTTACTATTCCTGTGATTAAAGAAGTTTTAAGACTTCCAATTCCTAAATATAATATCCCAGATGGTGAATATAGTTGAACAATTAAAGTTTTGGATAAGAGTAAGAATATTTTGTATTCTTATAATACAAAATTCCTAGTATCTAATAATAATATTTATACAGATGTTGTATTATATAATTCGCACTTTGATGTAAATAACACATTTAAAGGATTCGAAAATATTGATGGTGTTCAGATTATGTTCTATAGTCCTAAAGGTTTAATTAATATATATCATCCTTTAGAAAAATACATATCTACTTATGCATTATATGCAAGACATATTATTAGTAATGGAAAAACTGTGTCAATTAAAGATTTTGCTAATCCTACAGATCTGAAAAAATTTAATAGCTATGTAAATTGACAACTAGATTGATATGTTAAAACTGATACTTTAGTTAAGATTAATAATATTAAAGATTTAAGTAGTTTTAATTGGGATAATTTTGGTGGGTTATTTATCTGTATAGATTCTGATACAGCAAAGAAACTTAAATTTACAATAGAAAAGAAATATTGGGTAATTTATAATGATTTACAAAAAATTACTAATAATCAATTAGAACCGGAAAAGGAATATTTAACACAAGAAGTTCTTAATAGAATAAAGTGGATTAAGGAAACTAAACTACAAGTATGTCCTACTAATATGTGAGATAAATTTATTAATATAAAGGATCTATTGAAGAAATAGGAAGAAATATCTAAAGTTTTTAGTAAATAATGACTTTACTAGGTTGATATCTAGTAAAGTCATTTTTATAAAAGAAAAAAATCTACTCTTACTTGTTTTTTATATGTTTATAATTATTATTGATTTTTGATTTTAAACTTATTATAAATATTTTTATTTATTAGATTAAGTTAAAAAACATGTATAAAAAAATTTTTTTAACTTCCTTATTTAGTTTATCAATATTTGGAACAACTTTTGCAATAAACACCTACTATCCAACTTATAGTGAATATTTACAACAATATCCTGTTAATTTACAAAAACTTTGACAAAAACTGATTCAAATTAGAGAAAAATATATCAAACAATATTGACTAGAAGAATGAATTAATAAATATTTAAGTTTTAATAGTAAAATCCAAACTAAGATTAGATATTTAAAAAATTTGCCGAAATATTCTAAATATAGATCATTTTTAAATAGAGTTTTAGATATCCTAATATTTAATGCACAACAATCAGGTCGGTGCACGCAAAAACTTCTTTGAATAGTAGAACATCCATATTTAGAACCAGTGGAAAAATATTGTCCTTTGTTATTACAGGATTCTAAATGATATTTAAAAAAGAAACAAGCTGAGGAGAAAACTTTAAAACAAATTCAGAAAGTTTTAGAACAAGATTTACAAACAAATAGTAGTTCAATCTTTAATAAATATGCCCCAGCTATTCTTAATGATATTAGAAAATTTATTCAAGAATTAAACCAAACACCAGATTCAGAATTAGAAACTAAATATAAAAATTATTTGCAAAATAATAACAAATTTAAAAAAATTGAAAGACAAAATTCAAAAAAATTTATGTGATTTAATAATAATCCTAATCCTGAGTTAGTATTACCGGAAAAACGTATTTTACAAGATATTGCTTCTTGAAAGATAAATATCGGTTATATAGATAATCTCCCAAAACAACAATTACAAAATTTAATACAAAAAAATAAACAAGAATTAGAAAAGTTGTTAGATATTTTTAATTGAACCAGTATAAAAAGACATATTAAAGGCAGATTGATTAAAGTTAAGCCGACTAAATATTATTGGAAATTTATTGTTTGAAATTATGGAATTCATATAAAGAAAAGTAAACAATATGATTTCTTAACAAAAAATTGAGTAATATCATATATTTCTAGGCTTTTATATAAAGATCCTAACCAAATTTGATTTTACTATCAATCGAATTGAAAATATCATATAATTCTTGTTAATCCAAATAATGTTCAAATTTATCCTATTATTGCTGTTAAGCTAAACAATACATATACTATAGCTGATTTAATAGAATCATTAAATAGTACTAATTATAATCCTAATATTAAATATGATGATTTTAGAAAAAGAATTATAACTACTTATATTCTAAATAAACTATGAAATCAAGATAAAGATATAAATATAATAGATAATAGATTTATTCTGTTATGAAATAATTTATATTATTTTATAGGTTCTAGTTTTAATGGATTTAATTTAAATGATATTAAAGAAATCTTTGATTTATCAGACTGAATATTAACATTAAATTTTGATAATGAAACTAAAAGTGTATCTGGTAACTGACAAATTCTTTTTTTAGATAAAAATATATCTAAATACTTAATTTATTTATGACCTATTGAACTATACAAAAATACTGATATACTTTCTTTAAAATCATTTTTATCTTGAATGTTTAATAATTATATTTCTACATTAGAAAAGATAAATAATAATTATGATTCTGTTATTGAAAAATTTAGACAGGATTATAATAGTGCTATGAAAAAGATTGCAAAATTCTATTTGCATGAAAATCCTAGAAAGTTAAGTGATATTTATGATTATATTGCTAATACACTTAGTTATGATTATGCTGCTTTGAAATTATTTTTAAGTTGAAATACTAATTCTTATAAATATTTAAGAGCAGAAGATGCATTATTAACACTTAAACGTTGAAAAGGTGTATGTTCTTGATTATCTAATTTATTTAATTTGTTTACTGTTTATGCTTGATTACCTGTAGGTAATTATAGTTGACTTGATCATCAAGTTTCTATTGTCTATCATAGATCTTATGATATTACTGCAGACATTAATAAAAATTTACATAAATGATTTAATGCTATGCCTATTATGTTATGAAGGGCAAAATCTGATACAAAGAACAAAACACTTTCTGTTAATTATCCAGAACAATATAGAAAATATCTTTATAACTGGAATAAACTTCTTAATTATATGAAACAATATTGAATTAAAATTAGATTTAGATAAAAATCAGATAAAATAAAAATTAGATAAAAATAAAATTAATAATTTTTAATTATTTTAATTACTACTTATTAAAATATTAGAATCAGATAAAGAGATTATAAATAAAATTATTATTTATTTAGTAAAAAATATAAACAATATGAATTTAACAAATATAAGAAAATTCTGAAAAAAAGCATTCACATTAGTAGAAATGCTTATTGTAGTAGTTATTATTGGTATTTTAATATCAGCTTTATTACCTAAATTAAGAGGTGCACAAGATAAAGCCGCTGATAAAAAGACACAAACCGCTGTAAGAGATTATCTTATTGCACAGAAAGCATCTGATGACGCCTACCCTTTACATTTGGAGGACTTTTCCAAAAAACCATATATTGCAGATAAAAAGAAGGATGGAAGTGAATTATCTATAGCTTCTTTTAAAAAGACAAATTCTAATTGGGGTGCAGGTTCTTGGATTATGATGTATGATCCTACTGATGCTAAAAATAATCCTGCAAGTGATAGCGGCATTTTCTTAAAAGAAGTATTGTCTAAAATTAATAGTCAGGACATGGCACAGTTAACCTGGAAAGATAATACAATAGTTGGTTTAGGTTTTTTTGGTAATTTAGCTAAATTATTGCAATCTGGTGGTGCAGACCTAACTAATGATCAATATATAAAGACATTAAAAAATGAAGGTTTTACATATATTGATAAAGTAAATACATCTAACCCAGCTAAAGCTGTTTGGGGTGGATTTGTTATTTGGTTAGATAAAACACCAGGAAATGGATGAGTAAAGATTACTGATTCTACTTTAATATGAGCTAATGAAGAACTTAAGGATACATATGTTAATGTAGCATTTGTTAATGATTCTATGTATTTTTTAAAAACTATCTTAGAATGAGAAGAAGAAAAAAGAAAATTTATGACTGATTTTTTAAAGGCAGTTAATGCAGTATATCCTGATTTAATCACTAATCTAACATCTGGTAATAGCTAATACCTAAATATTTTATTAAAATATCTAGAAAGTAAAAGACAGTTAAATAACTGTCTTTTTTTATAATTAAACTTTGACTAATACTTATTTTAAAGATTAAGGTTATAATTATTAATTCTTTATAGATTTTTATTTTATTTTATATAAAAATAAATGTTGTTTAAGAAATTTGTTCAAAAAAGAATAAAATTATTTTGATTTCTAATATTTTCATTATTTTTTTGGTTGAATAATAATTCTTATGCATTGACATGTTCTTGATTTGATTCTGGAAATGGATTATACGTATGAATAACTGCAGATACAGATAATATTACAGGTAATTGCGACGATTATGTTGATTATTATAAAGGGGTTGAATCTAACTGATTTGATTGGTCACCATTGGAAGATTATATTTATTGACAATCATTTCTAGATTATTGACAAATTTCAAATTTAACAGGTGATTTTTTTAATATATATGAGAGAACTAATCAATTAAATTATGGTGGTGAAAAACTATTAGCACTTTTATGGTATAATAATTGATTATTTTATTGGAATAAAAATCTTTTTATAGGTCCTAATGCTACTTATATTTTCCCATTTAAACCAGTATATACTAATGCACAATATATTCCTATAATATTTTATGTTTTGGATAAACAATTACCAAAATGAACTATGTTATCCGCGAATCTTTATGTTACTGATAAAGATCTAACTGATACAGAGGAAAATATTGTTAATATAGCTAAATCCTCTTTAAAAAATATCCCTATAATGAATGGAAGAATTAATGTTGTTATGATAAATATTGATGAATTAAGAGGTGGATTGGAAGAATGAAAGTTGTATGTATATTTAGTAGCAAAAAATATCTATTGATATAAATCTAAGATTTTAAAGACTTATTTTAATTATAATAGGACACAGTTAAACTCTACTTTATGATATTCAGAAGAATATATTGATTATGATTGAAAAAAATGGACCAAAAATTCTGATGTAAATTTTGTTTATCTTTATACTAATTTGCAACCTAAAACTGTAAAATCTAATAATGATATTAAAGTGTCTTTATCTGAGATAACGGCAGGTAATTTTTCATATAATAATAAGGTTTACAAGTATAAATCAAAGGTTTATTTGTATGATCTAGAACAGGGCTATAATTATATAGATGTAAATGTTCAAGATATTTACTGAAATGAAAATAGAAATACTATAGATGTTTATGTTGATAGTGAATGACCAAATATTAATAAATCTGAAATAGATACTGATTATAAAATTGTTTATAATAATAAAATATATATAAATCCTGTTGCTTATAAAGATAATGATTGATTTAATATGATAATAAATGTAGTTGATGAAGCTACAAAAACTACTAAAGTTATTTTGAAGACAGATTTGGGAAAAAAGATTATTCTTGATTTAAAGGATTGACAAGATTATAAGGTTAAACAATTATTAACAAGTTTTGATGAAAACGGTGAAAAAGTAATCCAAATAGAAGCTTATGATATACTAGGTAATATTAGCAAAAAAATGATATATTATAATACTATGAATATTTCTTATCCTGTAATTACTTTTCCACCAAAGGATAATCTTATTGTTGTAAATAATGCGTTGGATTTTAAATGACTATGTTCAGGAGTATCACAAGCAGAAATTAAATATCAACTAAATGATAATCCAGAAAGTGGTTGGATTTCTTATACTGATTCCTGGGATATAAACCAGATATTAAAAAAATGATATAATTTATTTAAAGTTAAATGTAAAAATATTGTAGGTGAATCAGACTGGGTAGAAAGAATAGTTATATATGAACCAAAAGAAAATATAGGATGAAGAAATTATCAATTGGAAATGTATCCTAATGAATCAGATAAATTTATAATGAAAAGATCTAATAAGAATGCAGATAATGATACTTTAATTATTACGGATCCAGATCTATATCAAGATGTCCCATGATTTAAAGATAATAACAATAATTAAAAAAATTAATAATTTAATTTATTTTATATCTAATTAAAAAGATGTTCAAGGATTTTAGTAAAACATTAACCAAAAGTATTATATGAATTTATTTTCTTTCTAATATATTACCTATATATGCGTTAGATACCATATATAGATTTTTTCCTACAATTGACGATAAAAATGCTATTATTACAATTCAACCATCCACAGAATGATTATGAAAATATGAGATTGTGACCAATGTGTCACAATATGAAAACCTACCTAAATTTAATAGAATGTTATTAGAAATCTGGAAAAAACAAAAAGATTGATCTTTTGAAAACGTATGAAATGAAGTATATGATAAAGGGAAGATAACAGATGAAGGTGTAATATGAACTGTTACAGAAGAACTAGACCCATTGGCACCACCTATTCTTGAAGGCGATACTATGAAAAAAGAATATGTAACTTTTAAAAAGGTAGAAATCCCTTATTATAAATCAGATCAATTGCAAAAAACATATTTTGATGTATCATTCAAATCCTTGAATATTATCCATAGACCTTCTAATGATTGAAAGGTTTATCCTATAAAGATAGCAAAGAAAAATTATAATCATGCTGTGGAGGTTCAATTAACATTAGACAAACCCGAACAAAATGCCAATACATATAAATATGTTGTAAATCTAGATACAGATAAATTACCATATGAAATTAGACAACTATTATGAAAAAGAAAGTTTGATAAATTATATATAAGAGATAGTAAACAAAATTATTATAATTTTGCTGTTATGAATAAATTTCAATTTTGATTAAATTATTCAACAGACTATCCAAAACAATATGGAGATGATCCAGGAAGGAAATCATTTATCCAACTAGGTAATAGTTTTTATTATTTTTCTGATTTAGGCTGATGACAACCTACTACAAATAATATTACAACTATGATTAATTCTTGTAATGATAAAGGTTGATATTTAGATTCTTGAACAACTGTATATAATTGATCTAATACTATACTAGATTATTTTATATCACAAAATAGAACAAGAAAGGCATACTGAATTTTTATGATTAGGATATGTAAAAAAGATAGTCCTGTTTATTCTAATTTGAAACTAGCTATAGAGATCCCTAGTAATAGATTTGATGTTGCTGGAAAATTAACATTATTTATGTGAATTTCTGAAAATTCAAATCCTAGTAAGGTAGTCTATAGTTTAAAGGATATATCTTGAACAAAATTTAGCGATTATCAGAATAATGTAGTACCTATTATTAAACCAGAGGAAAATTTAATTTTTGATGAAACTGATGCTTGAATTATACCTAAAGAAAATGATAAATTAGTCCTTAATATAAGGCAAAATAAAATTTATTATTATGAATGGGATCCTGATTATCAAAAATATAAAAAACCAAAGGAATTCCTACCAAACTCAGCAATTAGTAAAGATATTCTTATAATTTCAAATAAGAATGCCCAATATAAAGTCCAAGTGTATAAACTAACTAATAGATATAGGATGTTACTAGATATGACTCCTTATGAATATGGGGAATATATGCTTAAACTTACACCTATATATGAAGATAATTATTTTATTAAATTTAAAGCTGTAAATAAATGTTATCCTGATCTAATTACAGATGCAGATAAATTAATCTTTAGTAAAATTAAGGATAATAACTGAAATCTTATTGAAAATAAAATAACTGATATTTTAAGATTTAAGGATGATTTCTTTGATTATTTAGTGAATAATGATAAGTATAATAATATTTTATTATTTGATGATAAACTTAAAGCTGCTTGTGCAGATGTTACTAATGATTCTAGTATAAGACAAAAAATAAATGACTTATATTTATCTAGGATAGGTGCAAAAACATTATCTAGTAGTTCAGATTTACAACAAATTTGTTATTTCCTAGTTAATAATGGTAAGTTCTTAGATGTGAAATGATGAACTACAATTACTTATGATTTAAGTGCTTGAGATCCTATTGATGTAAAGAAATTAACATTGGAATTAACGCCAAAGGATTTTAATGATTCATTATCATATAATGTTGATAGTTCTATGGTGAATGGTTATAGTCCAACAGTTTCTATAAAATACGAATGTTTAACACGTGATTCAAACACAGGAAGTGTTTCAAAATATAATGTTTTTGAACAAATACAATTATATCAAGTTAATAGAATAGGTAAATCAAGCTATAATTCTATGATCCCATATAATACTAATTCTATTAGATACTATTATAATTATTAGTTAAAATTTAAAATTTCTATTAATTTAAGACATACTATTTCTAGTATGTCTTTTTATTTTTATTTTCATATTTTTTATATATTTTTTTATTTTTATTAAGTTATAATATATAATTATATTATATTAATTTAGTTATACGATTATTAACTTTTTCTTTATTATTTAAAATATTATAATATGGAAAATATAAAAGAATTCTTTTTTAGTATTTTATATTTCAATTTAGAAAAAGCAGAAAAAATTTATTATGAAAAATATCCAGATTTAATTAATTTTTTAAAAAACTATAAAAAAGAACTTTTATATGGTGGTAATCAAAAAATTTTGGATGAATACAAATGATTTATAAATAATGAACTAGATAAGTTTATAGAAGATAAATTAAAACAAATATGTTTTAAAGAATTATTTGAAATAAAAAAATAGACTATCTTAATAGTCCTTCAATTTTAAAGATTTTATTTTTTATAAAAAATATTTAAGTTCTTCCTATTTACTATCTATTCTTTTTTTGTTTGTCATTTGAATATAAAAAGATCATTCATATTCTTCGTTATTAGTAATTATTTTAAAGTCATGTCCAAAATGATAATTATCTCTTCTAAAAATATTTTCTAATTCATTAGATAAATAATAATCATCAAATTTGATTGTTATATTTTTTGTATTATCTTTCCATTCACTAAGTAGACTTATAATAATATCTGTAAAAGTTTTTATATTGGTTAATTCTTCATCATCCTTAAATATTTTGATTTTAATAGGTTTTTGATGTTCAGGAATTTCAATATACTCAAATTCATCATCATATTCATCATATCCTTTTTTTAATTTTCAATTATAAATTGCTATAAAATCTAGCTTTTTTATTATTAAACCAGGGATCGTTATTCCTATATCTCATGCTACTTCGACATTAATATCTAAGCTTTGTTTTGTCATTTTTATAATTTGTCATAGGAAATAAAATTAAAAGTAAATAAGTTATTTCAACTAAGTAAATAATTAAACTATTAATTTTTTAACAATTTATTAACATAATGTTAAAAGACTGTTGAAAAATAAAATTATTTAAATAATACTATATTTTGATTTTATTTTTAATTAACTTATATTGAAATCTGATTATAAGTGTGTTTTAATATAGAATATTATTGTATTAAATTTTAATGTTAAAATTTTTTAAAATGTTAAAAAATTGTTAAAAATTTTAAAAAACAAATTAAAACTTTTTAACAAACAATTAAATATTTTTTAACAATAAAAATACCTAAAGTATTTAGATATATAAGAAAACATTTGATGTTCCCTAGTTTTTTAACATTAATTTAACATTTTTTTACTATTACTATTATTAAATTTAAATTATATTAATTATTTAATAACAAAAAATAAAGAATAAAATATAGGATATTATTTTTTAGTATTTAGTTAAAATTATAAAAAAATAAAAAAATTAATAACTTGTTTTTTATATAAAAAAATATATATTAATTATACAGTTGAATTTTACTTTTTTATTGAAAACAAATTATAAATAAATTAAGGATTATTTGTTTTATTATATCTAATATCCTTAATCTTAATGCAATTGTGACCTATAATAAAAGATATATATCTAGTTGATAAAATAGAAGTTATAATACTAGATATTAAACTAATTTTATATAATCTAAGTAATATTCTGATGACAAAGAATAAAGATCCAAGACAGGAAGTATTAAATGAAGCCTTAAAAACTATTGAAAAACAATTTGGTAAAGGTTCTATTATGAGACTTTGAGATAATACGGTTCATAGTATTGTAAAAACTTATCATACAGGTTCTTATATGATTGATGATATTTTAGGTGGTGGTTATCCAGAAGGTAGAATTATTGAAATTTATGGTCCTGAAAGTTCAGGTAAAACTACTTTGG
>Ga0256838_1000178_pt1 | contig 44786 bp, 44 predicted proteins | sample 4571419metaG_FD_185978 | JGI IMG/M metagenome (GOLD analysis project Ga0256838, IMG submission 185978) | Hydrothermal vent microbial communities from Guaymas Basin, Mexico - 4571-419 | ecosystem: Environmental > Aquatic > Marine > Hydrothermal vents | place: Mexico: Guaymas Basin | collected... | reverse complement strand
AATTGGGGCTGTTCCAGACATGCCCCGAAGAGAGCAGCAAGAAGAGATAAAAAGGAGCAGAGAATCCGGTTCTATTCGGCTCCACAAGGAAACCATACCAGCAGAACTCACAAGAGAATTGCAACCGCTCTCGGCCGTGGGGTGCAGCAGGAGCTCGACTATCCTGCGCGCAGAACTCACAAGAGAATTGCAACACCGTCTAGACGTGCTAGTGCGCAGCCCGGGCATCGTGAACGCCGCAGAACTCACAAGAGAATTGCAACGCCCATGTCCTCGGCAGCTTGACGCTCCGGTCGCGGTACCTCAGCAGAACTCACAAGAGAATTGCAACGATTCTCTTGGTTCGCCACATATACAGCGGGTACGATAAGCAGAACTCACAAGAGAATTGCAACCTTCTCCGGCGGCGTATCGCCCGCTTCGAGCGTGCGGCGGGTGCAGAACTCACAAGAGAATTGCAACATCGGTGCGTCATGGGCCTCAAGCCGTATCTTAAGCTCTTTCTCACACGCAGAACTCACAAGAGAATTGCAACTGACGCCCGCGGCCGCGAGCGCCTCGGCAGCCTCGTAGGGGCAGAACTCACAAGAGAATTGCAACCAAAGACGGACACGGCTCTCACCACATCCAACCGTTTTTTCCGCCACGCAGAACTCACAAGAGAATTGCAACTCACTTTTTCGACAGGTATATTCATCTTTGAGAGCATCCTTGCAGAACTCACAAGAGAATTGCAACGGAGCAACGCCGGAACCTCTCCCCCGGACGCCGCCAGGCTCGAAGGCAGAACTCACAAGAGAATTGCAACGAAAAAATTGAGCTGTAATGACATACAGAAGAAGCTTAAGACAACCAGAACTCACAAGAGAAATGCAACTTGTTGGTATAGATTCTAGGAAACAGTGCGGTTGGCGGCTTTGTTATGAAGAATCCACAAGGGAAATGCATCTCCTCAAACTTGTTGATGCGCCTCATCTCTCTGTACGCACCATAGAAGAACCCATAAGGGAAATGTAACCGTAGTTGTGCTGTAGTAGGATGCCCTATGTAGTTCGCAGTTCTGGTAGCTTGATAGAAGAGCCCGAAGGAGGAGTACAATGGTTTCTTGAGTAGTATTGGCTTGAGGGGATCTTGCCGCATAGTTTGTAGAATGGTAAGGAGGGGCGAGGCCGAGGCTCTGTTGGGGCCTCTGAGGGGTAGCGGCCTGGCTACATCATCTGCGGGGCGTGTCGCGGTCGACTGGGCGGGGTTTACTTGGTGGTGCGCTGTGCGGGCTTGGATTCGTCTGATGCTGCTTGCTTCTGTGGGGAGAAGCTAGACCAGAGGGGCCTGGTCCCCCAGGACCTCAACACCAACGACGACAAAGGACGCCACACATCCCTCCGGCCCATACACCCCCATAAGGTCCTACAGTAACACCACCGCCTAAAACGTGGAGACAAAACCCTAGCACGTACAGCGAGACAAACCCGGGCCCCAAGCAGAGCCCAACTTAGGGGCATGTGTGGTTATGGGCGTGTCCTTTTGGGGCTGTGAGGCCTGCGGGGTATGGTTGTGGCTGGGGCTCGTGCTCGCGGCCTCTGTGGAGTTCTGTGGAGTGTGTGGTGGCGTGTTGCCGGGTGGTTTACTGGTGTGGCTTAGGCGTGGGCTGTTTTGTGGTGCTGGCGTGTGTGGAGCCACTCTCTGATGTTGGCTATTGCGGCGGCTGTTGCGGCTAGGTAGACGTGTATCTCCAGCCTGCCTAGGTCCATGAGTGCTAGGAGGGTGAGCTTGGCGGGTAGGGGTGTGGCTGCGCTGGTTATGCCGACGCTTAGGCCTGTTGTGCAGACCGCGCTTGCGGCTTCGAAGAGCGCGTCTGCGAGGTGGGTGCCGGGTATTGTGGCTAGCAGTATTGCTGCGCCTAGTACCGCTGTGAGGGTGAAGAGGGCTACTACCTCTATGACTCGGGCTAGCTCCTCTATGTCTACTGTTTCGCCTCCGACCCTGTAGGCCTGGATGTAGTCCTTGCCTTTGAGGGTGCGGGCCCAGCCCCATTTGAACGTGGAGGCTATCACGGCTACGCGGTAGAGCTTTACTCCGCCGGCGGTGCTGAAGGCCGAGCCGCCCACCATCATGAGGGTTACCAGGGTTAGCTTGTAGAGGTCGCTTGTTGCGCCGAGGTCGTGGATGCCGAACCCCGTGGTTGTTATGGCTGAGACTGTGTCATAGAGGGCCCAGGGGACTGCCCTGGCTAGGGCTGTGCCCGCGGCGGCTAGGGCTGCGGCCGCCGCGGGGGCGGCGAGGGCGTAGATGGCTGCAAGTGTCTTCTCCTCGATGCTGGGCTCCCTGGGCTTCATCGTGAAGAAGGCGTAGAGGTCTGCGAAGTTGAGAGCGCCGACGGTCATCGCGGCGGCCGTGGCGGCCCAGACGAGGGGGTCCTGGTAGAAGCCCACGTTGGCGCTGTGGGTGCTGAATCCGCCCGTGCTCACCGCGGCCATGGCGTGGAAGAGGGCGTCGTTGAAGGGCATGCCGGAGAGGTATATGGCGAGCGTGGCGAACGCCGTCATCATCACGTAGAGTCTCATGAGGACCCTTATGCTGCGGGCTATGCTGGGCTCGAGCCTCTCGAAGCGGCCCTCCGCGAACCCCACCAGTTGGGCGGGAAGGCCAGCGAGCCGCGCGAAGACATAGAACACCACGACGACGCCGAAGCCGCCGAGCCACTGGGTGGAGGCCCTCCACGCGTTGATGCTCCAGGGGAGCTCCTCCACGCTGGGCACGTAGACCCCGTATGCGGGGTCGACGCCGCCGGTGAACACGCTCAGCCCGGTAGTGGTGAAGCCGCTGACCGACTCAAACCAGGAGTCGACCAGGGGCACGTGGAGGGCGGCAGAGACTGGGACTGCGGAGAGGAGGGGCACGAAGACCCACGAGGCCGCGACGAGGACAAGGGCCTCGCGCAGCGTTATACTCCTTGAGGGCCTGGTGGCACCCATCCAGGCCAGGTAGGCGCCCAGGTAGAGCATGGCGAAGCCCAGCTGCACGAGCCCCACATGGCCCAGCCCGTAGCCCCCAAGAACGCTCCAAGCAACGGCCATCAAGTGGGGCACTGCGGCAGCAACGAGAGGGAGCACCATGTAGTGCAGCAGCGGGTGGACCACAAGCCCGCGCCAAGCCTCCCCGGAGCCACTCGCAGCCAAGCCTCCATGCGCCCCGGAGCAGGGGCTCCCCAGGTGGTGGCCTCTACCTGGCCGGGCGTGCCTAATAACGCGGCCGGGCCCCGGGGGAGGGGCTCCGCATCCCCGCTCCGCTCACCCCCCTCCCCCAGGAGGGGAGGGGTTGCTCCTTCCAAGCCTCGCCACCGCCTCCTCTCTCCCCGGGGCCCCGCTCCCGAGGGGAACCAAATGTGGCGCTTATAGTGGGTCTCTGGTCCTCTCGGCGCGCGTCTAACGGCTAGCCGCTGTGGCCCACCCGGAGGGGCTGCCGCGTCTTGGCGCCGGGCGTTATGGCGACAGTCATCGTTGTCGCGGTAACTGTCGCTGTTGCCGTTGCGCTTGTTGGCTACGTGGCTGGGCTGTGGAGCTTTATGGGCCGGGGCTCAGTGATTGTTGCGCCTGACAGCAGCTATGACCCGTCCTCGGGGACGTTGTGTCTCCACCTCCTGCTGGCTAGGGGCGGCGATGTCGCCGTCTACAGGGTGGAGGTGGAGGGTGTCGGCTCTGCCCGGGTGAGCCTGGTGCTTCGGCCTGGGGATGATCGCCGCGTCTGTGTCCCGGTGGGTTCCCCGAGGGGGGTGGCGCCGGGGGCGCAGCTCCTGGTCCGCCTCTACGGGGCCGATGGGAGCGTCTATGTGGGTGTTGTGCGTGCCGTGTCGGGCTCCTTCTCGGCGAGCGGCGGGGCGGGCAACACCAGTAGCTACGGCAGTGTGGTCGTGGAGGTGTCGGGGGCGTCGAGCCTCTCCCTGGAGCTGGGGTCGGGGGCAGTCGCGTTTGCGCCGCAGCAGCAGTGCACACTGGTCTTCACGGACTCGTCGACCGTGACGTTCTCGCCGGGGGACGTGGTCGAGGTGGAGACGGGGGATCGGTGGCTGACACTCTGCTTGTGGAGCTCGACACGGGCCTCTACCTCTCGCTGCGGGGGCTACCCGCGCTGGAAGTCTACCGCGGCTCCGCGCTAGTCACCGCAGGCAAGACGGTGCACTGCACGAGCAGAGGCTCGGCCGCCACCTGCCTGCCCTGCAGGGTCTCGGCCCTTGACATATCCACGGACATCGTGCTCACGTTGAGCCACACAACCGTAATGGTCGTAGTCGACGGCTCTACCGTTCTCTCCTCGACCGACTTCACGGGAAGGATAGTGGTGTCCTCTATCACGCCGACGCCATCCACACGGATATACGTTGACCCACCCACGGAACAGGCCGAGATAAGCGGAGTAGAGGCCTACGTCACCATAGAGGAGGGGTAGGGGGCCTCAGCGGCGCCCAAAGAGAAGGCTTCACAGCCCTCCCCCGAGGGAGAGGCGGGCTCGTAGGTGGACGGCTCCTCACCAGCCCCCCGCTGAGCCTCCATGTCAACGCGACGGGCCTAATACCGGCTTGGGCCTGCCGCCTCCTCGTGTTGCGCGTGGCTGCCAGGGTTTCAGCTCCTCCACTCCCTGGGGCTGCGTTGTCGTGGTGGCTGCGTGGCGGAGTACACTGTCCTGGGTTCGGCTGGTGTGCAGTGCCTCCAGGGTGGGGCTCGGCACGTGACAGTTCGGCGAGGCTTGTGGGGTAGAGCGCGGCGCCGCTGGCTGGAGGCTCGCGGCGAGGACCGGCGCCTTCTCGACGAGGGGCCCAGGAGGCTTCGGGTAACCTACGTCACCTGGTAGACTTTTCTACCGGAGGAGTCGGGCCTCTCCTATACCCCGGGGTGTCCCTCCCCCTTGGCGCTGGCTAGGCGTGTGGCGAGCGTGAAGCTAGACCCGGAGTCGAAGAGGCTGCTGGACGAGCTGCAAGCCAGGCTGCTGCTTGAGACCGGGAAGAGGCACCGCCTCCAGGATATCCTCGCCGCCGCGCTGAGGCTCGCGGCGAGGAAGAGGGGGGAGCTTCTCGAGGAGCTCGAGGCACGCGACTGGAAGCCCCTGAGCCCCGAGGAGGCGGAGAAGCTGCTGGACGAGCTTAGCTTCGAGGCCGCCCCTGACGCCTCTACAAGCATAGACGAGGCGTTGTATGGTTGAGCGTCCTGGTGGACACAGGCGTCATAGTGGCTGCGTTCAACAGGAGGGACCGGTACCACCGGTGGGCCCGCCGCCTCCTCCGCGACATCCTTGGGGGACGCTATGGGCCGCCATACGTGACCGACTACATAGTCGACGAGGTGTTGAGCTTCGCCGCCTCACGGCTCGGGGAGGTGCCCGCGCTGAGGCTCGGCGCAGCCTTCTTCGAGAAGAGGCTGTTCAGGATAATCCCGGTGACGCTCGACCTCGTCTTCGAGGCCTGGGAGGTCTATCGCCGCCACCTCCCCCGGCTAAGCTTCACCGACGCAGCCACCCTCGCCGCCGCAGAGGCCTACGGCGTGGACTACATCGCTACCGTTGACGAGGCGCTGGCGGGGCTCTACCCCAGCCTCGCGCCCCGCTAGCCCCCGCGGGTGCGGCGGAGCGCCTCCTCGATGGCCCTCTCCGCGTCGCCCCGGGCCCAGCCTATGCCGAGCCTCTCCAGGGTCTCGGGGAGTGGGACTCCGGCCTCGGGGTGGTAGCCGCGTAGCCTGTAGAACTCCCTTATCGCGTCCCGCAGGTCCTCCCAGCTGAGCGCCGCCCTTGTGCCCCGGAGAGGGCCCTCGGGTATCGGCTCCATCCAGCGCTTCGGGGCCGTGTCGCCCTCGGGTACGCGGCCTGCGAGGGCGGCGTGTATCCTGGCCAGGGCCTCTGTCCTCCACCCGACTAGCAGCATCTCCTCGACGCGGGTGTCCCGGCCGGTGACTGCGTGGTAGAGGCGCTCCACCTCGCCCCGCTCGTAGGGGATGAAGCTACAGAGCCCCATGGAGTCCAGCAGGGCTTTCCAGTCACGATCCTCCAGCATGGACTTTACGGTCTCCGCTGCGGGGCCCCTGCTCGGCGGCTCGTGGGGCCTGGGCCAGCCGCGGAGGTGGCTCGCCCCCACGTCGGCCGTTGCGTAGCTGACGACCAGGCCCCTCCTGCCGCGGGGGTCCCATGCGGGGGCCTCGAGGCCCTTCACGTGCACCGCCGTCTCCGCGCCGCGGCCCAGGATCCTGGCGGCCTTCTCGACGCCCTCCGCCAGCACCGCGCCTATCCCCCTCCTCTCCGCGACGAGCCTGGCCAGCTCCCGCACTGCCTCGGGGTCGCCGAACCTTGGCTCCCTGTTTAGCCCCGCGAGCTCCTCCCTCGACACCAGGCCCCTCTCGTAGAGCTCCATGAGCCATGAGGCGGTCTCGCCGAAGCTTATCGAGTCCAGGCCCAGGTCGTTGACCAGCTTCTGGGTGAGCAGCACCTCGTCCGGGTCGAGCACGTCCGGCGCGAGGCCCAGCATGGCGAGGTTCTCGTACTCTGGCTTAACCACCACGTGCTCCAGGCCCTTCTTCTTCGGCGAGGCGAGCTTGCTGCACTTCACGGGGCAGCCCCAGCCCCAGAGGACGCCAGCATAGCGGGCGTAGAGGCCCCGGGGCGCCTCCCGCTCCAGAACCCTGTCGCCGCTGAGCCTCTCCGCCTCCTCTGGCGGGCTCCAGGGCCTCAGCCAGTGCCTCCTGGGGCACATGCTGAGCCTGGAGCAGACCGAGACCCCGTCGTTGGTCCCGTAGCGGGCCCAGGCCCTTGTCGCCTCGTCCCCTGCTATCCTCTCGTAGATCGCCAGGTAGGCGCGCCTCCACTCCCCGGGGCGGGCCCTCTCCGGGACCCTCCTACCCCAGGCTGCTATGGCCTTCACGCCCATGGCGCCCAGGACGGCGCCTAGGCCGCAGCGGCCCGCGGCCCGGAACCCGTCGACGACTATGTTCGCGTAGCGTACGAGCCTCTCCCCCGCCGGGCCTATCGCCGCCACGCTGGCGCCTAGGCGCGTCTCCCTCCGCACCGCCAGCCACGTGTCCCACGTCGAGGAGCCCCAGAGGTGCCTGGCCGGCCGTATCTCGACCCCGCCGTCCTCGAGGTAGAGGTAGACGGGCTCCTCGGCCCTGCCCCGGAGCACGAGGGCGTCGAAGCCCGCCATGCGGAGCTTCGCGGCGAACACCTGGCCCGCGTAGGTGTCGCAGAGTATCCCCGTCAGGGGGCTCTTCGCGAGGAACCCCACCTTTGAGGCCCCGGGCGCGTGGGCGGCAAGCGCACCCACGGCCACGATGACGGCGTTCGCGTCGGGGTCGAGGGGGTCTGCGCTGGGCGCTATCAGCCGGTAGCCGAGGTAGTAGAGGAGCCCCTTCCCGCCCAGAAACAGCTCCACAGCCTCCCCGGAGAGCTCCTCGACCCTAACGCTGCCCGAGGAGAGGTCCACATAGGCGACGCGGCCCGCGTAGCCAGGCACACTCGCCGCCAAGCCGCCCGGCCCCCGCCTCAGAAGGGGCTCCAAGAGGCCAGCGGTTTATCGAGCACCCTCCGTTGAGGCCCCTCCCACCGCCCCCGCGCCGCCTTAAGAGGCCGGGGAGTGCCCACAGCTGACCTTCACTCGGACCGGCCTCCACGGCCAGAGGGTTGCGCCCCCTCAGCCGCTCCTCTAGCCCCTCCAGGGCCCAGGGAACGACCCTGCAGCTGGGCGGCGCTAGTGGGCAGCCTCTTGACGACGCCGGGGCCCCGGGGCACGAGGGCTAGACAAGCACCGCGGCAACGCCGCCTAGGCGTTGAGGTCGCCCTTGGCTTGGCCTGCACGCTAGCGCCGCGGAGAAGGCATCGAGAGGCCCCATGTCCATCAAGGGGCCTCCTATGGTTATGGCCTTCGTTCTCCGCGCCGGTGCCTGCGCTCCTGGTGCCGGCTCGCGTGTGCTACGCTGGCTGTATCAGCCCGGCCGCGTGTGCGGCTAGGAGCAGGGCGAGGCTAGCGAGGGGGACGCTGATGTTGTCGTCGACTATGCCCCATTTCTCGAGGAGCGTGGCCACGGCGGCGACTGCCGCCCCTATGGGGCCGAAGAGGAGGTAGCCGACGGGGGCGCTGACTGCGAGGAAGCCGAGGCTGCCGTCCCAGCTCTTGACGCGGCGCCTCTGCCTTATCCCCCTGATTATCCCGGTGACGCCGTCCCCGAAGCTCATGAGGAAGAGCGGGTAGACCGCTATCCAGACGTTGAAGGGCCATGCTATGAGCACCGCGAGGGCCCAGGTGAGGCAGTAGTAGACCTCGCTGATGTTGCTCGGGTCCTGGAACCAGGTGTAGAGCCTCCCGGTGCGGTGGGGGAGGTACACGTAGGCCGCCAGCGCCGCGCCGAGGACCGCGGGCACCAGGGGCTCGCGGAACAGGTAGGGCACAAGGAGCGCCACCAGACCACCCGCCGCCATGTGGATGACCTTCCTGGCGAAGTAGACTCCCACGCCCTCGCCCCAGCGGCGGGAGGCCCACAGGTAGCTCCATCTGGACAAGCCGTGGATGACGAAGAGGACCCAGGCTGCGAGAGGCAGCGCCCTAGCGAGGTCGCCGAGCACCAGGCCAAGGGGTGGCGTGTAGATGCTCCAGTCCAAGGCCTCCCACGCTCTTCTCCCCACCGCTAACGGGCTAGACTAGTGTCCTGGGAGGCTTTAGGCTCTAGCCTAAACCCCAGCCCCCGGGGGAGCCGCCAGGCTATGACCAGGCCGGCGGGGGTCGGCGCCACGCTCCAGCGGAGGACCCGCGAGGCCCTCAGCCGCTCAAAGAACCCGCTGGGGGCGGTGGGAAGTACGCGTTGTGCCACATCACCACCCCCGGCTCGCCCAGCTTCTCCTCGACGAGCTCTACGCTACGTGGATAGAGCTCCTTCTCCACATCGACGAAGACCAGGTCTGCGCGTGGGAGGCCAGCCAAGTGTCCCAGCGCGTCACCCTCCACTACCTCAACCCTCAGCCCCCGCGGCCAGGTAGTCCCGCCGAGCACCCTCCTGGCCCTAGCCGCGAGGAGGGGGTCTCGCTCGACGGCGTAGACCGTGCAGCCGCTGCAGCCGGCGTCAGCGAGGCCTAGCGCTATCCAGAGCGTGCTGTACCCTATTCCGGCGCCTGCGTCGACTGCGACCACGCCGCCCCTAGCTATTAGTGCCAGCGTGTAGGCCGCCGTGTAGAGCGCGGCGCCGTCGCTGGGGTCGATGCTCGGTATGCTCAGCTCCAGGCTCTCCCTGCGCACCCGCTCGAGTAGGCCGAGCCTGTCGGCGTCCCGCATCCCCTGGGCCAGCCCTCCGGCCTTCTCGGAGGCGTGTCTTCGGCACACAACCCGCTAATGATAACCCGGTTTTGTTGAAGCCTATAACTCGGTAAAGCACGGGGCGCGACCCAGAGAGGGAGGAGGCCCATGGCAGGCAGGAGCCTCTATTTCGTCATAGGCGTGCTGGGCATAGCTGTGCTCATAGCCGCTGCCTACATGCTCGCAGGGCAGGGGGCCGAGCAACAGACGGCAACAACCTCGACCGTAACGGCTGCCGCCCCACAGTCTAGCACCCACGGCGCGGCCACACAGACGCCGCCTGCAGCCACAGGCACCGAGAAGCCCGGGCCCAGTGAGCTGGTTGTATACGTCTACGGGGACTTCATGGCGTGGGGCGAGGATGAGAGACTCTTCGACAAGCTTGTAGAGAACTTCACGAGAGAGACCGGCATAAGGGTCAAGCTCCGCAAGTTCGACGACGCCCGGGTAATGGTGACCACGGCTATAGCGGAGGCAAAGGCCGGGAAGCCCACAGCCCACGTCATAATAGGTGTTGACCAGGTCACGCTGCGGGAGCTAGAGAAGGCTGGGCTCGTGGAGTGCTACCTAAGCAGCCTCGCCGACAAGAAGCTCGCAGAGATACTCGACACGAGGGGCTGCGCGACACCGATAGACTACGGGCTGATAACACTCGTCTATGACCCCGGCAGGCTGAACCAGACCGTCACAGACATGCTCCGGGATGGCGTGACGCTGGAGGAGCTAGAGAAGCTGGCCCCGCTCATAGTGGGCGAGGACCCCACCAGGAGCACTCCCGGCCTCAACTTCCTCCTCTACACTATAGCGCTCTCCGAGAAGCAGGGCATCGACTGGCGCCAGCTGTGGAGGACAATGCTCCAGAGGGGCTTCATGGTGGCGAAGAGCTGGGGCGACGCCTACGACGAGTTCCTCCGCGAGGGCAGCAAGCACCCCATCGTGGTCAGCTACGGCACCGACCCGGCCTACAGCGCCTGGTACAACATGAAGCAAGGGAAGCCCATGGAGCCCGACATGGGTGCGGCGGTGCTGGCCCTTGACAGCAAGAAGGTGGGCTGGCTCCAGGTGGAGGGCGCCGCCATACTGAGGGGCGCACCCACCGGAGAGGCCAGGAGGTTCATCGACTGGCTCCTAAGCCCCGAGGTGCAGAGCCGCATACCCAGCAGCCAGTGGATGCTCCCCGCAAACCCGGAGGTGGAGCTGCCGCCCTACTACAAGTACGCCCTCACAGTTAAGGACGTGGACGTGCTCGCCAACGACTGGCTGCCCGCGGACCGTGTAGCGGAGAACCTGGAGAACTGGCTACATGAGTGGCTCCAGCTAGCCCAAGGCTAGGCACTGCACTGATAACCCCCAATCAAACATCTCGTTTTTGGACCAAGTGGCTCCAGAAAGATAAACACGGCGACAACGATAGTCGTGAAGGGGCACATCCTGATTCTCGTAGCTGTAGTCGTGGCCATCATCGCTGGAGCAGCCATGCCGCTTGGTGGCGGCAGCTCACCTAAGCCTCATACCGCCCCGGCCACCACGGGCGGCGCCACGGCAAGTGCCGCAACCTCTACAACTGTAACTGTACAGGCCACCGTCGTCGCGTGCCACGGGTCTTGAGGGTAGCTGGAGCGGCAGCTACACGAGTAGCCACGGCAGCGGCGAGTGGCAGCGGGTGCTCAGGGAAACGGGGAAGGGCGTCTACATTGGCTGCATGAGGACGAGCGGCGCTTACCGGACGAATAGCTGGATACCAGTGAGGGTCGAGGCTAGGGATGGGAAGATAGAGGTTGCCCCGGTTGGCGGCGGCCCGCCCCTCGTCATAGAGGCTAGGGTCATGGGCGCTAGCCTTGAGGGCAGGTGGAGCCTCGCCGGAGCGGGCAGCGGCACGATAACCGGCCGGCGGGTGGACGGCGTCACCAACACTACCCTGCACGGAGAGCGTTGAGGAGCCCGCCGAGCCCCACAGCGCCCCTGCTGAGGAGGCATCTGCAGACACCACATCGGCCACGGCGCCCGGCGCGGGTAGTGCCGGGGAGCCCCCGGTCTGCGGTGAGGCGCCGCCACGGGGCCTACCGGGCCGCCTACGCGGCCGCGTACGGTGCCGCAGCGGAGGTCTTCGGAGCCGGGAGTATAGGCTGCCTCCACACCGGCATGCTGGGCGGCATGCAGTACTACGCGTCCCTGACGTGACCGGTGTTGACAAGGCGAAGCTGGCGAGCTACGCGGCGAGGCTCAGAGAGGCCCTCCAGGCCAGGGGGTTTGCCCAGGTAGCCATCCTCGGCGTCGAGGACAGCCAGGCCAGGTGGGCGGCCTCTACGCGGCCAGCACCCCGCCACAGATGGTACTGGTCGGCATAATAGTCAACGATAACGGCGATGTTGACCTCGTCATACAGGTGCAGCCCGCCGCGCCCTAGAGGGGCGTGGGCCGTTCCCCTCCAGCTCTTTTCCTTTGGCAAGCTCCTCCCGGGGGCGGGAGGGTGGCCCGGCCCTATGCACCGCAGTGCCCCGCTGGAGCACCTGCTCCTCGGCCGTACCGGCCGCGTCCTCGAGGCTGCCACGTGGCTCCTCGTCGCTGCCTACGCTGCGCCAGTGGCGCTATCGGTTGCCCTCTTCTGGCCCCCGCGGGGCAGCCCGCCGTTCAGCCTCGGCTGGGTGGTGGGCTGGACGCTGGCCCAGGCGGCGGTGAGCGCATCCCTTGCCGTTGCGGTGGGTTGGCCGCTGGGCGTGCTGGCCGGGTTCTACCGGTGCCGGGCCGCGCGGCTGGCGGCCGTGCTCGGCCTCGGCCCCTTCATGGCGCCCGTGGTTGCCGCCGCGCTTGGCCTTAGGAGCCTCTACCTCGACACTCCACTCGGGTTCCTCGCCCGCGGCTGGAGCGGCGTGGTGGCCCTCAACAGCTACTTCAACATAGGCTTCGCGGCTGCCCTTGTCGCGGCCGCGGCGGGGGAGACGGAGCAGGCGGTGCTGGATAACGCGATGCTCCTCGGGCTCCGGGGCGGCAGGCTGTGGCGCCACGCGCTTCTCCCCCTGACGGCCAGGGCTGCGGGCTACGCCTGGGCCGTCGCTTTCCTCTACTCGGTGACCAGTGCCTCGCCGCTACTCGTCTCCGGCGCGGCCTACAGGTACTACACGCTCGAGGCCTGGCTCTACACGCTCTACTACGGGTTCCCCAGCCTCCGGGGCCTGACCGCCGCGCTCGCCATGACGGAGCTGCTTGGCGCCGCGCTGCTCAGCTGGCTCCTCCTCGGCAGCCTGCTCCGCGTCGAGGCCAGCCCCCTGGCGGCGAGGAGCCGCGGCCACGGCCTCCCCCTGCGGGGGGCCCGCCGGGCGCTCGCCCTGGCCTACTCCGCGGCCGTGCTTGCCTACCTCTACCTCCCCGTCGCCGCCCTCGCCGCCAACGCGGCTCACGCTAGCCTCGCGGGGCTGGCCGCAGCCGCGGAGGCGCTCGGCGCGCCCCTTTGGCGCGTGCTGGCAAATAGCGCGGCCTACGCGGCTGCGACCGTGGCGGCTGCGCTGCCCCTTGGGCTCGCGGCTGCGCTCAGCCGCAGCCTCTCAGCCGCTGCCCTCAGCACTGTGGCGGTGGCGCCCGTCGCCTATGGCGTCGCGGCGACTATCTTCTACTTTCACCGCCTCGAGCCGTTGCTGGGCGAGGCTGGCGCCAGCGTCCTGCTGATACTCCTGGCGCACGTGGCGGCTGCGCTGCCTCTAGCGAGCCGCGCCCTCGACCTGGCCAGGGCTAGGCTCCCCCGCGAGACCTACGAGACGCTCGCGTTGCTGGGGGTGCGCGGAGCCAGGTTCATCTGGCACTGGCTGGCAGCAGCAGTCCCGGCTGCTGTGTCCGCAGCCGCGCTCTCGGCCGCAGCTTCGCTCGGCGAGTTCGGGGCAACCATTGTCGTCTCCGTGCCCGAGACGTGGAGCCTGACCGTGCTGACCTACCAGCTCATGGGGAGTGGGAGGCTCTTCCACGAGGCCTGCCTCGCAGCGCTCATCCTAGAAGCTTCCTCTATGGCGCTGCTTGCTGCGGCCAGTGCGGCGGCTGCCAGGCTTCTCGCGCCGGTGGCGCGGGGCGGCCAAGGCTTATAGGGCTGGCTTTGTGTACACTGCTGTGTCACGGAGTTAGGGCATGAGCGTCGTGATACATGTCCGTGTGCCGAGGAGGCTCAAGGAGAGGCTGGAGGAGCTTGGCGTCAACATATCCGAGGAGGTCCGCACGCTGCTCGAGAAGAGGCTGCACCAGCTGGAGATGGAGAGGCTCCTGGAGGAGCTCAGAGAGAGCCTAGCCTCCGAGGAACCCGTAAGCGATAGCACCCCACTCATCCGGGAGGATAGGGAGAACAGGTAGCCGGACCTCCACCCCCTCGCCGGGGAGGCTTCATGGCCGTACTAGACGCGTCATTCATAGTCAAGCTTCTCTTGAGGGAAGAGTGTAGCGGCGGCGCCCTGGCCGCCCTCTCCGAGCTTGCCTCGAGGGGAGAGGAGCTCCACGCCCCATGCACCGCCGAGGCGGAGGCGCTGAACGCGGTCTGGAAGCACCTCAGCCTCCTACGGGACATTGACGAGGCGCGCGCCACCGCCGCGCTCACGAGGCTCGAGAAGCTACGGAGAATCCTCCACCTACACCCAGTCCACGACGACGCAGCGGCGGCCATGGAGATAGCCGCGCGTCTCGGGATAACAATCTACGACGCTCTCTACGTCGCGCTCGCGAGGCGCCTAGGGGAGCCCCTCTACACCTACGACCGCAAGCTCGCAGAGAAAGCAGGGAACCTGGTCCAGGTTGTGGAGCCAGCCTGCGGCCGGGGTGAACGCCTAGGGCCAGAAAACGTGAGCGACTAGGGGAGGTATTCTAGCATCGGCTTGGCCCAGGGGTCTTTCTCGAGGTCGCGGAACGCCTCTAGGGGCCTCATGTTAGCGACTGCCGCGAAGACCAGCGTGAGCGCCAGGCCAGCCGCCTTGTACGCCATCCCCCTGACTGCCAGGCTGTAGATTATCCACAAGATGCTTACGGCTATGTGGGGTGCTAGTAGCTGCCACGCTGCGGCGGGCAGCGTGTCCGCGTAGTAGGGCGCGGCCACGCCAGCAGCGATAGCTGTGGCGAAGACTAGCCATAGCAGCAGGTGGTCCAGCATGTCTTTCGCGTTAACGCCCCTGGGGAAGAGGAACTCACGTAGCCTTCTCTCGCCGAGGGCGGCTAGCAGCAGCGCAGCCGTGTACGCTGGAGCAGCGAAGTAGAGGCCGGTTATTATGTGGGCGTGGAACCCCAAACCTATCGCCAGCTGGGGCCAGCTAATGAAGAGCTTCTCTAGCGCTGGCGATATTATGGGAAGCGCGTGTGGCCTAAGAACTGCGTCTGCAGCGTAAATCACTCCACGCGTAGCTGCTGTTATGATAGCGGTTAGCATCGACCCTACTATCCCAAGGTAGGTTAGCCAAGTGAGTAGCCAGGCCCCGAAATCCTTCGTTTTCACTAGATAGCTTAGGTTGAGGACTAGGTCAAAGAGTGCACGTATCCTCGGGGCTAGATGCGCCTTTACCCAGCTAGAGCTAGCCTCTTGCTTGAGAGACACGCTTCACCACCCCTCTTCCTACCTAGTTAGTGTAGTGTTGTAGAACACGTAAAGCTTGGGCTTGGACACTAGGTGCCACTGGTAGTGACACGACATACAGTCTCCGTCGGCTCTCTCGACTAGCTTCTCATGCATCGGGTCGCCCGCTATCATGACCGGCTTCTTTAGCTCCTTGAGCGCGTCGCTAGTTAGGCCTCCCGTGTCTGTGTGGCAGCGTTTACAGAGCCCGTTGGGGTCTTCTCGGACGCTCTCTATGAACTCGGTATGTGTCTTGGCTTTCCTGTGGCAAACAGTGCATGTCGCGTAAGCCTCTAGGTGGCTCGCGTGGAGGCCTGCCTTGGCGGCCTCTACGTAGCTCTCGCGGTGACAGGCCTGACAGCCGCGTGCAGGCAGCAGGGCGCTTGTATTGTCGCGGAAGCCGCGATGGCAGCTGTAGCAGTCTGCTAGTAGCGTTGTCCACCCCTTGTCGTGGTAGGATGTGTCTTCCCTATGGTGGCATCTTGTGCATGCGGAAACGGGTGTCTCTGAGCCGTGGAGCAGCATGGGCATATGGCAATCCGTGCATGATATTAATTTAGTTATGTTGGGGGCTATTCTGACCTTGCAGTCAGCGTGTTTAAGGTGGCCTATGGTTGTCGGCTTGTTGTGGCAGATATAGCAGCCCGTAGCGTTCCTTGGACCGACTTCTAGCGCAAGTACGGTGCCTAGGCTTTTCACGGCGTCATATGTGGCTGCGCCCCTCTTTAGCTCAGCAGCGTCTGCGATAGGCTCTGTGCCGTGGCAGGCTAGGCAGTTCCCTATCAGCCTCTTGTTGACTATCTCTGTGTGCGCAGCCTCGGCGTCATGGCAGCGTATACATACCTTGTTGCTAGGTGTTTCTGTGTGGCCACCGTGGTAAGCGTTTGTGTGGCACTCGACACATTTGACTACCTCGGCGTCGTTCTTTGTCTCGATGTGCCACCGGTGGAGACGGTCACTAACCGTGTGGCACATGAGGCATTCGCCGTACTTCTCGACAGCTAGTTCTAGTTCGTGATCTCTGTGGAGTGGTATGCCTGGCAGTATTTCGCTCTTGACGCCGAAGCCGTGGCAGCCTACACACCACCATGGATGGGTTATCTTGGATGGTTCGAGTACTGGTGTTACATGGCAACCCTTAGCACAAAGATCCGTGCCTTGTAGGTAGCCTGGGATGGCTGTATGCCAGTACGCGTTGAGGAATACTGCCAGCAGCGCTACCGCTACCACTGCTTTGAGGGCCTTGCTCTGTATCGGTCCGAGCCCAGGAGCCCCCGATGCCAACATTAATCCCGCATGAAGAATAATATCACAATAGGTTTTAGAGTTTACAGTTTATAGGAAAATTACACTAACTTTTTTGAAATTATGGTTTCTCTTGCCGCCGCCACCGGCGCCACAGCCAGCAACACGCCCGAAGCCAAAGCGGCCAGAAGCCCAAACCGCAAAACCACAACATCAGCAACAGCATAGAGCGGAGAAGCTGTAAGGCTGCCATTCAGCGCTGAGAGCAGCAGAGGAGCGGTGGCTGAAAGATTACCCCTCATGGCCCAGCTTACAGCCATCGCCGTGTATATCGCGTAACGAAGCGCGTCTCCATCAGTCCTCGAAGGATCACTCACAAGGGCGAGGTAGCCCCTAGCAAGCTTCAGCGTCACGTTACCGTCAAACCCTACCCTAGCAAGGCTGAGGCCGGCACGGGCCACTCCGCTGCCATATGCTGAGCCGCTAAGCAACACCGAGGGAGGCACATGAAGCACAACGCCAGGAGGTTCAACACGCACGAGCAGAGACGGCATTTTCTCCGGCAACGTTAGCTGGGTCAAATTGTAGGCATCGTGTATCCCCCTCTTCTCCGCGAGCACACGTATAGCGTGCGCGAACCGTACAATCTCTAGAGCCTCATCCTCATCCATCCTCGATACGAGCAGCGAGTAGAGCACGGACTCGTTCTTAGCACCCAGATACAGCATGAAATAGTCATGTACAACCATAGGGTCGGGCTTAGCTGTCTCAGCGAGGCTGCCAAGACCTACCGGCGTTAACCGTATGCTAGTGCTCTCATGGTTCCAGCCGGCCCCGGTGTACGCGGCCAACGCCAGACCAGCAAGCAGCAACACCGCAGCAACACGCGGAGGAGGACACCTTCTCGCAGCGACCACCGCCAGACTAGCAATTGAGGCAACAAGCACGCCCATATAGGGGTGCCATGATGAAGCAATCACGAAGCTCGCAGAAGACGCTACAATACCAGCCAGAAGCCCTAGTGCCTGCCCAAACCCAGCCATAGCGGCGGCGGCAGCATAGATAGGCACAAGGGCCGAGTAGGGCGTCGTTGAAGCCAGCGACGCGACCCCGAGCAGCAACCCGGCAAACAGCCAGTGCCACATACCCTTGAACATTTCAGCAGAGCCTTTCCTAGCAACAACGAGGAGCCTCGGCAAACCGACAACAACGAGGTAGACGCCCAGCCAGTACCCAAGCGCCTCAAATCCAGGAGCCCTCACGTAGCCCGCAGAGGACAGCCTATACAACGCAGCCGCCAACGCGAAAAGACCAACACCATATGCAGCAAGGGACTCCTCGCCAAGGAATGCTGCGGCCGCAATCGAAGCCATCAAAGCGCCTGCAAGCCCTAGACTAAGCGGGTCACCATATAGCATCGTCGAGGCCCTCGTGTGCAGCAGGAACATCAGGCCCAGCAGCGCCAACCCAGCGCCGACAGCGCAGCCTTGCAGCACCGCGAGCGCGCGGGGAGGCTGCAGCAGCGCCAACCCAGCCGCAGCTAAAGCAGCTGCGGCAACCGATAGGCCCAGCACAAGCCACAGGTAGGGAAGTAGACGAGGATCAGCCTCTGGCCACACAGGTGGAAGCTTCAACGCAGCCAACCCTACAGCATAGACGCCAAGGGTGCCAGCAACCACCTCCATAGGGGCTACACGAGGCCTCCCATACACTACCAACGCGTACAGAGCCACAAAGAGGAGCGGGTAGAACGCCTCAACCATCACAGGCTCCGCTAAGGAAGCGGCCACAGCAAGTATCGATAATACTATGGGTATGCCATATGCTGGGTGCCATCCCTCCACGGCCTGGTTACTGCGTTGCCTTACTACGGCAACAACTGCCGCAATACCAGCCGAGAATAACGTAGCATAGCTAATGCTCTCCCAGTACAAGGTCCTAGCATCCTCCTCAAGCTACGGGGGACAAGGGGCTAGAAGGGGGGTGAACTGGTAGGGCCCGGAAGCCCCAAGGATAGAGCCTAAAAACAGCGAGGGGGAGGAAGATCCTACCGCCTGCACCGCGTTACTGTGCCTCCTGCCTCCTAGCGGCGACGTACGCCGCCAGGGGCGCGGCAGCAGGCAGTAGAGCCGCTAACGCCAGTAGCTCGGCGGGTAGGTCGCGGGCTTCTTTGCCAACAGCGGCTTCGAAGCTTGTTACAGGCTTTGCCGCATCTACTCTGACGGGCTTGATGAGTGGCGCTGCAGGCGGCTTTACGTCCTCAAAGCTGGCCTTTAGCGGCTCTACCGGCGCCGGCGCCGCCTCCTCAGCCTTAGCCTCTATACTGGCAGTTACTGCAGCCAGTGTCTTGACGGCGCCTGTGCTGGCCTCACCTTCTATCTGGGCCTTTAGCCACGGAAGTATATGCTCTATCATTTCTCTAATCTCTGGGGCCTTCTTTGCTACCGCAGGCCTCTCATAGACGTCGAGCAGCCATTCCTCGATTTTCTCGGCGAAGTGCATGGCGCCCTCCCACCAGGTGAAGTCTGGGCCGAAGTGGGCGGCAGCCATCTTGGTGGGCCTGTTAGCCATGGCACCCAGGTTCCTTACCATCCACTTGTCCATTGGCGTGAAGAGGCCCTTCTCCTTCAACATGTTAGCTATCGGTAGCACGTACTTGTCCCTCATGTAGTCGACGAGTATTATCATCCAGTCGTAGGTCTTCAGCCAGCTAGCTGCGTACTCCTTGGTGTGGCACTGGGCGCACATCGCTATAGCGCGCTCGCGGCGCGCCTTCCAGTCAGGCTCCGGGTACACCAGCGTTATCGTGTCACCCGTGGTCGGGCTCTTGAAGACCGGCGCCTCGGTCGCAGACGCGGTCGGTATCGCGAAGTCTGGTAGACCAGCCACGCGTGGTACAGTGTACATCCACTTACCTAGCTTGAACTTGCTTATTATCGCTACGTCATGGCTGCTCGCGTACTCCATGTTTCCACGTTCGTCGTAGACTGCGGCCATGTGGCAGGTCACACAGGTGGGCGCCCTGAAGTCGCGGCCAGGCTTCCAGTTGTTGGCCGGCGCGTCCCAGTTCCAGTCCTCGGCCTCTCCCCAGAATATGGCGCCGTGGACGCTCTTGCTCCACTGCTCATCGTTCGGATGATCTGGGCCAGTGTGGCAGCGGCCACAGGCCTGGTAGGAGCCCTTCCTGGCTATCTTGACGCTGAAGCTGTGGTAGGGGTGGCAAGCCTCACAGCTGCCCAGGCTGCCGTCGGGGTTGACGCGGCCTATGCCATGGTTCGTTATGAACGCTGGGTCAAACACTACTTTCTTGGCGCTCTTACCCTCCTTCATTAGCTTCATTAGCTCGTCGAGCTTAGGATACGCGTATGCATCCTTGACATCCATTCTGACACCGTGGCACGCTAGGCATCCCCTTATGCCCCAGATGTAGAGCGCCCTCTCGGCCTTGTAGTCGTCGATGCTTAGGCCTAGCGGGTTATGGGGCACTATCGCGTTCGTCGGGTCCTGCTCTAGTACCTTCTTGCCGTACTGGTTGTCGCCCACGTATTCGCGAACTATCTTAGGCACCCACTCAGTCTCGATGTACTCTGCCGGTATCTTGGTGTGCTCAGTCCAGCCGAACTGGCTCGCCAGGATGGTCCAGTATGCAGGCGCCTCCTTTAGCACGTAGGCGTGCAGGCCTGCGAATGCATGGACGCTCTTCTGGAACTCCTCAGCTATCGCGGGGTGGCACTGGCCACACTGCTTGGGCGTCACTATGAGTGTTATGTAGTAGCCGTAGTGCTTCTCGACGTCGGGCCTGGTGCCGGGCTTGGCGGCGTGGCACTCGTAGCAGCCTACGCCCACCATGCGGTGCTTGCTCTTCCACCAGTCGTAGACGACGAAGGGTGTAGCGCGTAGGTGGCACTCGACGCAGTCCCTGGACTGCTTGGTGAGCTGGACGGAGCCGAGGTCTATGTCCTCGGTGCCCCAGCTGAAGGTTGCCGCGTGAGCGAGGTTCGCTATTGTCGGTAGCAGGAACAGCGCTATAACCCATATGGCTACTATGCGGCCGAGCTCGGGCCGCATCCCTTTCTCCCCTCCTGGGGTCACCCTAAATGTTCGGCCATGATAGACCGTGGTAGAAGCGAGAGTAATTAAAGCAGCTCCCGTTATCTTCATATGTTATATTTTTAAAAGTAAAAATATTTAATTGATTAACGGCGCCTATAGAGCTTTGAGAACAGGAAGTAGCTCACAAGATACGCCGCGACAACCACAATGGTAACGCCAAACAAGTACATCAACAAACCTTCCCCAGCGTTCGCTGCTACAGCCTCTACCTGCTTCTCGGGTTTTATCACGACAACATGTGGTGCCGCATCGCTCGTTGTATAGACGAGTATATCCCCTCCTAGCACCTTTCCACCGTTCTCATCGAAAAGAGCCAGACGCGCCTTGAAGAAATACTGTGCATCATACCTGCCAGGTTCCGCCTTGACGAACCTTGTATGCGGCCACAACACGGCGGATACGTTGGCAACAGGACGACTAACGACGTTACTGCCAGCTACATGGATGTTTCCGCTACCCAATACGGCGCCCCCAGAGGCCCATGCGTTCACACTCTCCACGGGCTTGAACGTCGTATTGTCTATCCTGTAGCCGGGATCAACTACCATTACCGTCAAAATGCCGTCCCAGAGACCTGTCCAGTTAGTCACTACAGTAAAGTTGACTTTTCCAAGCCCCTTGCCGGGTCCCAACGGAATCAACTTGTCAGGGTAGGTGACGTATATCGTGACCTCAATTACACGTCCGTCAGCGAGCCGCTGGTAGACTGGGCCCAGCCTGGCCTGGTAGAGGTTCACCCTAACCGTCTCATCGGCTGCCGCTTGCGCGAAGACAGGGGCAAGCAGGGTGACTAACGCCAGGAGGATGATAGCTGTGTGCCGCGTCACGTACAGCCCGGAGGACATGACTACACCACCTCTCGCCTTGGGGCGTCCTATCGACTAAGCCCCGGCCTAGCCTTCCTTCACCGGACAAGCCGCTCTATGAAATTGATTGTATCGGCTGGTGTGCCCTCATGAAACACCTTGCCATTAAACACTATTGCGCGGTTTAGGTCGTCCCAGCGCACGCCTATGAAGGACAACCACTGGTCGAGTGCTGTGCGAAGGTCGCTGCTGGTGGTGTAGAACCCTACCGAGGGGTCAGCGAGCACGTACGTAGCATTTGGTTTAATGTGTGCTATTGACATACAATGGTTGAAGTCTTTGGCGAGCAGGCAGAGTACCCACGCATCGCCAACGCCGTGGAGGTATATACTGTACATCGATGAAAGCAGGATAGCCATATCCTCGCAGTCACCGGCTCCGCGTAGTAGCGTCTCAACGGGCTCCTGGATGTAATTATCAGTTATGTCGACCTCGAAGCCGTCTATATAGCGCTTGCCCTCTATATTGACGTAGCTGATGCTCCTTAGAGCAGCGAAGTGGTGATCAGGGGCATATTGTATGTTCTTTATCGTCCAGTTGTAGAGCTTCTTCATATCGTCCTGCCATGCGCCGGGACGGTACACGGGCACGCCGAGTATCTCGTAGACCTTGTCGGCTACCTGCCCTGGCCTATAGAGAGCCTTCACCATTGGGGTGTAGTATGTGTGGCTAGCCACATATATGTACAGGTCGGTTATCGAATTATTTAGCTTTGCTAGTATCTCTATGAGCGCCGCCTTTGTGGCTGTATCTGCTTGACGTAGTAGGTCTAGGAGCTTCTCGTAGTTCTTCCTCGCTTGCTCGAGCTGAAGGAGGAGACGCGTGTTCTCCTCGTCAAGGCTCTTGGCCTGGTCTGCGAGCTTCTCCAGGGTTTGGTTGAGTTCTGCGAGCCTCGCCTTTAGTGCCTCAACCTGCTGTCCACGCGCATGGTACAGTATGAGCCATGCCGTGTTTGTGGCGGCGAGGGCGGCCAGGAGCAGGCCTACGATGTGGCGGATGTCCAAGGCTCCGCGCCTCTGCCCCAAGAGGGGGACTCCATGGAGCTGGCGGCGCCCCCTGGGGCCTAGTATAGGAAGCCCCTAAACAATACTCATCTTTAAAACAAACACTACTATCTAATAATTTCGTCTTTTTTTATTCTTTTTCTCCTACTGCTCCCACAGCTGCTATTGCAGCCGCGGCTGCCGCCGCGACACGGAGCCCCAGGCTGCCCCACCATAGCCAGAGAAGGAGGCCCACCGCGGCAGCCGGCGCGGAGCGAGGGGCTAGGGCGAGAAGCGGCGACACCGAGGGGTCCAGCAGGGCGGCGAGGCTGTAGGAGAGCTCCTCGGAGCGGGTGCTCGCCGAGTACGCCGCCGCGACCGCAGCGGCTGAGAGCGCCGCGGCCAGCACAGCCGTGGCCTCGGCCCAGGCTGGGGGCGCTGTGCTCCAGGCGAGGAGGGCTAGCGCGGCCAGGTAGCCGGCAGTGTAGCCGGCGGCGTAGACGAGCCTCTCCCTCGGGGGCCTGTGGGAGACCGCCAGGTAGCCCACGGGGCCGGGCCCGGCGAGGCCCGCGAGAAGGGACTCGGGGAGCCCGGGCCTCCGCGTTGCCAGGAACAGGACGGGCGCCATGGTGGCGGCTGGGGCTGTGTAGGAGAGGAGGCCGGCGAGAAGCCACTTGGCCGCCGACACCGCCCCCTGCCGGGGGCTCCGGGTCCTCGGGGTCAGTCTGGCCGCCGCAGCAGCGTACACCATGGCGGCGGAGGCGAAGAGCCCGATCCTGGCCAGCTTGGAGCCGGCTCCGAGCCCGGCTATGAGGGGCTCCAGGAAGGGGCTTGGCTGGCCAGCAGGCCAGCCGCCGGTGGCTGCTGCTGAGGCGGCGACGCCCAATGTGGCTGCCGCTGCGGCGCTGGCCGGGGCCCAGCGTGTGAGCATGCACGTAAGGGCGGGTCTTGGGCGGAGGTTCTCGGTCTCCTCGACTAGCAGGGGTATCGAGGCGAGCGCCGGGAGGCTGAGCATGGATATCTGTACGCTGTAGAAGCTGTAGAGCGTGTGGTTGCCGGCAGCGTAGACAGCGGCGTAGCCGAGCCAGGCTGCCAGAGGGAAGCCGCCGATGGCTAGCAGCGTAAGGTGCCGCCTCCCCCAGCGCCCCATGCAGCGGGCTGACAGCGCCGCTGCTGCAGCAAGGGAGCCCACGGCGACGCCGGCGGCGCATACGCCTGGGTTGCAGACCGCTGTGAGGAGGGGTTCGCCGCTGGGTGCGTAGTAGAGGACGAAGCCGTCCCGGCCGAGGATGAGGCCGAGGGGGGTCGTGGAGGGGGGCCCCGGTGGGCGGCTCGTGGTGTGCCAGGCCAGTGCGCCCGCCACCTGCTCGAGGACCCAGGCTGGGCCCTGGGCGGCCGCGAAGGGTAGCCACGCGGCAGCCACAACGATGAGCGGGAGCATAGTGCCCACAGTGAGTGCTCTCTTCGTGTTACCTGTGTCTAGGCGGATTGCTAGCACGAGGACCGGTAGGGGGAAGAGGCCGGTGTACTTGGCGGAGCCGGCGAGGCCCAAGGCGGCGGCTGCCGCCCTGTGGCGCCTAGAGACTAGGAGCGCCAACGCGAGGGCATCAAGTGACGCCGCGTAGATGTCCAGCATGCCGACCGTCGCCATGGACGAGAGTGAGGGGTCCCGGGCGGCTGCCGCGGGGAACACGGCTGCCGCGAGGACCGCCACCGCTAGGCTGCGGCGGCTCTGCTCCATGAACGCCCTGTAGGCTGCGTAGACTGCCCCGGCGAGCCCCACGGCCGCCACCACAAAGCTGGCAAGCCTCCAGGCCGCCGGGTTCCAGCCCGCGGCGTAGAGGACTAGGGCGACGATGTACTTCACTAGCGGGGGATGCTCGGTGTTGAGGTAGGTGTTTATGTTCTCGCTGTCCGGCGCTACGCCGGGCATCACGTCTATTATGCAGCCGTTCTTCTCCCTGGCCAGGGCCTCGACCAGCGGGGCCTCCGAGGCAGGCGCCTCGAAGGCGAAGGCATGTATCTTCTCGTAGCTGCGGTCCAGTAGTCGTGCGCCGGGCACCTCCTCGAGGACGAGCCTCTCGGCCTCCTCGAGGCTGCAGTTAGCCGCATCATAGAACACTGTGTAGACGACGGTGCCGTTGCCGGTATGGGGCAGTATGTGTAGACCGAGGATGCCCCTGGCGACATTAGCGGCAGCCGAGACGTACCAGACCTCGTCGCTGATATAGTCCCTTACCCGGAGCGCCTTGGCCGGGCCGTTCAGCCAGAGAAGCACAAGCGCCACGACATACGCGGCAGCGAACAGAGCTGCGTAGCGGCGCCCAGAACCCACCAGCACTGTCCCCATGATGTAGGCTCTCCGGGCTGCAAGCAGTGGCACAGTAAAGAGCTAAACGCCCCCAACAGTGTGATTGATGACGCGGGCACCTGCAGGTGTGGAGGGGTAGCAACCCCGACCGCAGGGAGAGGGGATGAGGAGCCCTAGTGTGGCCGAAGGTCCCTCAGTCCTCCATGCTGGCGGCGAGGAGGTGGCGGGCGTGTTGACCAGGATTCTCCACGTGAGCGACGTCCACTGCGCCGCCGCTAGGCTGAGGCGGCTGCTTGGGAGCGAGAAGTACGACGTAGTAGCCGCGACGGGTGACTTCGAGTGCGTGGAGGCTGTGGAGGCCCTCCGCGAGGCCGGGGCGCCGGTGGTTGCGGTCACAGGCAACCTCGACGGGCTCCCAGTGGCTGAGAGACTACAGGAGCTGGGCTTCCTCATAGATGGCGAGCTGAGGGAGGAGGCTGGCCTAGTCTTCGCCGGCGTCGGCGGCAGGGACCCCCTAGGCGACGCCGAGAGGCTCCTCGCGTCACCGCCTCGCCGGGTCGATGTAGTGCTTAGCCATTATCCCCCCAGGGGCCTCCTCGACGTGACGCACAGCGGCTGCCACGGGGGCCTGGAGGCTGTCCGGAGGCTCGTCGAGGAGGTCGGGCCGAGGCTGATGCTGTGTGGCCACATACACGAGGCACGTGGAGTTGCCCGCCTCGGCGACAGCCTCGTGGTGAATGCGGGGCCGCTGCTGCAGGGCTACTACGCGGTTATCGAGCTCGCGGATGGGGTGCCGCCGGGTGTCAGGCTGGGCAGGCTAGACTAGCCCCCGGCTTCTCTGGGCCCCCGACGCTCCCGTGGGGGCTGCTGGGCGGTGCTCTGGTTCGTGTTGACTACTGGCGCGTGTAACCTGCGCTGCCGCTACTGTGGGGGCGGGTTCCCGCCTAGCGTTGTTCCCCACCGGCCGAGGTTCGGTGTGGAGGAACTCGCCGAGTTCATCAAGCGTGTTGATCCTTGGCCGGCTGTCTTCTTCTATGGGGGCGAGCCGCTGCTTAACCCGAGGCTCATCCGTGGCCTCATGGACCTGCTCTGGGGTAGGGCCAGGTTCGGGATACAGACTAACGGCGTACTCCACCATCTCCTCGAGGACGAGTACTGGGCCAGGATGGAGACCGTGCTGCTCAGCATCGACGGCGTTGAGGAAGTCACCGACCGGTGGCGGGGCAGGGGCGTCTACCGGCGTGTCGTGGAGGCCCTCAAGAGGCTCCAACGGCTCCGCGAGAAGGCTGGCGGCCCCGCGACGATAATAGCCCGGATGACCGTGACCAGGGATACCGTGATAGACCGTGACGTGTTCCACCTGCTGGGGCTGGGGTTCGACAAGGTGCACTGGCAGCTAGACGCGGTGTGGGGCGAGGAGTGGGACATAGCCACGTGGGCCAGGGAGAGCTACCTGCCCGGCATAGAAGCGCTTGCCGACTGGGTCGCAGAGGCCCCCGCTGGGAGACTGCGCAGGATAGTCCCCTTCCACGGCGTGGTCTCAAGGCTGCTCCACGGCAGCGACGGCTGGGTCCCCTGCGGGACAGGCCGCGGAGCCCTCGCCGTCTCTACCGACGGCAGGATACTCGCCTGCCCCATAGCGGTCCGGGAGCGCTGGGCCCACCTGGGCGACATCTGGAGCGGCATTGACGAGGAGAAGCAGGCCAGGCTCGGGGAGATACTCGCCGGGTGCAGGAGCTGCCCCTATTTCCAGGTCTGCGGTGGCCGCTGCCTCTACGCGCAGGCAGAGAAGAGCTACTGGAGCCGGGAGAGGCTCGAGGACCTCGACTGGGTGACACGCAGCTTCCTTGACACAGTGTTTGCGAGGGTCGTGCCGGCCGTTCTCCGCGCCATAGAGAGGGGCGAGATGACGCCCGGGGACGTGCTCTACGACCCCCTGCTCGAGTCAACCGAGGTCATCCCCTAGTCCCCGGCGTGTTGCCCGAGAGCACGCCATGGATCACGCTGTAGACCTGCGCCTGGGGCGTCAGCAGCGCGGCGGGAGTGAGGCCCACCAGGAGCACCGCAAGCGCCGAGGCCGCCGCGAGCCTGGCCAGGAGGGGCCTCGTCCTCGCCGGGAGGCTGTCTAGCGCAGCCACCGCCATGCCCCATGCCTGGGCGGCCAGCTCGGCAGCGTAGACCACGTTAACGTACGCGGTGAAGCCCTCGGCGCCGAGGGGCGCCAGTGGAGTCAAGAGGAGGGCCACTGCGCCCAGCGCGAGCGAGCCATAGGTGGCCGCCTCAAGGCAACTACGGCCGTCAAGCTTGAGCCCGAAGAGCCACGCCGAGACCCAGAACGCGGCCATGAAGAAGAGGAGCCGCGTCGTCGCCGGCAGGAGGCCGGCCAGGGTGACCCAGAGGTAGCGCTCCAGCGCCGGCGCCGGAGCGCCTACCCCATACCTCTCTACAAGGAGCGTGTAGTGGGCAGCCTCCAGGAGCCACCCTGCAAGCGCCGCAGCCAGGACCCTGCGGAAGCCGTTCCCCGGCGCCACGGCGATACCGCCACAGCCCCAGCGCCCCGAGGGGAGGGGGTCTATCGGTGTTCCCCGCTACGGGGCACCGCCAGGGCCTCCAGCACCTTGTCTATCCTCTTGCTGGTCTCGTCGAGCCTTGTCTCAAGCCTCGCCATGCAGGCTTCGAGCGAGGCCGCTGTCTCTCTTATCTCGCCCCTCAGGCTGCCCTCGGCGCCGTCTATCCTCGCGAGCAGCTCACGGTACACATTGTCGAGCTTCTTGTTGAGCTCGCTCAGCTCCCTGTACTGTAGGTCAAGGTAGAGGAGGAGCAGGTCCTCTGTGGAGAGCTTCTTGCCCCGCTCTAGCTTCTCCAGTATCCTCCGCGACAGCTGGCTCACAACGGCGCCCAGAGCCGCCTCCTCGACCGGCACAGTGGGGTCCACACCCCTAGAGCTAGCTCTAGGGCTTGCGGGGCCTTATTCACCACCCCTTTGCCCGGCGGGGGCGGCGCAAGGCTCGACTGGGATAGGCTCCGCTGATGCCACGAATATGCGGCGCCGTTCCACGTCAAGCACCGGCGCCAGGCGGAGACCATGGTAGCGTATCCTGCCGCGGAGGCTGCAGAGGAGCCGCGAGAACCGCAGGTCAACAACCCGGTTGGGCGCCACTATGTCCACGTCCGGCCGCAGTGCGACGAACACCACGTGGGCCTCCACGCCCGCGCTCGTGGAGGCGGCGAGGGCTTCGAGCTGTCTCCACGCCCTCCTGCTGGGCGCGTCCGGGAACAGCGCGGCGCCCCCGACAGCCAGGTTGGTGCCCTTCGCTTCCACCAGCGCTAGCTTCCCGTCGGGTGCTGATGCGACGAAGTCTACGCGTAGCCCAGCTACCTGGGCTTCCCTAGCCTCAAGCCTGTAGCCGGGCAGCAGCGCGGGGCCGCCGATGACCCTCGGCACCACGAGGTTCGGCACCCGCGTATCCTCGAGAACAAGGACGTCCCCGTCATCCACTGCAACCATGTCGCAGCTGGTCCTACGGCCCGGCCGCCACACGGGCCGGTAGTAGACGCGCACACCCCGCCGGAGTAGGTGCCGCAGACGGCCAGGATCGTGGAGATGGCAGAGCCTTGTCCTGCCGTCCTCGCCCTCTATCTCGACGGTGAACCTCGCCCGCCGCGCCACCAGCCTACCGGCCCCAACATTGCTGAAGATCAGCAGCGGCTCCATAGCCCCGCTAGCCTCTAACAGCACGGCGCGCTAGCCCGGGGGTTATCAGTTCCACGAGCCTCCCTGCTCCCTTGGCTAGCCTCTCCGTCTCGACGACGGCAGCCGCACCCGCCTCCAGGTGGACATTGCCGCCGCCTATGAGGCAGCAGAGTATCTCCTCGAGGTCGGGGTTGTGGCCGACAAGCAACGAGCCAGGCTTAGCCAGCTCGGCGAGGCCGCCCCGGCACCTAGCCCGCCCAGGCCGGAGCTCCTCCACCACGACGACGCCCACGCCCAGGACCCTAGCGACTATCTCCGCCGTCTCCCGGGCCCGGCGCAACGGGCTAGAGTACACCACTCTTACACCCGGCGGGAGGAGCCGCGCCACAAGCTCCACATCCCTGCGGCCCTCCTCGGTGAGCCACCGGTTCTCGTCGCCACCCGCCTCGTCCGCCGACACAGCCCGGCCATGCCTCATCACTACGATGATAGGCCTCATCCCCCGTGCACCACCCCCAGACACCATAGGGGCCGCGGTGAGGGTAGTTAACGGCGTTGTCTTAACCCCGCCACGGCGGCGACGGATTGTGTCCAAGCACAGCACGCCCGCCAGCCGGAGGCGCATCATTGAGATGAGGCGCGTCGCCGTCATAGCAGTGCTGGTGCTCGTCGCTATCCTCTCCCTCCTCGCTTTCCCCGCCTACGCCGCGGCCCCCGGCAACTTTACGGTACACACAGCGGAGCCCCAGGATGCCCTGTCGCTCGCTATAGGCGGCGACAAGGTCGCCGTCCTGAGGAGGGGCGGGCTCGCACTGCTGTACCGCATCGGCGGTGGCAGTGTAGAGCTAGAGTCGCGGCTCGACCTCAGCACCCTTCACCCGCAGCTCCTGGCACTGCAGGGCAGCAACCTGCTCGTCTGCGGCGACAACGGCATGCTCTACCTCCTTGACCCTGCTAGCGGCGGGGTGCTCTCCCGACTCACGCCGAGGCCAGCGCAGACTCCCCTCGAGGGGCGGCAGAGGAGCTGTGTCTACCTGGCCGGAGGCGTGGCTGTGTACAACGACTCGGTCTTCTTCGTTACACTGTCGCCGGGCTTCTCCATGGTTAGAGGCTTTGTATCAAACAAGGAGCTTGCAGGGAGCTGGGCTCGGAGATAGAGGCCGCAACAACCTACATAGGCATGGTTTACGCCTACTCGCGCATCGAGACACTCGACACGATAATAGCATACGCAGCCAGGACACCCCAGGGCCACCTCATATTAGGCGTCTACAGCCTCCTAGTATCCAACTCGGCAAAGACGTTGCTGGATGACAACGTCTGCTCGATAGAGGCGCCCCCTAGGCAGCCCAGCCACCTCGCCATCCTCGCCACCCATGGCAAGGCGGCGAGAGTAGTCCTCTACAAGCCACCAAGCCTGCTCTACGAGCCCGGCCGGGGGAGGCAGGGATAGAACAGAGCGGCACCCTCTCCCTGGAGGCAGCCGCGGCAGCCGCATGGCTCGACAACACTAAGCCAAATAATAGCTAGCGATAACGGCACACTCTACACTTACAACACAAGTAACATAAGGATAGAAGAGATAGGTTACATCAGAGGCAGCCTGCCTCCCTGTGAGACAAAGATAAGCGCGACACCGCGAGCGGGGCAGCAGCGCTAGCAGCCGGCAAGAAGCTCTACATAGTGCTCCCGAGCCACCAGGCCCCGGCAGACACTCCCGCAGCGACCAAGGCCGCGACAACAACGAACACGGGCTCGACAAAAACCCAGACAACGACAAGCAACACAACCTACACAGCAAAAGGCGTTAACAAAACAAAAACCACATATATGACCGAGGAGAGAAAGACAACAAAATCAACAACAGCAAGACCCACACCCACGACGACTAGGCAAACACTGGGCCGGAAGGCAGCCACAGCGCAGGGCCCGTCAACACCCAGCGGAGGAATAGCCCTAGGAGCCGCAGCAGCCGCGGCTATCCTTAGACGCCGCTAGGGTCATGCACCCCGAGGCGCCAGGGGCCCAGAGACCGCGACGAAAAGGTAATCCCCCTGCCCCTATACCTCTATGCCTCCTGCAGGCCCCCGTGGGGACCACAGCCAGGCCTCACGGGAGCCATGTGCCCATGTCGTCCTGCCGGCCCAGGATAGTGTCCTTGAAGGCTCCCGGCCGAGGATTCTCTGATGTAGGGTAGGGGAAGGCCTTGGTGGCTGGCTGCGGGCCCGTGCCCTTGGCGCTGGTAGAGCTTTACCGTGACAACCCCCTCTTCGCGCTAGTCGTAGACACGCTTGCCGCGATAGGCGTGCTCTACATCGCAGGCTTGCTCGTGAAGCCCCTGGCGCGGAGGCTCGGCGCCCGCGCCGCCTGGGCTCTACGTCTCGCAGCCGCATCCGCGATGGTGCTCGTACACGAGTACATCAAGGAGGGCTACTTCTTTGACCCCAGGGATCTCCACGTGTTCCCCCCGCGTAGCCACGAGTCCTTCCTAGCCTACCTGCTGGCCCTCGGCATACTCGCCGCCAGGCTAGGCCTCCCCATCCCACCGTGAAGAGGCTACAAGAGGTGAAGCGGGCCCCTTGAAGCAGGGTTTCCGCGACGCAGTGAGGACCGTAGCCGCGCTGGCCTTCTCCGCCGCCGGGCTCTACGCCGGCTACAGGTTCTTCACCTACAGCCTCGGCTACCTCGCCGCAAACCCGCCCCACGTCACCGCCGGCCTCATGGCCGGCCTCGCGGGCTTCACCTTCGTGGCCGCGGCGGCCAGCGTACTACGCGACTGGATAATAGCAGACAAGGCGGCGCAGCTCCTCCTAGAGGAGGCCGAGAAGAGGCAGCAGGAGCAGCAATAACACTCCCCCCGCCGCAGCCGTGGCCACCTCAAAGGGGCTGTGAGGAGGAAACCCGGTACACCCCGACCCCCGGAGGGTGTTCCCCCTCTGGGGGGCTGGCGAGGCCCTGCATCGCCGAGCCCCTACAGCGTGAAAACTGTGAGGTCGCTTGGCGCTGTTATGGTGGCCTTGGTGTTTCTTGGCGGGTTTGCGCGTATGGCGTGCGGCATGCTTGCGGCAGTTAGGTGTATGAGTGCTATCGTTGCGTCCTGGGGGGCCCTGGCTGCCAGGCTCGTGGCCTGCGCTACCGTCATGTGGCCTATCTTTCCCGCCGCGTCCTCCATTCCTGGGGGTAGTGTGGCTTCGAGGAGCGAGAGGCGGGCCCTCGAAACCGCCTCCTCGATGCGGCTGGTTAGCGCTGTGTCGGCACTATAGTAGACCGTGTTGCCCTCCGTGTCGGCGGCGATGACCCCGTGGCATGTGGCGGGGTGGCTGCTGGGCACAGGGTCTAGGGTGAGGTCTCCGAGCCGGTGCCCAGCCGTCACCGGCTCCACGCGGAGGCTCGTTGCCACCGAGCTGACCACGTGGAGCCTGGCTGCAGCCTCTATCTCTGTGAGGCCCTCTACAGCCGCCAGTATCCTCGGCATAGGCCTGCCCGTGGCGGACGAGTGGACGGAGATGTCGAAGAGGCCGGCGACGTGGTCTACGTGACGGTGGCTTATGTAGATGGCGTCTAGCTCGTGTGGCTCTATGCCCACCTCCTGTAGACGCTGGGCGCAGCCGGGGCCCGCGTCAAGGAGGAGCCTCGTGCCGCGCGTCTCTAGGAGGATGCAGTTCTGGGCGCGGCCGGGTGGGGCGCCGGCGCCCCCGGTGCCTAGGGTGTAGACGCGTATCATCGCGGCGCTACCCGTCTGCCTCCTCGAGCCTGGCGCCGAGGCTTCTAAGAGTCTCCCACCAGCCGGGGTACGACTTTGCCACCGCGTCGGCTCCGTAGATGGTGCTCGGCCCGCTGGCGGCGAGGGCCAGGGCAGCTGCCGCCATCGCCACCCTGTGGTCGCGGTGGCTGCTGTACACGGCGGGCCTAGCGGGGCCACAGAGCCCCGTTATCTCTACGCAGAGCCCCCTGCCGGGCTCCTCTAGGAGCCGGGTCTTGGCTCCCGCCCTCTGGGCGAGATCCAGTATTGCCTCGACGCGGTCGCTCTCCTTGAGCCTGAGGCGCTGGGCGCAGCATATCCTTGTGGTGCCGCAGGCCACCGCCGCCACCGCGGCCAGTGCGGGGGCCAGGTCGGGGCTGTCGGCTATGCAGGCCGTGAAGCCCCTCAGCGCGCCGGGCCCGGGGCTGCCGCAGCGGACCCCGTTGGGCAGCGTCTGGCAGGAGGCGCCCGCCTCGGCGAGTATCTCGACTATCTCCCGGTCGGGGTGGGGGTCCCGGGGGTCTAGGCCGTGCAGCGTGACCTCGCCGCCGGCGGCCGCCACGGCTGCTAGGAGCTGGGCTGCGCTGCTCCAGTCCCCGGGGACCCGGTACCGGGTGGGCCTTGGCCTGCCCTGCACGTGGAACCAGTGGTAGCCCCTCCTCTCTACCCTGACCCCGTAGGCCTCGAGCACTCTCACGGTCATGTCGACGTATGGCCGGGATTCGAGCCTCACAGCCTCTATGGTCAGCTCGCCGAGGCCGGCTCCGAGGAGGAGGAGGGCGGAGAGGTACTGGCTGCTCTCCCCCGCGTCCACAGCCACGGCCACGCCGCGGGCGGGGCCGCGGACCGCGTGGGGCGGGCAGCAGCCCCTGCTGAGCGTGTAGCCCACGCCGAGCCCCGCCATAGCCTCCAGGAGGGGCCTCACGGGGCGCTGGTGCAGCCGGCCCCGCCCGTAGACCAGCGCAGTGTCCTCGAGGAGGCCGAGGATGCCGGTGACGAGCCTCATCGTTGTGCCGGACTCTGCTGCGTCTATGCAGGGCGTCCAGGAGGGCCGCCCAGCGGAGGCTACCCTAACCGAGCCCCGGCCCCTGTCTAGCTGAGCGCCCAGCCTCTCCACGGCCGTGAGCGTGGCCACTGTGTCGCTGCTCCAAAGCGGGTTCTCGACAACACTGACGCCCTCAGCAAGGAGCGAGGCTAGCAGCGCGCGGTGGGTGTAACTCTTCGAGCCCGGAGCCTCGGTGGCGCCATGCAGCCTCCCAGGGTGGATCCTAACCACGCGCGGCAGCCAGGGCAGCCCCGTGCACCCCGGAAGGCTGGCACAGCAGGCATGGGGAGGCGTGAATAACTCTGCCCACCACAGGCCCACCTCCGCCTCCCCGGTGGAGGCGGGAGGGTGGCGGCCCATGGAGCGGGGGTGTGGCGTGGCGCACGCTGCGCTGGGAGTTGTGAACGCGATAGCCTCGGGCGGCGTTGGCGCGGCGGCGGCGCTCGGCCTCTGGCTGCGTGCATGCGTGCGCAGAGCCCCGGGGTACCGTGGCCGCAGCTATACGCGGGGCAGGCTGCTCGAGGTGGAGCCGAGGATACTGGGCGCCGTGGACGAGGCTGTCGCCGCCTGGCTAGGCGCCCCCAGGCTAGGCGGGCTGGAGGCCACGGTCTGGTCCAGCATACCCTTGGAGGCTGGGCTGAAGGGCAGCAGCGCCCTGGTCAACGCCCTGTTGGAGGCCATGCTCAGGCTCCGCGGCCACCACCCTCCGGGGCTTGTGGAGCTGGCGCGGCTCGGCGTCGAGGCCGCCCGGGCCGCAGGGCTCACCGTGACCGGCGCCCTTGACGACCACCTAGCCGTCTCGGGCTGTGGACTCTACGTGACGGACAACCGGCGGCAGAGGCTTCTACGCCACGAGCCCGCGCCCGGGGGCTGGCGCTACGCCGCTATCGCCTCCGCTGGGAGGCTGCCGATAGCCCGCGTGGGGCGGGCGGCGTACGCGAGGCTCCGGTGGGTTGAGGAGTCGGCTCTCCGCCTCCTCTCCCTGGGCGACTACGGGGGCGCGGCGCTGGTCAACGGCCTCGTGGTGGCCCCAGCTGCGGGGGCGCCGCCGGAGCTGCTGGTGGAGCTGGCAGGGCTCCCCGGCGTGGTGGCGGCGGGGATGTCAGGGAAGGGGCCCGCGGTCTACGCGGTGGCGGTGGATGAGGCCGCCGCGTCCCAGGCCGCGGGGGTCCTCGCCGCGGGGCTGGGAGCCGGGCCCCTGGTGGCCCCGGTGCTGCCGTGCCACCATGGCCCTAACGGCTAGCGGGCGGCTATCCCCCAGTCCACTAGGGCTGTGTGTATGAGTGCGGCGCCGACGCCGGCGACGAACAGGGACGTTATCCTGGTCAACACCTTCATGACGCTGCGGCCGAGGAACCGTAGGAGCTCCTCTGCGAGGACTAGGAAGAACCAGACGGTGAACGCGGCCAGGGGTATCGCCAGCATCAGGGCGAGCCTGTCGCCGCTGGTCGAATACACTATCACGTATGTCATCGTCGCGGGGCCGACGAGGAGAGGCATCGTTAGCGGTACAAGGGCCGCGTCACGGGGATCCGGGGTCTGCGTGACAGACTCGCCCCCGAGACGGTGGAGAGCTATCACCAGCAAAACTATGCCGCCCGCCAGCCTAAACTCGTCAATGCTTATCCCATAGAGCCGCAGCAATAAGTCACCGGTAAGCGCGACAAAATAGAGAATCGCCACCAACACCGTTGTGACGAAGTTGGCTAGCCGCCTCCGCTCCCAGGGGTGTAGCTTCTCCACTATGTCGAGGAATATTGGCGCCGCACCGAACGGGTTCATGATGAACACTAGCGTGGCGTAGTACGTCGCTAGGTCCTGCCAGAGGCCGCCGGCCGCCAACGCCACAGCACCCCTAGCCGGTGGCATGTAGAGTTGCTCAGCCGAAGCCCCCGGGGAGTGAGGCACCTGAGGCGGTGCTGCTGGAGAGACTTACCCAAGGGCCGCCATGGAGGATAGGGGTGGTGTACTACGTTTTCCCGTAGAAAACGCTAGCGGGCGCCGAGGCGGCGGAGGAGGTAGCGCTCGGTGAGGGGGTTTTCGGGCTCGGTGAATATCTTCGACGTTGGGCCGGTTTCGACGAGCTCCCCGTAGTAGAGGAAGCCCGTGTAGTCGGCGACGCGTGCAGCCTGCTGGGGGTCATGGGTGACAAGTAGTATCGGTATCTCCCGCTTCAGCTCGATTATGAGCTCTTCTATCTTCTCGGTAGCGACTGGGTCGAGGTTCGCGGTCGGCTCGTCCATGAGGAGGAGGCGTGGCTTCAGGGCGAGGGCGCGCGCGATGCTGAGCCTCTGCTTCTGGCCCCCGCTGAGCTTCGCTGCGGGGGCGTGGAGGCGGTCCTTGACCTCGTCCCAGAGGTAGGCCTTCTCGAGCGCCCAGCGGACCAGCTCGTCTAGCTCCTTCCTGCTTCTCACCATCCTGTTTAGCCTCGGGCCTATAGCGACGTTGTCGTATATGCTCATGTGCGGGAAGGGGTTAGGGTACTGGAATACCATCCCGACGCGGCGGCGCACCCAGGGCGGGTCCACGTCCGGCGAGTAGACGTCAACGCCGTCAAGGATAACCTGGCCCTTGACCTCGGCCTCCTCGTATAGGTCGAGAAGCCTGTTGACAGCCCGGAGTATTGTTGACTTTCCGCTCCCACTGGGCCCCATGAGTGCGAATACTGTGCCCTCCTCTATGCTGAACGAGACGTCCTTGACAACATGGCGCCCGGCGAGCCATATGTTGAGCCCGCGCACCTCGAGCACCGTGCGGGGCAACGCTAGAGCCTCACCTCCCTCACGAGCAGCCTAGCAGCCAGCATCAACCCGGCGACAATAGTCATGAGCACGAGCGCGGCCCCCCAGGCGAGGACATGGTAGCCCTCCTGGGCCTGCCACGCGTACTCGTAGATGAGCAGAGAGACCGAGCCACCCGGATCGAGCAGCCCCGGGTAGGTGTTGAAGAAGCCCCCTACAGTGAAGAGGAGTGGCGCGGTCTCGCCCGCCGCCTTCGCGACACCTATCAGCACCCCGACCACAATGCCCCTCCTCGCTATGCCGAGCACGACACGGTACACTGTCTTGAGCCTGGAGGCGCCGAGACTGAAGGCGGCCTCCCGGAGCTCCCTGGGCACGTGGCGTAGCGCCTCACTAGCCTGAACAGCCATGTAGGGCAGAACCACCAGCGCCAGCGCCACCGCGCCGGCAAGCATGGAGTAGCCGTACTGGTTCACCCCTAGGCTCCGGAACGCGCGGACAACGGTAGCATAGACTGTTAGCCCGACGAGCACCGTCGGGAACTCCATCAGCACCAGCGTTAGGAGGAGCGTCGCCCTACTTATCCCGGCCCTACGGAACTCCGCGATAAACACACCGGCAGGGATAGCCAGTGCCACGGCAAACAGCGTGGAGAGCGTGACGAGCATCGCCGTGCCCCAGAGGGCCGGGCCTATGCCGCCGGGGTGGGCGGGGTCGGTGGGGTCCGGCGGCTCGGTGAAGAAGCCAGCCCCGCTCCTCACTATCGCCTCTACACCGTTGACTGTAACCGTTGCCGCTAGGTGGAAAAGGGGGGCCAGCGCCGCGGCGGCAAGGACGACTATGAGGGCCCGGCCCGCGAGGTCGGCCAGCCTCCTCCGCGCCTCTATCCTAGGCATGGCCTATCTCCTCCTCCCACCTCTTCATGAACGACACTGCTACGGCGTTCACGACCACGCCTATCGCGAAGAGGGCAAGGCCTCCAGCGAAGAGCGCGCTCTCCATGTAGCGGTAGAGCCCGGCAACAGGGAACTGGAGCGCTATTAGGCTGGCAACCGTTATCCCCGGGGAGGTCACAGAGAGGGTTATGTTCATCCCGTTCCCTATCACCAGCGCCACCGCCACGGTCTCACCTATCGACCTCGCGAACGCTAAAGCCAGGGCGGCGACTATGCTCGGCTTTATCGTGGAGAGGAGTATCCTTATCGCCTCAAACCTGGTCGCCCCGAGGCCGAAGGCTGCCTCCCTGAGGTGCCAGGGGATCATGCTGTACGCCTCCCTTATCACAGCGGCCGCGTAGGGCGTAGCCATGATGCCCAGCAGCACCCCCGCCGTCGCAAACATTGTGCCCGTCTCCGGCGGCGGCTGGGAGAAGAACGGCAGCCAGCCTAGGTGGGTGTGCAGCCACCCCATAACCCTGGCCATTGCTGGGGCGAGGTAGGTGAGCCCCCAGAGCCCGTAGACGATTGTAGGCGTCGCGGCCATGAGGTCGCTGAGTGTCGCCACCGCGCCCCGTAGGCGGCGGGGCACGAACTCCACCGTCGCGACGGCGAGGGAGACGCTGAGGGGGGCAGCGACGAGGAGCGCCAGGAGCCCGGTGTAGATGCTGCCATAGATGGCCGCCGCCAGCCCGTAGTGCTCAGCCTCAGGGTTGCCCTCGGCAGCGTTCCAAACGGTGGAGGTGAAGATGCGGAGCCCCTCCCGGGCGAGCTCCGGGTAGCTGTAGAGCACCAGGACGCCCAGCATCGCCGCCAGGAAGAGGAGCACGAGATACGTGGTGGGCAGGTGGAGGATGAAGAACGCTCTGTCGTCGCGGCTGCGGAGCCTCGGCAGCAGCCCCACGCAGCGTCACCCCCTGCTACACAGCAGCGCAGCAGCCTCCTGGGCCACGAGCCGGAGCCCCGGGGGGAGAGGAGCATAGCCCCGGGGGAGCTCCTCCTGGCCTGGGCCGGCGATGTAGTCTATGAACGACTTGAGCGCCATGCACTTGTCGGCCGGGTAGCCGCTCCTCCAGACTATCATGAATGTCTGGCCCGCTATCGGGTAAGCGTCGGGGCTCGCATTTGAGTAGACGAATTGCTCTACCACGGGGCCCCAGTCGCTGAGGGGGCTCGGCAGCACTGGTATATTGAACGCGGCCGAGACCGTCTCCCTCGTAGGCACCACGAACCTGCCATAGGGGTTACGTATAGCCGCTATAGGCATGTTGTTCTCCAGCGCGTATGCCCACTCTACGTAGCCTATGCTGTAGGGCGTCCTCCTCACGGTCTCCGCGACGCCCTGGTTTCCGTTCTGCCCTATTCCGCGCCCGGTCCGGTCCACGGGCCACTCAACGACCTTACCTACCAGGCTCCGCGGCCACACGCCACGGCTAGACTTGTAGAGGAACAGTGTGAAGATGTAGGTGGTGCCGCTGCCGTCGCTGCGGTGTACAGCTATGATCTCCCTGTGAGGAAGCCTGTCCGCGATCTCGGGGTTCAGCTCCCTTATGGCGGGGTCATCCCAGTACCTTATCTCGCCGAGGTATATCTTCGCCAGCACGTCGCCGCTCAGCCGCAGCCGGTAGCCCCCAAGCTCGGGGAGATTGTAGGTCACCACAACCGCACCAGTCACAACAGGGAACTGCATTATCTCGCCGAGGTGCTGCTCCAGGTAGCTCTTCGCGAGCGGCGCGTCGCTGCCCGCGAAGTCGACGAGTCGGCTCATGATGTCCTTCTGGCCCTTACCGCTGCCGCCGCCCGCGTACTCCACCACGACGCTTGGGCAGCGCTGGTGGAAGCCCCTGCTCCAGGCATCCATCGCCGGCATGACGAATGTCGAGCCGCTACCTCTCAGCACTACGTGGCCCTCGGGGCAGCCGGGGCCCACCCCAACGGCGCCACCGGCCTGCGCGGCCACGAGCTGGCCATGGTAGCCGATCCAGACGAGGAATATGACGGCCACAGTGGCTGCCGCCATGACTGCCGAGGCGGCCGCAGCTGCGAGGACAACCTTGTCCGGCATAGGCTGGCACGCCCCGCCCAGGGCTGAAGACACTACATGGTTCAGCTCTGCACAGCCTGCGGCTACCACACGTGCTCCATGCCGGCGCGGTGAGGCGCAGAGACTCTATAGAGGTTACCTCCTGAGCCTCCGAGCCTACCCAGACCTCTAGAGACTCTATAGAAGCCCTCCGAGGGGGCCATGTGCAGGCTCGGCACTTAAAGGCGTCCTCACCGCCCCCGCCTGGGGCTCAGAGAGTACGGCCATCCTCACAGCCACGGCGGCAGAGGCTTCAGCCGCCCCCTATACCTTGCACCCTGTTTCGCCGTCGTTGCGGGCGGCGACGAGGGTAGGGTTTAGCTAGGCCCACACAGTGTATCTAGCATATCCTAGCGGGGGTTTCCCTGGCATGCCCCTCGTCTCCCTGAAGGTCATACCCCTCGGCGTGGGCACTAGTGTCTCGAGGTACATCGCTAGGGTTGTGGCGCTTCTCGAGGAGCACGGCTACCAGCCTCTCGTTACGCCCGACACGACCGTGGTGCAGGTCCGGGACCTTAGCGAGATAGGCGCCATAGTCCGCATAGTGCACGACGAGCTGTACAGCATGGGGGTCGCGAGGATAGTCACTGTAGTCATGGTCGACGATAGGCGCGACGTGGAGGAGCGGACGCCGGAGGAGCTGGTCTCCTCGGTGATGGCGAAGGTTGAGGAGGAGAAGAGGAGGCTACGCGAGGACGTCCACGGCGTCATGTAGTCCCGGCTGCGGCTAGCTGCCGGTGAACAGGTAGTAGCGGCCATTGTGGCGGACGAGGCGCGCGTTCTTGCCCTCCACTGGCTCTCCCTCTACGCGTACCTCGCCGCGGCGTAGCTCGATGTAGTCGTAGGCGCCGCCGATCTCCTGTAGGTGTATCCACTCCGGCTCGACCGCGGCTATGACTACGTCCTTCTCGTCCTCCGGGACGGGGGGCCGGAGCTGCCTCCACGCCTCCTCAACCGTGAGCCTCCGCGCCCTGCCGCCGCCCACCGGCCGCACCACCACCCGGCCGCGGTCTATCTCCTCGACCCTCGCCAAGCCGCCCTGGTACTCGACGAGGCTACCCTCGGTGAAGAAGGGGAGCCGGACCGAGAGTGTCATCCTATACACGCGGCGCCCATCGCGCCTCTGGCCTATCAGCTTGTGACTCTCCTTCACAGAGGCGGCAAAGCTGCTCCTCAGCTTGGAGGCCAGCACCCTGGCCGCGTGCTGGTCCAGCATCTTTATGTCAAGGCCCTCCCGGACATCCTCCACGTCGATTATCGCCTCCCGGAGCGAGTCATCCATAGAGGCCAGGGCCTCCTCCACCGCGAGCCTCTCGTCCTCACCCAGCCTCCCCCCGTAGCCCCGCACCTGCACGATGGCAGTGGGCGCGCCGGAGGCGCGGCGGTGGCATGCAGGGCACAGCTGCTTAGCCAGGCGCACCGGGACACGGTACTCCACCTGCCTCTCCACGCTGTCGCCACGGAGGCGACCCACGAGCCTCACAAGGGCCCTATACCCGCCGGCATCGTCCTCCAGTAGCTCCACGTCTTCGACACGGTAGTACTCCGTGTAGGGGCCCGGCCTGAACCTGGCCTGGAAGACAAGGGCCACCACGTCCTCGAGGCCACCCTCTGGGGGCGGGTACCAGGCGCCCTGGAACCTGTAGCTCCCGCAGCGCGGGCAGACAGTCACCCTGAGCTCCTCCGGCGCCTCGCCGAACCCGTAGAGCTCGAGGAAGCACTGGGGACAGAGCCTCCCGTCAACCAGGTGCTCGACCTCACGACCACACCGTATACACATCGGCATCCCGAGTCACCCTCCTCCACCCGGCGCTGTAGGCGGCAGAGGCCGCAGAGGCCCGCAGGCCGGGGCGCCTCCTCACCCTCTGGTATCCCGCGGCTGGCCCCGAGAGGGTGTCACTCCCGAGGGAGCCGCGTATCTAGCCACCGGCCAGACGTGGCCCGCCCCCATTCGCTGCGCCACTCCGTGGAGAAGCTCCATGGGATGAGGAGATTTCGCCTAAATCCGGCCAGCGGCGATTCTCGGTAAACGGTGTCGCGAGGTGGCTCTCTCTCTTGAAGCGGTCGCTTATAGTGCTCTTGCTGCTTGTCGTGGCTCTATCCGCCGCCGCGATAGCCTACATGGTCAGCCGCGCTAGCGGCATGTATCTTGCGCTACGAGGTGTGCCTAGCAACGCGACCGTATTCATCTACGTAGAGGCAGTGACGCCGGAGGGGCCGAGGCCGCTCCTCGTGGCCGCCTATGAGCCTGCCGACGCCGCTGTGGCGCTGGATGCACAGCAGCTCCACGCGGTTGCCAAAGAGTGGCTTGAGGCCAGGCCCTCAAACGACATAGCCGGCCTGGTGGTGCACGCCCTCGTCGTAGACGCTGCGCGGCGCGTGCCGCTCCTCTACGTCGTCGACGCCGTCAGCTATCCGCTGCTGCCCGTGGCGCGTGGCGACACGCTGCTCCTGGAGCTGTGGGTGGAGAGGCTGGGCGAGCGGGGCATACTGGCCCGCATAGAGAGGGTGGAGGCTAGGCCGCTCAGCGTCCTCGACGTGCTGAGGCTACGAAGGGCACATGTGGTGACGACTAATGTGTCAATGGAGCCCGTGGGCTACAACTTGTCCAGCGCCGCGCTCCCGCCGCCTCCGGGCAGGGAGCCGCCGTTCTACAGGGTCTGCGGCTACGCCCTACTGCGGCCGCCGCACAGCTGGCTGCCGCCCATGCCGGCCCATGTGTGCTGGGACCCGGTCTTCTACCTCTCCCCCTACCGCATCGCCTACCTGGGCCTCGCGAACAGCACGGTAGCGGAAGGCATGCTCTACGTCGATGTACCCGTGCTTATTGTGGGCAACGTGCTTGAGAGGAGTGCGACGCTGTTGGCGACGCTTGGGTTCGACGAGAGGCTCGCCAAGTACCGCCTCTATGCCTCTATAGCTGTTGGGCCTCCCTTCGACGGCGTCGGCTTGCCCTTCAGCGATAAGTGGGTTCTCTGGCGTGGCGGCGCGACATGGGGCGGCGAGCAGTACCAGTACACGTGCGGCGACATAGTGAAGCCGGGCATGGTGCTACACTGCGGCATCTATGCTAGGCCGTTCTTCGGCGTCTACAACGTCACAGTGACGTTCGGCTCCGGCGCGGCGGGCGTGACGTACAACGGGCTCGAGATGTACGCAGTAATAACCGACGTGCTGGTCAAGAAGGGCGACGGCGTGGGCGAGATAGTCTCGACCTCCTGGTTCGGTAGGAGCGGCAGCTACCTGTGGGCCAGGCTCATAGAACGCTACGCTGACCTGGCCTTTGTCCGGGTGCTCCAGCCCGGCGAGGCGATGCGCATCAACATGGCATCCACGGTGCTCCAGGCGTGCAGGGAAGACATAGACCTAGGGATCCCCCTCGGCGTGATGGCGCGTAGCGCGGCCTGCGCCTCACCACAGGGGGGCGCTGCAGGGAGGCTCCTGGACGCTCTCTGCGGCGGCACCAGGCTCGCCAAGGCCGCTGGCTCCCTCACAGTGGGGTTCCACGCGGACGCACCCGTGTTGGCCATGATAGGCATATTGAAGAATATCGGCGACCGCGCCGGCGCCGGCTACAACGTGCCGGAATACGTCTACGCGGCGCGGGGGCTATACAGGATGAAGATAAGCGATGACTGCGTCAGCTACCCCGCCGTCGGGTTCTACATAGAGTCGCGCTAGCGTCTCCTCCCCCGTGCGGCGTGGCTGGGCCCAGTTTTTCGGTGGGCGGCTGGCCCTAGCCCTTCTCCCGAGGGCCGGCGGTCTTGCAGTCTATGCATGTGCTTTGCCCGGTGGTCGTGGCGGCTGAGCGAGTCTATACGGGGTTCCGGCCTACGCGTGTGGCGGAGGCGTTCCTGGCTGTCGGGGGGCGCGTGGTATACGCGGGCTACGAGGCTGAGGCTCTCCGGCTTGGGAGGGGGGCCGCGGAGGCTCTCGGCTGCCGGCTGCGCTACGAGAGGCTGGACGGCGTGGTTGTGCCGGGTTTTGTTGATGCTCATCTCCATCTGGCCTCTCTGGGGTTCGAGTCTAGGGGCCTCGACCTCCGCGGCGTAGAGAGCATCGATGAGCTGAAGGCCCTGGTGGCGAGGGCGGCTGGCCGCTTCGGGGGCTGGATATACGGCAGAGGCTGGGACCAGGAACGCGTGGGGACGTGGCCGACGAGGTACGACCTGGACGAGGCTGTGGCGGACAAGCCCGTCGTGTTAATGCGTGTGTGTGGCCACGCTGCGGTGGTGAACACGGAGGCGTTGAGGAGGCTTGGCTTGCTAGGCGGCGAGAGGAGACGCAACGTGGACTATGGCTGCGACGGGAGCCCCACGGGCTTGCTCTTCGAGGAGGAGGCGTGGCGAGCGTACCGGGAGGCGAGGCACAGCGTTGACCCAGTCAGGGCGGTGCAGGCTGGGCAGGATAGGCTCCTCCGAGCCGGCGTAACCACGGCCGCCACCATGGGGGCCGACTGGCACGAGATGCGGGGGCTCCTCGAGGCCTGGAGGAGGGGCGTCCTCCGTGTCCGGGTCCGGGCCTACCTGGACTGGGGCCTCTACGAGGCCCTCCACGGTGCCGGCTTTGTGCCAGCCGGGCTGGGCGACGAGATGCTCCGCGTTGTGGGGGTCAAGCTCTTCATGGATGGCAGCCTGGGCGCCAGGACGGCGTGGCTGCGGGAGCCATACAGCGACGACCCGGGCAACAGGGGCAGGAGGCTCCTCGCGGCCGAGGAGCTCGCCAGGAGGGCCTCCATGGCCGCCAGGGATGGGCTAGACGTGGCCATCCACGCTATCGGCGACGCGGCTGTGGCGGAGGCGGCCCGGGGCCTGATGGCGGCGGGGGTGCGGGGGAGGGTGGAGCACGCCAGCCTTGCCCCGAGGGACGTGATTGAGCTTCTCCGCTCCGCCGGAGCCCGGGTGGTGGCGCAGCCCCGGTTCGTGGCCAGCGACTGGTGGGCTGTGGACAGGCTCGGCGAGGAGAGGGCCCGCTGGCTCTACCCGTTCCGGAGCCTGTTGGCCGCCGGCGTGCCGCTCGGGTTCTCCAGCGACGCGCCGGTCGAGCCCGTGGAGCCGCTGGAGGGCGTCTACGCCGCCGTCGCCAGGCCCGGGCCCCTCGGGGAGCTGACGGCCGGTGAGAGGCTGGACGTCGAGACTGCGCTTCACCTCTACACGCGGGGCTCCGCCGAGGCCCTGGGCGAGCCGTGGCTGGGCTGCCTGGAGCCCGGCTGCGCCGCCGACGCCGTGCTGCTCTCCGAGGACCCCCTCGAGGCGCCCACCGAGTACCTGCCGGACATAGCGGTGCTCGCATCCATGGTGGCCGGTGTCTGGGCATGGAGGAGGAGCGGGGTGGCGTAGAGGGCCTCTGCAGGCTCCAGGCCAGGGCGTGCGCCGAGGCCGTGGCCCTCGACGCCTCTGTGCCCAGGCCGGGGCTGACCAGCGTCACCCGCCCGAGGCCCGGCCACGAGCCCCTCGGGTTCATCGGCCTCACGGGGCTCGCCTACGAGGCCTGCCTCTGCAGCTGCCTCAGGGGCGCCGAGCGGCGGCCGGGGTGGACCGGGTGCTGGCTCGCGGCGGTGAAGGAGATGGCCGTGAGGTGGGGCAATACCGGTATGGGGATGTTGTTCCTGCTTAGCCTCCAGTCTCACGCAGTGGGCCAGGCCGCTGGGCTCGACCGCGCCGCCCGCGACGAGGCTGTGATGGGGGCCTCGAGGCTGAGCCTGGAGGGGGAGGGCGTTGAGGGGGCTGAGGCGTTCTACCGTGGCCTCGCCGCCGCGTCACCCGGCTACCTCTGGAGGCTTTCCTGGGCGGGGCTGCCCGACGCCTCGGCGCCGGGCCTTGCGCTGGCGGCGCTCAGGGAGGGGCGGGTGACGCTCGCCCAGCTCGCTGACGCCGCGGGCCTCTATGACCCCGTGCTGCGGGACGCTGCGCGGCTCCTCTCGCTGAGCGTGGGCTACCTAGCGCCGCTGGTTCTTGAGATGGCCGAGAGGCGAGGCCTGGTGGAGGCCCTGCGCTTGGCCACGTTGGAGGCTGGGGCTGTGTTTGGGGACATGCTTGTCTCCAGGAAGCTGGGGCTCCGCGGGCTGCCGTTGTTCCGTGGGGGTCTCCCGCCTAGCTTGGAGGCTGTGCTGTGGAGGCTTCTCCGGCTGGTGG
>Ga0256838_1000177_pt1 | contig 44939 bp, 48 predicted proteins | sample 4571419metaG_FD_185978 | JGI IMG/M metagenome (GOLD analysis project Ga0256838, IMG submission 185978) | Hydrothermal vent microbial communities from Guaymas Basin, Mexico - 4571-419 | ecosystem: Environmental > Aquatic > Marine > Hydrothermal vents | place: Mexico: Guaymas Basin | collected... | reverse complement strand
ATCAAAAAATCCGCTTGAATTACGATATAAATTTTTTAAAGCCTCCTCAAGAGTAAGCCACTTATCCAAATAACTCTTTAAATCAACAAGAGAAAATAAAATGTCTTTAAATGAAATTTGAAAGCTGGCTACATTTATTCCAGTTTCAAGAAAACTGATAAACTCGGGATTAAAATACATTGAAGTATAATTGAGAAAGTTATTTACTAAACGACTATAATTTGCATAAGGATATAATGCATGAATATACGTATGCAGCGTATCTATAAGTTGATTGAGGGATTTTTCAAGTACGCTATATATTTGTGGAAATTCAGAAAGATGACTCTCGTTAAAATTATCGAGATACATTTTGAAGACAGGAGCAAATTGAGTAACCGTTGGAGTTTGGAAGTATGGAGCATTAAGTGATTGTAGCAAATCTAATTTTTCCAACACTTGCTCAATATTTGAAATTGCAATGTCAAATGTTTCGTAGGAAATCTGATACTCAAATGGAAGGAATAAAAATGCTAAAATTTGAGCCTGAAATAGTTGATATAAATCATTATGAGCAATATCGAGATTGAAATTTACTATCGTTGCAATTTCATTTAAAAACTGTAAGTCAATAGTATTTAAATTGCTTTGTTTTAGTTTATTGATTTCTGCAAGAAATTCGGCATATAATTCATTTTGTAGTCCGAGACGTAATTCATTGTATAAAACTGTTGCATCCTCTAGATATTTACGTAAATCATTGATAGCACTGGCAACTTCATAATACAATTGTAAATAATCTACGACATTTTTTGGAAAAGCCTCACGTAATACTAAAATGTATTGGTAAATTGGTAAAAGCGCTTTATAAATTGTCAAAAATGGATACCATATAACTGGAATATCAAATTTAGTGAGCGAGTAGATATATGCTTGTAAATCTTTATTCTCAGAGTAAAATTGCTGCAATTTTGGAATAAGCGTTTTTAATTTATTGTATGCACTTTTAAGTTCTGAAGTTGATAATTTTGGAATATAGATGTTTGAGAATGCACTTTTAAGACGATTGCACAAACCAAAGAATGCTGCAACAATTGTATAGGATTTGTTACTTGCTATATGCTCATCAAGTACTAGCGCTTTGTTGTATAAAGTCTCTAGAACTTTTTTGAATTCAGCAATGTAATCAAAAGGTTTATTAGCATTGTAAAAGTATTTTCGTAAAAATGCTAGATAATTGGATTTCGAAGTATATAGAAAATCTCGGAATTTAATTAGTTGTAGATAGGAGTTGTAAGACAATGTTTCGGCATCGCTTGGAAAAAATGTATAGAAGTCGTCTGATGTTATTTTCAATTCATCATTTTCTAAAATTTCTAAAGCTTTACTGTAGACTTCCTGAAAAAGAGTTTTTAACGAGTCGAATTCCTGAGATTCATAATATTTGATTAAAACTTCAAGCAGTGGTTTGATAGCATATACTTTTTCGAGCAAGGTTATTATCTCATTTAGTTTTTCTAGATCCTGCGAGATTGCTTGACCTGATAAAAAAGCTTCAATACTTTTTAATTTAGCTTGAATTGGAATCAATCTATTGGCAATCATTGTTAAAATTGGATCTGGGAATAAAACACTATACAATCCGAGCTTGGATTGTAATGTTTCGAGTATATTACATAACTCATCTAAACTTTTTTGAACATTCTGACTCAAACTAAGAATATCATCATTTTCAATTAAGTTTAAATCCCGAGCAACTTTAAGATACAAATCTAATGTAGCCATGATACAAATACCTTCCTGCTTTTTTTATTTTCTGTTGGAAAGACTGTAAAAGCAATATTTTTGCAAAGGACATCTATGGCATTGAGGGTTTCTTGCTGTGCAGATATATCTTCCGAAGAGTATAAGAAGCAAGCATAGTGGAATCCAGATTTCTTTAGGACAACATTTTTCAATACGAGATTCAACATAAATTGGATCCTCAACATTATTTACAAAACGTAGTCGATTTAATACGCGTATAACATGTCGATCAACGATAATTGATGGAATTTCATGAATAATTGCGCGAATTGTTGCAGCAGATTTTCGAGAAACACCTGGTAACTTATACAAATCTTCATACGTATGAGGAATATTTCCATTGAATTCATTGTACAAAATTTTTGCAGCATTTATAATCATTACCGCTTTTTTCCTGTAAAATGGAATTGGTTTGATAATTCTTTCTACGTCTTCGATTTTTGCATTTGCCAATTTTTCAAGCGTTGGATATTTTTGGAATAATACTTTTGCAACTTGGTTAACTGTCTTATCTTTACTTTGTGCAGATAAGATAACTTTGATAACAAACATCCATGGTTCTTCGTTTTGATTGTATAGTTCATGCAATTTACGATTAGGAATAAATACCCGATTTTTCCTAAAGAAATCTACAAGTTCTTTATAAATAAGCTTACAAAAGGTTTTACATGATAATTTTGGATACATGTTATTTTGAGTAGATTTCATCGAGGTTTCTCCTCCATTCATCTAAATCCATTCCGTAACCGTAAAGCCATTTATCATCTGTATATTCAAATCCATAGAAATCAACTTTGTCTTTTCCAGTTTTAGTTACAATGAGAGCACATGTGTAAATTTCCACTGGTTGTAAACCAAATATTTCCTGCAATGTAGTTTTAAGATAATTGATTGTAGTTCCAGTGTCGCAAATTTCATCAGCAATAATTATTATGTCAGGTTCAATTTTATTAAGTACGTCTTTTAGATATTTTTCGTCGTAAAGTTTAGGTTCCCCTTGGTTACCGTCGCTAACGTAGCTCTTTAAATGAATGGTACAATAGGTGAAATTTTCAGGAAGCTGACGCATTAAATCAGCGAGAAAAAATAAAGCTCCCTCCATTATTCCCACTACTAAAACTTTTTTGGTTTCAAAGTGTTTACTTAAAACTTTTGCAAGACATGAAATGGTTTTTTGAATTTCTTCTTTGGTAAATACCGGTTTCATTTTAATACCTCCTCTTTTTTATTTTATCCGCCAGAGTCAACATTTGGAGATGCAGTAATTGCCCAATCAATACCTGGACAAAAGTTAAATGCTAAATCAAATAGCCTATGAACTTTTCGCCTATTTGCATATACAGTATCAGAACCAGTAATCATTATTCCAGGGTGAGGACCGCATACACAAAATGCTATTTCTAAATCAAGTAAACGCATTTGCATTTTACGATTGGTTCGTACATTATGGGATCCAAGTATTGAAATACCAATACATGGAGCTCCGCAGCCAAAACCAAACCTCAAATCCATTACCCGATGGTTTCTACGCGGCATGAAAGTTACTCCTTTTTACCTACAATAGTATTCTGCATTTTAAATTTAGAGGATTCAGATAGCGGTAGTAAGACATACCATCTTTGATTGATGGAATTTCATTGGGATTGTTGATATAAACTTTTTCGTTGCTTGCAAGGTAATAAAGTCCATTTTCATCGTATAGTAAAAACATGTCGTCCCAGGTATCGGATAGTATTAGTCTTGATAATGCATCAAATTGTATAATACCGCTACGTCCTTTTGCAATACATGAATGCAATGTTTTCAAATATTTTTCATTTAAAAATGGTAGACGAATATCAATTGACTCGTCGGTAATTTTTAGCTGTTTGTTATACGCTGCCAGATTTTGAATAAAGTAGTAGATTTTCCGATGTTTCAATTTATAGGGAATTGGAAAAGAAATTGAAGTTATAAACAGCGGTTTATCAAATACAATTTCATCAAGGTAAATACGCATGCATTTTCCAGAAAAACCATTTTGTAAATTTGTACGTATTAACAAGTACCAAAAATTTTGTAGGCTTTCAATAAAATTTGTGTAGATGGATTGATTTTGTTTAACAAGTAATCCAAATAGTTTTGTCATAAAGTATTTTTGAAGCTTTCTGTTTTTAATTTGCTTTAATGTTGAAAGTAATAGTTCATCAGATAAAGAAAGTAGTCCATTTTGTTGCAAATACTCAATGTATGTAAATCCTGCATTTGAAATATCGTACTCGTATCCGTAGATAAATTCAAATTGGCTTTTTCGTAGTGGAATATTTGGATTATGCTTGAATTTAACTGGTTTAAAATGAATGAGTTTAACTTGAATAAGTCTTCGTTCAAGCTCTAGATACATGTTGTATAGGTTATCGAAATTTGAAGGAGCAGTATATGTTGAGAAGAAATGATATAAGAAATACTCCTTGGAATACATGATTAAACTCCATTTTTATTTAATTTAAACAGATGTCAATGCGTTGAAGACCATATCTGCTGTACTTAGCTTTTTGACGAGTTCTTGTTCAACCTTTAGGGAATTTCCTTTAAATACGTCGTTTAAATTTATTGTTGTGACAGATAAAATCATAGATAAAACGGAGTCTTTTAAACCGAGTTGCATATAAAGTGCTTTTATATAACCAACCAATGCATTTATAAATGCTCTAAGAGAAATTTCTAAAATTGCATTGATAATTGTACTTTCGGTGACGGTAACTTTGTAATTGCTAAAGCTAATGCTTGAAAGTATATTTACCCCAATGTACCAAGCCTTTAAATAACCAATATATTTCTTTGTATCTAAGATTTTAACGCAGAAGTATCCAAAGAGTGCATATGCGATAAAATCATCGCTAGTCATTGAATTAATTTGCTCATAAGAATTTAAATAAACGTAAAGAATTTTTGTAGATTTATCGTATACTGACGCATTTACGTTTGCTTCAAATATATACACTAAATGAATATCGTCTGAAAAGTTTTCCACAACATAATTGACAAATGCATGTATGACGTTTTGAATGTATTTATTGGAAATAGGCAATTCAAAACGTTTTGAATTAATATTGATACGAATTACGCGTTTAACTTTGATGTTTTTGCCAAAGACGTTTTGTAAAATTAAACTGTAATAAGTTTGCAGTCTATCATCTGGTAAATGAATATTGGGAAAGAATTTTTTAACCAAACGATTGATTTGTGATTGTGAAACTTGTTTTCCTTTCAAAAATAATGCAATTACAATAGCAGTTACGGCTTTCGAGGAAACAAGAGTTTTTAACGAAGCTGCAATTTGCTTAAGTAAATTTTCAAACGGTACTTTTTTGATATACAAATAGTATAAACATGAACCTATAAACCCAATGATAATACCTATGAAATAGGTATAAACTATACGCGCAAATATTTTCTCTAACGCTTTTATTTTAGCGGATGCAAAAATCTCAATAAAATTCTTCGTAAGCCGGTTGATGATTTGTTTTATACTAGGTGTAGTTAAAAGTAGGGATACAAGCTTTGAAATTAGAATCACTAGTATTTTTTTAGTGAGTTTCCTTGCGGAGATTTCCTCAATAACTGGTAGTAAATCCTTATACTGATCTGCAACCTCTATTATTTTTCGGGCCTTTAAACTTTTGATGACATCTAAATTAGGAGAAAGATAATGTTCATCGGATAGTGTAAGTAGCATATAACCAGTTAAAAATCCAGTTAGAAAAGCAAGTAAAATTGCATAAGTACTATCATTGCTTAAAAATAAAACGAGAAGCGATGCAAAGAAAATCATGTAGAAGATTACAATTTCCACACGAGGTTTAAAATCCTGTTTATCATATTTATCCAGGATATAGGCAGTTATAACTTCAGTTGTTTTAACTATAACGGTTTGTATCATTGAAGCTCCCTGTTTTACTTATTTTTTTCTATGATTCAACTAGTTTTTCCAACATAGGTAAATCAGTAGAAATCCCAAATTTTGAAAGCAATGTTTGTATTTTTGTCAGCGGATACTTTTGAGTTGCAAAAATATTATCAATTTCATCTAATATTGAAACTGGTAGATTTTTTTCAATTTCAGAAAAAGCAATCAATTTGTAGTTACGTCTAATTATCGACTCGTTTGCAATTAGTTTTTTATATGCATTTAAAATACGCTTATTGGTAGTATTTGGTGCTTTTTGAAAGAAATCGTTTAAATTTTCGGGTTGAAGTATATCTATAAGATGCGTTAACGTTTTAGGCCCAATTCCTTTAACACCAGGAATGCCATCGCTACTATCTCCGAGAATAGATAAAATTTCAGCAATTAAGTTTGTTTTATCATAGGTAACGTCAGGTAAAAGTTCTTTATGAGCATCTTGAATACGAGTAATAAATTTTGATGAAACTTTACGATAAACCCAAGTGTTTTCATTTACACATTGTAGCAAATCTTTATCGTTTGATAAGATAAGTGCATTACATGTGTTTTGTTTATTTACGATAAAATGCGGAATAAAATCTGCTTCAAAATACCGAAGCATAAATGCGTAAGTGTTTGGTATACGATTCAAAAACTTTACGAGTGCTTCGAAAATATTTTGTAATACCTTTAGATAACTTTGTTTTTCGTTTTCTTTTAGAAGAACCCATGATTGATACCGATTAGATTTATACGTCTTTAAATATTTTTTATGGTAAACACTTTGTCCGGTTTCGCAAAAAAATATCAGTGAACCAAATTTAATATGCGATCGTAAATAAAACATAGCATTCAAAATAGTTGCTAGAAATTCACTAAATGCATACATGGGATTTTCAAGAATATGCATGGCAATTTTTTCATCAAATATCATAGGCAAAGCATTTTTTAAGTCAATAAATACGTAATCAAAAGTTTTACCCTCAATCGTTTCAAGCTCTTTTTGTTTGGGAAGCAGTATGAATTTAATCATTTAGTTCTCCTTTCTGATACTGAATTTAAAGTACGAGCAAAAATAGATACGGGAGCATAATGCTCCCGTATCCTTAGTCTTTTTTCTTCTTATTGCTAACTGCAACTAATTTCTTAACAGGTTTTTCAATTTTAAGTGTACCATCTGGTTCCGCAATAGCATCTCTACTTTTATCTTTGTATATAACAAGTACGTGGCTATAAAGTTCTTGATCAAATTTTGCAGTAATTATGCATGGAATTTCAATATCTGGATTTTTGATGCTTTTTTTATCCTTGGTAAATTCAAATGTATAAACTGGGAGTTCTTGTTCATTTGCTGGTTCAGTATTTTCAGATGCTTTTGTATCTTCATTTGCATCCGGAGTTTGTTTAGGTTTTTCTATATTATCTTGCTTAACTGGTTTTAAAAAGATTTTGACAACGCCTGTAGATGCATTGAATTGAATATCAACATGATCCCCAAACAATGCTTGTGCCTGTTTTAAGGAATACAAATCCAATGCTCCTAAATCAGAAAATTGTATTTCTATTCCATTTCCCAAAAATACTACTTTTTTAATGTAGCCATCTCTAGAAACTACATGACGGATAATCTTGTTTAAAATAGAGCGAATCGTTGGATTAGATACAGATGAACGAGCTCCAGTTGTTACGTGATGAAAGGCACCATTTAGATATATGTACATCTTTAAACCACCTCGTCCTTTTTATACTAGGTTGTATTACAGAGATTCAAATACCTGCTGTATATCATCTGCAGCCACTGTTTTATTTGGAGTAAATGGAGCAGTATTTGAAGCTCGATTTACATTGTTGTTGTTTCTAGATGCTTTACCATTGCTATTACTTTGTGATTTTTGACGTTTGAATACTTCAGAAACCATTGTTAATGTTGGAGCTTGATTTAAGATTCTAACAAGAGTATGCACTTTAAAATATGAAAGCGCAAGGTTTAATGAAAATAGCTTTTGTTTATTTGCAAATAAACTATAGCCTAGGTAGATGTGATTTGAATGAATAAAAAATGTTAATGCGCTCATTTTTCCTTCCGGGAAATGTACTATGGATAATTGTTTACCATCGCATTTAATATGATTTTCTTCAAATTGTGGAAATTCTCTAGTTTGTAAATACTTTTCAAGTGTATAAGCTATTACTGTAGCTTCATATAAATCTGTTGCAAAGAAGTACGAATTGTCATAATTGTATACTTTCATTCCTTTTTGAATTTGATTTGGAGCAACTGGATTTAAAACTGGAATAAATTGCCATGAAAGTTTTCCGTAACCATTAGCATAAAGACAGATTTTTCCTTTGGTTGAATTTTGAATTTCAAAAATGTTTACCATCGCTAGAAACCTCCTAGGATTTTATTTAGAATTTTTTGAGATGCATCATTCCGTAAACTCTTTGAGTTAAACCGTAGTCCTCTCTGAAGACTCCAGTTTTTGCTTGAGTTATGAAACGCGCATGTTCATCGTTTACTCCTCTAACACCCATGCATAGATGTCTACATTCTAAAACTACAAGTACACCCTTTGGATTGATGAGTTCTTGAATATAATCTGCAATTTGCTTTGTCAGATTTTCTTGTAATTGTGGCCTTCTTGCAAACCATTCAACTATACGTGCATATTTTGAAAGTCCCATTAATTTATCGCCAGTAATTACAGCAATATGTGCATATCCATAAAATGGTACAAAATGATGACTACATAATGATTTTACTTTGATAGGACTTACGATAAGTAATTCGTCTGGATTATCATTTGGAAATACAGTTATTTTTGGCGGTTCAGTATAGCAACCTGAAAGTAATTCTTCAACATACATTTTGGCAATTCTTCTGGGAGTACCTTGTAAATTGGGATCGTTTTGCCAATCAAAACCTAGAATTTCTAAAATTTTTGCAAATTCTTTTTCGAGTTTCTTTTTGATTTTAGCTTTTTCTTTTTCGCTGAGAAGTTTATTTTCGTGGGCAAACATTGTTTAAAAACCTCCTTCTTTTATTTTACTTCTATCTTTTATTTACTCAGATAAGTTGAGATTGCCGAGTGATCCAAATGAAGACATTAATTCGTTAAGTATTGCAAGTTCATTTGGAGCATCAGATTCTAGTATCAATTTTGCAATTTGATATTGAAGATACATTGTGATTTTTGGTAATGGATGCGCATAAGTTTCTTTAAATGTAACGACTTCATATAATGTAAAGTATTTATAACGACCATCTCCTAATGGAATCTTTCTAACGCCGGAATTTACAGTTATTATTTGGCTCTTTGGAATTGCTACAAAGTTTGGATGCTCTTTTTCAGTATTTCTTACGCCTATAACTAAATCAGAATATGCTCTATAAAGCATTGTGTAGTATTTTCTGTATGGGAAGATTACGACTAAATCTTTTTCGATGATAAAACCAGAACGTGCAAGTGCTTTTTGTAATAATGTAGAATCAATCCAAAGAAGTTTTACTTCACTTGATTCGCTTAATGGATGCTCAATTAGCTTTGCAATAGGTTTACCGTTGCAAATTACTTGATCGTCTTTGATTGTGTAGTTTACGTAGTCCTCCTTTAAAAGAAATTTACATAAGTTGGGTAAGAGTTTTTCAAGTTCGTGGGCGTAACCGGGACGTAACAATACCTTCATGGGTAAACTCCTCCTTTATATGATTTTTTGGATTTATTCAAATTTAATTTAGACAGATTTTAAAAAATCAATTAACGCGTATACCCTCCGTTTACTATCGTGAGGATCTACAAGTAACCAGTCTTTTAAAGTAGATTTACGCGTATAAGTTTCTAAAACTTCACGTAAAGCATTTAAAAATTCAATATGAATAGTTGCTACAAATGCATCAGCCTCTTGTTCTTGACGACGCATAATTTGCATTACTTGTATCCAAAATATGCAACCGTTAACAAATGCAATTTCCGATTTATGATTTATATAGGTTCCAATTAGGGCGATACTTAGTAAAGCAGTCATTGAAAGCTGAATTAAATGTAAATTGAATACGTGTCCTAGTTCATGAAGGATTACGGCAACTAAATGTTTTAACCTTGCATTCTTATAATACAAATTGGATACAAACTCATAGCCTATATACAGCGTCATATGTCCTGTAAAGGATGCCTTTACAGCAGCTCCTTCAAACTGTTTTACAATAGCAAGCTCAATATCATACTTTGTTTTGTAACGTTTTAAAACAAGGTAATATGCTATTAAAAAAGCATATTTAACGATTTCAGCAATTGATAGTTTGAAGGCAGCAAGAGGTTGCTCCAAAATTAACCAAATATCTTTATTTACAAATTGTTTGAGTTCGGATTTATCAGGTTTTACACGAAGTGTTGGTTTTGTAGTAGACGCGTATTTCAGAGAATCTAGTTTAGATGTAAATCTAGCACCTGTAACCAATAAAACACTATTTGAATAAACTTGGTTTACTTGACGAATTGGAAGTCTTCGTAGTTCCTTAGACAGTACTTTTTCAACAGTTTCTACGAATTCATCAGATACATGTGAACGTCTATAGAGAGCGACTCCCAAATAGTAAAAAACTACAAAGAAAGCCATTAAATTGGTTTCTTTATATAGCTGTTTTATAATACGTTTGTAATCTAATTTAAGTGTAAATGTTAAAACTACGCATCCTAATGCACCGATAAAAAATCCTGCAAAAAAGTATACATCGGAAGGTGCAACTGTTTCTACATTTGCTTTAATAACTTTTCCGCTTGTTTTTCGAGACAGTAGCTTTGCTAAGACAGAGGCAATTAGTAATCCAACTGCTACAAGTCCAATTCGTTTTAAATACTCATAATATAGAGTCCTTTCGTCACTTACTTCTTTATTTTTTTGCCCAAGGTACTGTATAAGAATATCAGTTAAACTGGTATCTAGATAGGTTGCGTAAATTCCAAATGCAGTTGTGAATCCTTGAACAAATGCCTGTATTTTTGATTTAAAAAACTTGTTGAAAAATAAACTTGCAATATTTAGTAGTGTTAAAAATACTGCAATCGAACTTGTAGTTTCAATCTCTTTTAAAAATCTCGAATCGGTTATTATCTTTTTAAGTTTCGCTAAACTAGTATATGTAAGCATAGCTTTTGTATCTTCCTTCTTTTACCGTAAGTCATTTTATAACTAAAACTATGTTAGGTTTAGAAAAAGGAGCGTATTTCAATGCTTCGTTATCAACATATTGATATAATTCGTAGTATTTGGCTTGGACCTGAACCTCCGAGTAATCCTTATGAATATCCAATTTGGATTGATACTGATGATTCGGTACCTTATGCCTACGTTTTCCAGCTTAAAAAATGGGTACCTCTCGATGAAATTTTAGGTAGAAAAGTTATAGTTTATAAGTTTGCACCGACTATAAAATTAAGCAAACTTATTACAAATGCCACAGATTATATACTCGCATTCAACATAAATGACATTCCTATTCCTGAGAATTTATTGTATTATTTTCCAAACTTACAAGAAAATACCGTAATAGAAAATACACTTGTCGCAAGTAATTTAGATACTAAATCTGAAGCTTATATTAAAGTAGTCTATACGCCAACAAATACTGCAACAATTGAATATCCAATTCCCGCAAATAATGCTGCATTCTTTAATCTAGCAAATGTAAAGGAATTACAAATTTTTGGAAAAGGTTCTAATTTACAATTAGATATCAATGTTACATTTGATATTACAAAATCTGTAACTCCAGACTTTTCATCCTTTTTTTAATTCGTAAAATAGCTTAAAAAGGAGGATATGTAGAAATATGATTCCAGTAATAAACTGCTACAATCCATTTGATGCATATGAAGGAATTAAATTTATAGAGGCAGATGATTATGTTGTTGTAAACTATATGCTCCTTGATAAAGCATCGCTTACACAACAGTACCTCGGTTATCTCAAAGTACGAAGATATGAAAATATGGGCGTTGGTGCAATTACTGTCTATATGACTAATGATGAAACAGAAAATCATCCAGCATTCGGTGCTTGGGATCCTAATAAAATGCAATACAGAGTTCCGTTATTTAGAGATGCATATTCGCCAAATATTTATTGGTTTGTTACAAGCGTTCTTGGTAGAATTGCAATAAACGGTTCAAGAGTAGATGTTACTCCGATGAAAACTGACTGGGCATTTAACTGGGTTTTAGATACATGGCAAATGCAAAACTACATTGTATTACTTTTACTTGATCAAGCAGCATATTCCTACATTGTATTCTTTTCAAAAGATCTGTCTGTAGCAAATGCAGGTACAAGATTTGCATGGCTTGGTAAGACAGAAATTCTAAGAAATATTTCTGATGATTCTGATTGTCATGTAGTCGCAATTCATAAAACGAGTTATAATGCAAACGTAATTTATTTTAGAACTTATAAGGTAACTCCTTCAACAAATACTGTTACAAATACAACCTCTATAACATATACTGCACCAGTTTCTGGTAGTTACTATTGGGAAACTGTAATTGGAGCTGCACGAGAAACTGATGAAAAATATTACGGATATATTGCAATTCCGAGTCAAAATATTTCTGGAAATTGTGGTATCAAAATAATTTACTTTGAATACGATTTTATATCTCAAACCTGGACTATAAAGGACTGCAAAGTAAATCCAAAAACTGATTTTATATCTGAAATGGGCAATGCATTTCCAACTGGTACATATTTTAGACTTGCATCATTTTTTACATCCGATGGAAAACTGCTAATAACCGCAGACAGAAGTTACAACGCAAATTCTGCAGTATTTGATATTCCACCGTTCGCATTTATTTTAAGTATCGATTCAACAGATCCGACAAATCTTACAATTGAAAATACTTATTCGTTTACAGATATTGCTACAGATTTACCTAGATACACCTTCTTAAGTCCTGATGGAGTCGATTTATACTTTATTTTCAATGGCGGCTTGTATAAGTATAAATACAACTCCATAGATTCAAGTTTAACCTATGTTACAAATATTGGAATTCCTGATGTAAATACTTACGTAATTGATACTTTAAATAGACTCTGGGTTATTACAAATTCAAACGATATTTATTTAAGTGCTCCAGATGCACCTACAACAATCGATGTTAGATTTGCAAATAATTTATATACATACTCTGGAGAACCAATTGATACTGTTGTTTACGTAAACGTATTTGATGCAGATGGAAATAGACTTGCAAAAAATGTAAAACTTAATGTAATTTCAGGAAATGGTGTATTTTTAGATAGCAATGGAAATGAAGTTACAGAAATAACAGTTCAAACCAAAACTGATACAGATACTGCACTTGACTTTAGAATTAAAGGACCAGGAAGAATTACAATTGATGCAAATCTGGTTATATAGCGAGCAATAATAGGCTCCCGGGTATTTACCCGGGAGCCTATTTGACTAGCTAATTTCGTAACCTAAATTCTTTAATGCATTTATTTTCTTTTGCAAATCTGCATATGTTGCAAGATTTTTAATTAGCTGAGCGTTTTCAAATTCGTTTAAAAATAATTCAGAATATTGATCGTCATCATAGTATACAAATGTCTTCTCATACTTACCAATCGGAATTGAAAATGGCGTAAATGTAATTAGAAATCTATTTTTAAAAATGAGTTTGAATTTGTCAAAATAAAGCGTAATTACATGAGGAACTAATACGTCATCAATGTATACTTTATCAGCACTCGTATCAATTTTAAAAGGCTTTCCTAAAGCAATTTGTTGTGCAAGTAAGTCTACAATGGATAAGGAATCAATATTTAAATTTCGTATCCTTTGAATCTCATCTAATACTCTCTTTTGTAGTGTAGAAAGTAGGTTTGATAAACTTTCGCGCATTGTTTAAGTTTAACTCCTACTCTTTATCTATGATAAATACGTTTTTATACTATACTGATCCGATGCAATACTTCTACCTAATACTGAATTATTTTTACAACCATGCCTAGTATATATTGCAGTCACTTTACTAGATCCGCCTATTGAATACGGCAATCTATATACATCAACGTTAGATATTAAAACGTACTCGATTTTATGGCCCAATTTAAATTTGTAAATTCCTTTTACGTTTGATGAATCTACTAGATTTCCAAAATATAAAAGCTTAAAGTTATAAGGAACGTAATGTTCCGTTTCAATATCATTTATAGTTTGATTTACAACGTTTTCTGGCAAAGTATCGAATGTAGTACCCAATAAAAGTCCTTTCGAGTTAAGAGTAACTTGTTTTATAGTTTTAGATAAAGTTATAGTTGTAACATCGTTCTGATAAAGCGTGATTGTAGTATTCTCATACTTAATTGCGAAAGTTCTAGTTAAATCTAAGTTGTTTGCATCATTTACAGGTAGATTATCTAAATACACTGCACCGTTAGAATCAATTATCAAATTATGTGATGTATTAGAATCAACTGTAATAGTAAAATTAATTTGATTGTCGTGATTTAAAAATACATGATAAGTATTCTCATTTAACGCATATTCATCAGCAATAGGATAAATACATCCCACTTCATTGTAATTACTATCGAGAATTTTATGTCCTAATGTCTGATTTGAAATAAGTTGTTTTAATTCGTCATTCAAATCTATAACTTGAATATTTGGATAGCAGTAGAGTTTACATGTAGAATCAATTGTTTTATTCCATTTTATATAACAATTTGGATTATACTGAAATGGATATATATGAGTGTAATTTACGTAATCAAACTTAATATCGAGTATAAATTTCTTTGGACGCCGCTCAAGATAAAATACATGGTAAAATAAAGGATGTATTTGATCTAAAGGCAATTTATTTATATCTTGATAGTTTCCGGAATTTATATCAGTTAAAACTTTGTATGGACTCGCCCAAATCTCATATAAATAGGAGTCATACATATTTCCATCAATTAGATAATACCAGCGAAATAAACGTCCATCGTTTAAAAGCATATAACCTAATTGTAAAAGTCCACGGGACCACCATGCTGTATACAAATACTTTGAGTTTCTATATACTCGTGCTCTATAGCAACATTCAAATTCCATATAGTAATCTTCAAACGTTGTAAGTCGCGGAGTTGACGGTCTCCATCTTGCATATGCATCATACACCCCGCTTACAATAAAAAATAATTGGAAATATGAGACATCAATTGGAATACTGATTGTGGTACCAGAAACTGTACCAAAAACAGGGGATTCTATAACGTCAACAAGACCAGGTAACTTATAGTAATAAATACGAATAGGACGCACATCTGAAGTTATATTATAAGTTATGGGATATTCTTGATATAATTTTCCTCTGTTTATATAAAGCAATTGAGTTCCTTGATGTCTATTATGCCAACATATTCCAAAAGTTTGATCTTCAGAATATTTATATTCAATTGCCCTTATTGCATTGTATGCAGTAAAACTATTACCAATTAAACGTCTTAATTTATACGAGATATGACTTAAAAAGTCGGCTCTCGGTAAAAGCAAATAATAGTACTCGTACTGTATATCAGTATCAATGCTTTCGACAGTAAATGACTCGTTTACCTTTTCGCAATAAACGCGAGATGTATCAATCTTGCTAAAATCCTCGCTTTCCCAATTACAATAAGAATTCTTATGTTTTAAAAACGTAACTTCAACGTTTTTTGTATCTTTATGTAAATTTAAGTCAATATAACTATGATTTTCAACTAATGTAAATGTTGTAATCTCGTTTAAGGTATTACCGTTAGAATCAAGTTCTCTTACTAAAATCGGATTCTCGACGATAAGCGTTTTCAGTTTAAATCCATTAGAGTCTAATACGGGTATTGTTACTGTAGCCATTACGTACTCGATAATTTCGAAACTGGAATATATATAACATGCGGACTAGATTTTGTATCCTTTAGTTTATCTTTAAATCCTGTTTTGCAATAAATTGCAAAAATTTCATTAAGTAATGGACGATCCAAGTAATAAATACGAAATTCTTTCGTATCAATTGACTGCAAATAATCTATCAAATCGAAAAGATTGGGGCAAAATTTATACCATGTAGAATTTATTACAGCAATATATCCAGCTATAGAATTATCAATTTTTTTAGAAAAAACTGGAGTACTAAGCGTAGTTAATTTTAATCTGAGATCACCTACAATTAATTCGTTAAATTCAACACGTAATATCGTTGGAAACGAAAGCGTTGTTACAAGTGAATCATTATAATATAAATTTCCGGATGAATCTACATAACATTTTGGTTCGCCTATATATATAGGTTTAGTTATATATAAGTAACCTGACACTGGCGCAGAAAAATCTATTGCAAATGCGCCGCACGTTGCTGGATTAACAGAGCCATAATGTAACTTAACATCTACAATATATGCCTTTGGTATAGGAATTGTTGCAACATAACTAAATTTTCTATAATCTAGCGGTCGCAAATGTTCATCAGGATACCCGGACTTCGTGTATAATTTCGCCTCAGTATCGTTAAACCAAACTAAAATATGTCCGTAATCAGTTGAGTAAGACGCAATTTTATTACCTGAAGCATCATATGCTTCAAAATACGTACCATATCCGGAATATCTACCTAATCTAACTTTATAATTATTACTCAAATAGACGTCATAATACCACGGATTACCAATATTTGATCCAATCCAGTAATAATGTGCATACTCAGGAAAAGTTTTTTGCGCGTAATCTATTGTTACAGTTTTTGTACCCCATAATGCACAAACTGTAGTATACTTGGAATCATCAATTGTACCAAGAGTAATTACATCGTTTTCGTATGCAGTGGGATAAATTACAAAATCACTGAAGTCTGCAAATTCCAACTCTTTATATGTACTATGAAATAATTTAGTTTTTGAATGACTGGTTTCACAAAATTTACCTACAACTCCAAGTAATTTATAATCCTTAATAAATGCAGGGATCGTTATTTTTTTAAGAACTTTAGTCGGCACAGGTATCATTGTTTTATCTCTATTATATCATTTGCACGCAAATTAAGGGATAAATAAAAAATACGGTATTATCAATATCCATTCTTTGATATCCAGTTCTTAGTATATCTGAACCAGTTTTAATCGTTTTATTATTGATTTTTAGATACTGGCTATAAAGCAGCGTACTTACAGTTAAAATTGCATGATACAAGATAAGCAGATTCCAAGCAACTGGATATTTATTTTCAAAATTTGCCTCGAGATCATTTATACCTCGTGGAACAAATGCTAAAACAAGTGCTGCAATGTAAGGAGTTCGAGATGAAACCTCAATTTTCATACTCTTAGATTTAAATGCTTGTTTATCAAAATTTTGAGTATTATTATTGGTACAACCTATAGTACAAGCATTATTTTTCAGTTTTACCGTTGAGTTTTGAACTTCGGCGCTTGCAAGACTATATACTGTAAAGCTAATTTTATTTGAGTCAACAGAATATGTAGTATTTTTATCTACGTAAATTCTAAGATAACTTGGTTTATACTTAAATGTACTTCTGAATTCGAAAAGTTTTGCATTAACTTGCTTTACGGGAATTTTCAGGATATTTGTAAGATATAAATCTGCTTTATTGCTAGTATCAGGAATATACTGACTTGCAATAACATCTACATAAACTTTAAAACCCATTTTTTCTTCTTCTTATTTTATGAGTTACTATCTAAAACGTAGTCTGCTTCAATTGTAATAGTACCTGGCCCTTTTATAGATAGAGGTACTGAAATTGGACCATTGGAATCTGTAGTTACAATATATTCAGAATATTCATTTGAGTTACTATCTAAAAATGCAGCGTTACCAGAAAGAAGTATAAGCTTTACTTTTGCGGATACATAATTTCCTTGAGGATCATAAGTTGCAACAGATACATTGGTAACAACAGGAGTTCCATTATAATTGTATGCAACCTCTGGTACGGATAAGTCAATAGTAAAGACATTTTCTTGAGCAACTAGATAAACGGTTCCAAAATGATTATCAAGACTTTGTACAAGTATTTTATTATCAGGAGTAGTTGATATTTTAAATCCACCTTTCAGTGCGATTTTATCTGTAATTTCGAGATTTTTAGAATCCCAGTTGATGTTGCAAAAAGTTAGATGAGCGGCATCGTAAAATACAAATTGACTAAGATCACGAGTATAAGTAATTCTAGTTATCCAAGTTTGTGGATCGTTTATTATCTGTATATCTGGAAGATTGACTGATACACTGGAAATTGAACCATTAGAATCGTAATTTAGTGATAGTTCTTGCCAATGCCATGCAAAATCTTGTCCATTTTTAGCAAAGTATACATTTGGAAAATGAATTGTATTTGAATCGACTAATCTTGGACAACCACATGCAGACACATCAAATATATCGTAAGGATTTCCGAGTACGTTTACGAGCTGTGTATGAATGTCCGACACATTATTTGAAGTAAAATCCACAGTTGTTAAATTTATAGTTTTATTCATTTTATCTACGGTATATACACTATACCAAGGATTTCCATTAAAACAATTATTTATTGCAATTACTTTATAATTACCAACATCTAAAATGAAATAAGGTGATGCAAAATACTGCTGTGTAGTACCTTTAGTGTAATATCCGATAGTCGAAACAGATCCATTAATCTTCGAAATTTTTATTAAGCCAACTCTACATATTGATTCTCTCCAAATAGAAATTCCACCTGCTACAACTACATAATACCAATATTCATCATCTTCATCAATATATTCAATAGTACTTGGATAAAAGAGACTCCAGTCATCTTGTAACCATACAGTTGTAGAGTTAAAAATTGGAGTAAAGGTATTTTTATCAAAAAGCAATGTTTTTAGATAAAGTTCATCACGACCATTATCAGTTAAAACAAATAATATTCTATCATCATATTCACGTACATCATTTATCACATAGTCTCTACTGATAGCTTCAGAGTATTTTGGAATAAAATTGTATCCATCAAATATACCTGCAAGTAAATCTGTGTAAATATAATCTCCACGTAAAATTACTAAACCAAAGCGGTTTTCTAGATTTAAGTAGAAACTACGTTTTTTCCCAGGAATTTTATGATACAGGTAATAACCATCCGTATCAGAATTTCGAATACGCCAGTCACTCCAGTTATGGTTATAAGGAACTGTACTCGGTTCCTCAGAAATAAAATGAAAATACATAGAAGACGAAATATTTAATTTATACATCTCAGGATATTTATATACAGAACCACCAATTGCAAGATAATTTTCAGTCCAATCAAAATTAAATGTAAACGCATAAGGACCTGGAACAAGAGGAATTTTAACTGCCATGATTTACCTAACCTCATTTTTTATTTTTAACTCATCAATGTAATATTACTAGCTTATATTATTTACACCATAACACTGGACTATCGATTACTCTCGCAATAAATGTAATCGTTTTACCATTTATCAAAAGTTCAAGTTTATCAACTCGATTCTTATATTTTGCATGATAGTAAATTATTCCATTACGTATATCGAAACATTCAGGCGCAGTATTATTTACGATTGTAAACTTCAATTTTGGTAATTTTGCAATTGCAACTTTATATTTAAAAGGAACTTGCACTTCAATACTAGAATCTTGTAAATAATCACCGCCAAGAAAATTGACACCGTATTTTACTTGCTCCTCAAGATTTGAAATAAGATATGTAACATAAGTAGACGCAACTACTCTAACTCTACCTGTCTTTCCATCATGTACTAAGGTTGATTCCACATGTTTTCTATACCCTAAAGTTTTGAAAGATTTGAAATCAATTGAATACGATACAAAACACGTCCCATAACGCTCAAATCTAGTAACTTTATATCTTTCAATTGTATTTGAACTCGTTTTAGTCTGACTTGTTAATATATTAAGATTAATAGTTTTACGCTCTGATACATCATATACAAGTACAGATTTAGTCTTATTGAGCTTTAAGTATCGCGTTGTATTAAAAAATACATTTACAAATCCGGTAAAATATTGACGTAAAATTTTTTTAGGTTTCTTTTTTAAATACGAAACCTGTACATCAACTGGATACTGATTACAATAGGGTTGTAAATCCGATTTTACTTCTAAATCAACATTTAGATTTACAGTCTTTCTTAAAAAACTCATTACATAATAACCTACTATGTATGTATAGCTAAGAGACAAAAAATAATCTTATGAGAAGTTTGTTTGTACTACCCCTCGGCATTATAGTCAGTTTTTAGAGACCTACGCTTTTTATCGGAACGAATTATTGCAAGTCTAACTGCAAATTCGTTTTTACATTTCTGACATTTAAAACGAAATCCCATTAAAGGAACTCTACCTAAAAATATTATATCAGGACAGCCGCATATTGGACATGCTATTCCTGAAAAACATGTTTTTTCAAAATTTTTGCCATAGAAATACTGCAAAGCTCCATAATTTGTAAGCATTTTTTAAAGCCTCAAAAAGAATTTAATTATCAATCAAAAGGAGTAAAATAAGATGATAACCCCAAAGGTTTCATTGAAAAATAGATATTTTTCAATTTTGCAGGATTGGTTACCTGATGGATATCTGAATACATTCAAAAATGTACTTAAGCAAAAGTTTGACTCAGTAGTTTTCTTTCTCGAAACTATGACTCGTACTGAATTCCCAAAACTTATAAAAACTCTAGTGTATCCCAATGCATTTCATTTCGATTTAATGTTTCTTTTTAATTTTCTACAACAATTTGCATTTCCAAGCGATTTACAAAGTCATTTTAAAACAGTTGAGCTTATATTAAAAAATTATTACCTATCTACCTTGAAAAAAATTGATTATATTCCAGTAAATGCAAATTTTGGAAAACTTGAGGAAATAAATGCAAAGTTATATCCTTACCAACTTGAAGCTCTCAAAAAATATGTAACCATTCGTAAAGTTACAAATCTACGCGGAATGATTTTAGCATTCGATCAAGGATTAGGTAAAACGCTAACTGCAATAGCATTATCAAAAGTTATTAATGCGCATCAAGTTTTAATAGTATGTCCGAACTCATTAAAACCAAATTGGAAAGAGGAAATTTTAAAATTTGATATGAAAGTCAATTCTGATATGATTACAGTTATCCCAGATAGTATTGTTGCGAATCCAAAATACATAATTGTAAATTTTGAGAGTTTAAACAAGGTTCATAAGTTTTTAAGAAAAAGCCCTATGCTAATTGCTGATGAATCTCATTATATTCGAAACATACATACAAAACGTGTTACATTACTTTCACAGTTACAAGAAGAATATAAAATCCATGAGATTCTTTTGATGTCAGGTACACCTATTGCTGGAAAATTTACTGAGTTTGCTCCATACTTAAAACTACTTGATCCATTTATGACTGATGAATTTATCAAGAGATTTATTGAGATTTACAAATATAATTCCGAGTTGACTTCATTTATTCTCAAGAATAAACTCAAGATTTTTATGGTAAGAAAGCTTAAAACACAAGTACTCAAACTGCCGCCAAAATACGAAATAACTTTACGTTGTAAACTTGATGAAGAAACTCTCAAAAAATCCAAAATTCTTTTAAAAGCAATTAGACAGACAATCATTGATGAATTTAAAGCATTACTTCCAAAATATCGTAAATTGCAAAAAGAAGCGCTTAAAAAACTTTATGAAATCTATCAAAAACATTTTCGCAATAACAAACGTTTCGAAAAACTGCTTATGCTTATTTTAAAATGTCAAGATAAATCCTACTACAAAATTCCAAAGGAGATTCGTAATGCAATTGTAAATTTACGTACTGAGATTTTAAAGGAAATAAAGGATCCGAAATTTAGAGATACACTTAAAAATTACATAACAATTGCTTATGCTGCAGATTTAGTATTACTCACCAAACTTGTAAATAAGCATTATAATGAAGCGTTAAGAAATTTAGTGCTTGTAGTTTTAACCAAATGTACCGAGTACTGTAAATATATTGCAAAATCAATCAAAACTATTTTCTTTACAAATTCAGCGCAAATTCTAAATCAAGTTGCTCAGATTATAGAAAAAACATGTGGATTTAAATGTATGGTAATTTCTCGTGAGGATAAAGATAGACTTGCTAAAATCAAAGAATTTGTAAAGTCAAATGCAAAAGTTTTAGTAACTACATATGCGCTACTTGGTGTTGGATTTACAATTACGGAAGCAGATACGGTGATACTCGTTGACTTACCATTTAGAGATATCTATTTAAAACAGGCTGTAGATAGAATTTATCGAATTGGACAAACCAAACCAGTTAAAATTATTACCATCAAAGTAGATACTCCTGAAAAGACAATACAAATGCGTAGAGAAGAAATTCTCAATTACTTTAAGTCTTTAGTTAAATCAGTGCTAAGTTAACGTAGGCCGCATAATTGCATAAATTGAATAACCTAAAGCAAGTTGTTTTGATGGTATAGAAGGTAAAGTTAAAATAATTTGAATTTGCTTTTTTGCAACATCTTTATTAATCACGATCCCATCTAATTGATTTAAACCTGTTGCAAGAATTTGCTCTAGCATGTAATTTACAAGTTCATAACCGTCTACAGTTACACTTGCATCAATAGTATATGTTGCAGTATAATAAACAGTTCCTGAAGATGTATCTGTAATTTCAGTTACAGATGAAGAATCCACAATAATTGTAGCATCTTTAACATGTATAACTTTGTCTCCTAATGTATGAGTAGCATCAGCAACTAAATATTTTTCAACTTCAGCTAAATCTAAACTAATTCCGGTATCTGTATAAATAAGAGGAGATTCCACATTTAAGAGTACTTTACCATTTGTATCCGTAGTAAAGATTGCACTAAAATTGTTTATAAAATTAGGATAGTTGAAGCTTGATGCATTTAAATTTGTAACTGTTATTGTTTGTGTGTCAATATCTGTAGCATCTATATTATCGATTGTAGCATTAGTAGCACTTAATGTAGTAATTGAACTCTGTTTAATTTGCGCGTTAGTTGAAACTTGTAAAGTATCCACAGTTGCATCTTGAATTGAAGCACTTGTAGATACAGTTAGTGTATCTGTTTCTATATCATTTGATACATGTACAGTATCCGCATTTAAATTTGTCGCAGATAAGGATTTAAATGTAGCATTTGAATCAACACTTAATGAATGTATATTAATTGCATTTGCGAGTATATTTCCGGTTTCAATTTTAGTAGAGTTTATCGCGTTGAATTGAGAATTTGAGTCCACTTTTAAAGAGGTAGTATGAAGAGTATTTACGGATGCATTATTAGCATTAAGTGACGTAGTATTTACTACGTTAAACTGAGAGTTTGAATCAACAGTTAATGAATGAATACTTGCTATGTTTGCTATTATGTTATCTGCATCAAGAGCTGTAGCATCTATTGCATCAAATTGCGCATTTGAATCTACATTTAGCGAATGAGTAGAAAGGGTATTTGCAAGTATGTTACTAGCATTAATTATTGTTGAATTTATAGTATCTATTTGAGCATTTGTTGTAATAGTTAAATTTTTAGCTTCAATACTTGTACCACTTAAGCTTGCAATAGTTGCGTTTGATTCAACAGTTAATGTTTGAGTAGTTAAGCTATCAATTACAGCGGAATCGGCAGTAAGAGTTTCTCCCGCAATAATGCCTGAGGAAATATTATCAGTTGTAATTGCAGGACCATTAAAAGTTTCAGTAACGTTTAAAACGCGAAACGTTCCAGTATCGTAAGTACACTCAGTTCCTTGAATTTGAGAAATATTTGCATTCTCAATAGATGCCAGTTGAATTGTAGCATTAGAATCTACTTGTAATGTAGAGGTATGAAGAGATTTACAATTTGCATTAGAGTCCACATTTAAGGATTGGGTAGAGAGGGTATTTGTCTCTGGATTTTCTAAAGTACAATTGATAAGTGTAGTATTATTAATTGTTGAGTTTGCTATTGATGAGTTATCTAGAGATGCATTTGTAAGCGTACAATCTTTGAGAGTTCCTGAGGATACATTTATATCATGAATTTGAGCCTTTAGCGTTTCGAGAGTAGGAATTACGCATTTATGATTTGGTAAAACTTGTACTGAATTTGAATCAATGATATTTGCAAGAACAACTTCTTGTTTTGCTCTTGATTGAAAACCACCAATATAAAACGTATTACATTTTAGCTTTTGAGTACTCCAAAAATAGGTATTCTTAGGAATTTTAGTTAGATCGAGACTCTTAAATAAATTCCATGCTCCTCCTTGATAAATGTAAAACTGAACGTTTTTAATTTCTTGTCCAGTTTCATCTTCAATATAATTAACGGAATCAATATTGTTTGCTAAACAAAGTGTATTTTCAGGAATTGTAAAATTAACGTCTGCGCTTGGAAAACGAGTATAGTCAGTTCCACTTGGATCATAAAAGAACGTCAAGTGATTTAAGAAATTTTGGTATAAATCCTGAATTGGACGATTAGTAATATCTGCAAATACTGGTTCACCTGGATTAATCCATCTAGGTTGAGTTAGTTTATATCCCATTGTACTACGCTCCTTTTAAAAAACTTGGAGGTTGAAATATGCGACTATATTATTCAAATTCTGAGGCTGATTTTAGATTTCTTAAGAGTAATATCCTCAAAGACTATCGCTTTACAGAAGATGAATTTATGTATATCATTGCTCATCGAAAAGTTGCAATAATTGAATTCCCAAAATTTAAAATGAATTTGATTCCCTATCCAAAATCAGTTAAACCAACAGCACTATATGCAATATCTGGTGAAATCCAAAAAGACAAAATAAAACACTGGTATATAATTTTTCCTGATTATAAGGCGTTTTACTATATATGGACTACAAATAACTTTCCAATTAAGGGAACTCTTGTAAAATCAGATGTTACACAAAAAAGATTGTTTCTTGCAACAATTGATGACATTTTAAAGCGTATACAAAGAACCTCCGCAATCAAATCCTATAACAAAGAAATCCTAGAGTTATTTTCAAATCCCGTAACTAGACATACTTTGAAATAACTCGGAGTAAATAGAAATATGCAAAATATATAGGTGGAATATTAAGAAGTTGTTGATAAAATTTAAAAATAGTTGATGCCAAATTATAGGAAAATATACATAGAATACGCGAGTCAATAGCATATGACTCGCTCAATTTCTTTACATATGCAATTTGACTTGGAAAAGAAATTGCTCCACTAAAACATACTTCTTTAAGTGCTTCAAATACGGATACTATTTTGGATGCTTTTTGTTTATCCCGAAGTAAACGCGTCAAGATACTAAGTAAATGTGGATTTTTGTATGCTTTTGCAATTTTTAACGCATGCATATAGTAAATTGCAAAAATCATGTTTAAAATTTGAATACGTTTAAAATACAGGATATTAAGAATCTCAAAGTTTTCAAATTCGGGCAGATTCACATTAAATTGAAATTCATGAGTAATTCTATCAACAATTAGTTTTGCGAGTGCTTTTTTCTCAACATAAGCAAACTTATCTTCATTCTGAATAAAGTGAAGAAAAGCTGAAATAGTAGAAAGCGATGTATAAAAATCGAGATAATCTGCTCTAGAATACTCCTGATATTTATCCTCAAACTTATCCTCAGGTATAAATAAATCAGGTAAAAATGCCGCATCATCTTGAAACTGAATATCTAAGATATTTTTATCTTTAAGTGCTTTTCTTTCGTAATATTTTTTATCAAGTCCTAAATCAATCTTTGGTAGTAGAAACGTTCTATTTAAAACTACATTGCTCAAATCAATTTGCATATCCGTAGACACCTTTTTAAATAGAAATTTTCGACTATAGGTAGTAGATGGCTAAATTTGGAATGATTTCGAAAATACATGTTAATTTTGCACCATTTGTAAATTGTACAACTAGTTCATCTGAACCTTGATTAACAGTTGCATGATAATAAACGATATTATTCTCAATGCTAATTCTATCGCTTGATTTGGAAAGTAGGGTATATTGTGGTAATTTTAATAATGCACATTTATGACTAAAGGGTACTTTGAATTTTAAAGTTACGTCGTTTTGTAATTTTACATCAGAAACGTGTCCTACAAATAATAATTGCGCATAATCTAAGATTTGTAGATAGCAGTCTGCATATACGCTAGTAAATAAACCTTGTAAACGCCCGTCGTTTACAATTGTTTCATAAGTTGCAAGGTGAGTAAAAACACAAGGATTTATATTTTTATGCGATTCTTTCACGATAGTTTCAATATAGTTGCTGGAAACCTGATAATTTGCAAAATTATGAGTCCAAACGAATGCCTCAGGTATTTTATGCGTAATAATTGAAATTGAACCGTAAAACTTATCCATTTGATATGTTACAATTGCTTCCTCACACTTTTTACGTATATTGTAATTCATACGACTTATTTCAATAAGTGAACCGGCACCTGTATAATTTACTTGAACTCGAGGATCGATATATACCTGTTGTTTATTTACAACATAAGTTTCAATGTAATCACTTTTATTTTCAGTGGAAAAATCATGGAAAGATACATTGGCTGAAACAACTACTTCAAATAGCATTTATCGCTTTAGTTTATGGAATTCGTCAAGGGCAAGTTTAAAGAATTTTTTGTAAACTGGATTTTTAATTAATTGAAATGCTTCAGAAACAGGTTTCATCTCAACTTTTATTATATTTTCCTCATATTGTGGTTTAGGAATATAGCGAATAACCTGCGCTAGAAAAAAGTACACTGTCTTTGATTTAAATTGATGCGATCCCAGAGGCTTTAGTATTTTGATTGTACAATTAGTTTCTTCTTTAACCTCGCGAATAAAAGCATCTTCTGGAGATTCGCCTTCTTCTATCGTTCCGCCGGGTAAAGACCAATAAGTAGTTCCATTTACCGACACTAGAATCATTAATATCTTATCACCGGTTTTGTTAAAGCAAAATCCCGCGGCTCTAGCCATTAAATTCAACCTCCATTTTAAAATCGTCTTCATCCTCACATATAAAGTAGGAATACCCACATTCGTTACAAATCATTACATTATCCTTTAGATTAAAAAATGCAATTGTATAACGTCTACAGTTTGGACAATACATATGAACTCTTACAAATTCTTGCATGATTTACTGCCTCCTATTGGATTTATGAAGTTCCATAGGTTTCAATTAAATCAGCATTATACTGTGATACACTTTGGCATAACTCTGTAAAGTAACTTGGAAGATAAATATAGTCGCGATCAGTAATGTAAAAGTAGGTTATTGTATTTGATACAAGCTCTGATAAAGTGCTATTATAATCAGAACATGAGTGAATAATTACACATGTATTTGGTTTTAATTGTACTTTATCAATACTAAAATTATCGCATGAATTTTCGAATGCAACTAGATAATCGAAAAACACCCAATAAATACTATCAATAGGACTTACACCAAAATTCCCAATTGACTCCATTTGCAGTTTATGAGCATAATCCGTCATCTCTTTGTAATACGATATAATTGCCATATCAGGACTTGAATAGCATTCATCGAAAAATATTCCCTCAAAGTCTAAAGCTTTATACAAATCAATTTGGTGTCTAATTTCATCAAGTCTTCCAAGATCTTTTGCATAACCTGTAGGTATGTACCCAAATAGCTTGGCATATTTTCTGAGTTCTTTTAATCTTTCTTGAATTACGGGATTTGTTTTGTATGTTTCAAATAAATCATCAGTAATTCCCGAATTTGGATTGATGATGATAAATGCTGATAAATAAGGATTTTGTAACCCAGTAAGCAAAGTGTTATACTGAGCATCATCTAAAATGGAAAAATACATAGGAATCAGTAGGACGTAAAGCGGAGGAAAATCTGATGATAGCACAATATGATTATTAAAGGAAAAAGTAAGAATATTGTGATATGGTGCAGCATCAATGGATATAAAACGAGTATCAAAGTTATACGATTTTAGATACACAACTTCCTGTTTATAAGAACCAGTTTCCAGTAGAGTTCCCAACGTTAAATCTTGTGCTCGTATCCATTGATACGTATTGGTATTACGATCAATGGTGAGTACCTTTGAATAGGGATGAATATAAAAATAGCCTCCTCCATTTACCTCAAGATACAAAACTCGGTTATCTCTAAATTGAGTGATTTTTTGAATACTACCTGCAATTGCATATCCTGAAATATATTCATGTACGTAATGCAAATGAGTGTAATCGTAGCTTTCAACAAAAAAATCGGAGTACCTTAATTGATGCGCAAACTTAAATTTATTACGAGTTTGTATTAAAGCATTGTATTTAAGCATTTGCAAAATGCCCCAGTTAAATTAATTTGAATAATGTAAATATTTAGCAATTGGATATACTAGTTTTTTAAATTCATATTGACTTGCATCTTTAAGACGAGTTTCAAGTAGTTTATACCAATGTTCTTTCAAGCCATTTACAAAGATTACGGTTGGGGTACCCATTGGTGCAACATATCTAGCATATTCTTTTCTTATTCCAGAATTAAGTAGAGTTCTATAAATTGACAAACTTTCTTGCATAAGTTGAATAAGCTCTAGATTTAAAAATGGATTGTCGGAAATTAAATCGTCGAGATATCTGAAGATTTCTTTTTCAATTGTAGTATACCTATTGGAAACCTGCATAAAGTTAAAAATTGTATGTCTTACAAGTTGATGAGTAAATACTCTAGAAACTCCTACAAACAAAACCGAAAGCTGTATTTCATCTTCGTAAACTACATACACATGTCTGGAAAGCTTTGTAAAATCAAGATTAAAATCAATGTCGGAAAATGTAGAGAGGGAGAATCCGTTAGGATTCTCTTCAAGAATATGACGCAAAGTTATTGCATATAAATTGTTGTTGAGCTTAAAACATTTGTATTTTCCAAAGTATTTAGGATTTTCCGTTGTGTAATAAAGCGTTCCAAAAATTGAGTAATGTTTTCTTTTAACAAGTGTATCAAGATACATATTGATATCTGATATACTATTTACGCTGGATATTAGATTTGAGAGATAGTTTTCTTCGGGATAAACAAGTTTTGTTACGCAAATTTTTGCAACAAGTGCGTAATACTTTTTTGGAATATAATTTGACTCAATTGGGAGCATCATTATTTTTCCTCCTCCTCTTGTATAAATTCTGTAAGTGCTTCTTCTGTAAGTAACTCTGTTAAATTTTCATCTGGACTTAACATTTCCTCAATATCTGTAAGATTTTGATAAAGTTCTGAAAAATCTAATCCGTATAATGCATGGGTTTTTGAAGTTTCTTTTACTTTCATTCCTAGTGTACGAATATTCTGTAAAATTCTATCGTCTAATTTTGTAATGAGTTGATGTGCAAAAAATTCTGCTAAAAATTTTGCTAGATTTTCTGCAGTAGGCGTAACTGGAATTATTATCAAGGATCCTTTTATAATAGAGTCATCAATTACTTTTGCAAGCCATAAATTACAGCAACCTTCTTTTTCAGGAATTTCACTAAATTTACAGGATTCTTTAGTATATGGCGTACAAATTTCAATTGTAGTATCCTCTTTGATAGCTAGCTCGGAGAGTAATTCAGCATCATTTATATCAACAACAAAACGATGATCGAAATACTCATCTAAAAACTTTTTGAAGTCGGAAAAGTAATAGTAATCTAAAACCATTTGGGTTTTTGTATCAATATCTCCTATTAAAATAGGGACAATTGTGTAATTATGTCCATGAATTCTTTTGCATTTACCTAAAGGATGATCCTGAGTTCTTACACGGTGTGCAAAACATACCTCAAATTCTTTTCCAATTTCGTAAAACATCTTGTAATACCTCCTTTTTATTTTAAAATCATGCTTTTATTTACACAGATCTGTTCGAGACAAAAAATGTAGGCGGCCATTAACACAACCGCCTACATTCTCAGTATTACTTTTTGCGGGATTTATTTTCGTCGTCCATTTTCTTAAGTGCAACTTTTAATGTCTTAAGATCATCTAAAATAAATGCAATGGTTCTCAATACGTATACAAATGCTGCAAAAGTTGCATCAATTCCAAGCGTTGATTGCATTCTCGGTTTCAATCTTCCAACGACAGATTTTGCCATGTCAATGATAATCTCAAATGCAATACCTTCTCTGTCTTTTTTAAGGTTTTCCTTAATAGTTTTGAATACTTTGTAGAAATCAGAGTACGTTCTTACACCATATTTTCTTGCAAATTTAGTATACGATCCATCATGTTTAAATAGGGCGAGGGTTAAAAATGCTCTAATCTTACGATACTCTGCGTTAGTCCAGTTTCCTACTGCTTTTGTAGCCATTATTACACTCCTTTTAATTCAATATATTTTTTTCGTTTTAACGTTCTAAGACGTCCATATCCTGGAATTTCAAATTCTACATTATGCGAAGATAATTCAAGCAATTTTTCGAAAAATCGATCAATTACAAATCGTACCTGATTTGAGCTAGTATTTAATTCGTTTGCAATTTCTTCACATATCTCCTTGTATAACACATCAGTACCTCCAGTTATGAGCGTAATTGTTTAAAAAACCTATTAAACAGATTAATATCCGAACGATGATTGTAGAAAATTTTCTTATGAACTTTTCGCGTATGAAACTTATGATAAAACATAAACATTGCAGGTAAATAGCTATTTATAGTTGCAGTATTGTTTTTAAATAAACACTGACATGATTCATTTGCAATAAATCCTTGTAAATTTTGAAAGTCAAATAGAAACACGAAGTTATTTTGGATCAAGTATTCTAAAAACGCGTGGAGCGTATATTTGTCAAGGTAATATAAAAATAGTCGAATGTATTTAGGAAGCGTAGTTCGATTAATGGAATTTAAATCAGAATCTAAGCTAATAACGTTATCATACCATTTAATCCATAATGTTGATCCAATAATTGCACAATAAATATTATCATTTGTTGTTAGCTTTTCAAATGGATACCTGATATCATACATCCTCCATAACCACCTTCTTTTAATTTAGTGAAAATCTAAAATAATCGTTTTGTTTTTTAAATTACATAAACTCAACGTGGGAGGAAGCTACCATGTATTCAGTACTACTTGAAGTTAGAACCGATATTATTCCTGCAAGTTTACAACAAAAAGTGCATACTAGAACTTGGAGAAAGCAATTACTTAAAAAATGTGGTAAAAAAGCCTTTTTAAGACCTGAAGATTTAGCATTTCCAGTTATGACTGATGACTGTAAATATCATTGTGGATTATTATTTGCAGCATACTTAAGAGCTAGCGAATATCACTACTTTGATATCGCAAAGAAAGCTGCGGAATTATATCGTAAAAATAACTGCGAAAAGAAACTCGGAATTAGAATCAGAAAAGAATTTTAAATGCAATGCAAGACGTTAGGTAAGCATCTAATTCATTATCTGATTTATCATATTTGTAAAAATTCAGGATTTTGTGTAGTTAAAACTGAACCAAAACTCAACGACGAAGAATTTAAAGCAGCCATATCCAGTTTTCGTAAAAATTGTAAATTCGAATATAATTTATACAACATCGTTGAGTTGCTGTACAAAATACATCGTAAGCAAATATATGACAAAGAAACAATCATACAACTAATTCACTTGTTAAAAACGTATAAGTTAACATATAGCGAAAAGTTTCCGAAACCTGATGTTATAAAACGACTACAAAAACAATTATACTCAATTGCCCAAAAAATAGACTCATCAAGTAAAGAGGGTGAAGTTGATATTCAGAAACTGGCTCAACATAAACTAAAACCTGAGTATATGCAATTAAAACAGGATCTCGTTAAAAAATTGAAATACGCAATTCAATACCTGTTTCATAAGTATAAGTGGAAGTATATTTCTATTCAGACGCTCAATAGGGAACTTAGAAAACTGGGTTATCCTCCAGTTTTAGTTGATACCAATTTAATTTGTATCGACGCGCAGTTAAAACTATATGTATGTAAAACCAAAAAGGAACTCGACTGTAATATTCCTTTAATTCACGTTGAAATTGAAATAAACAAAGACTACAATCCTGAAAAAGACGATAGCTACGTTTTAAAATTTAGACCTATCGGTGGTAAATCCTGGCAATTCTGTTATACAAAAGATTACAAGAAACGCGTTGTCAAAGGATACACTGAAAAACTAAAGTACCTACTTAAAAACATCGAAAAATATAGAAGGCGCTGGTTAAAGGATCTAGAATCAAAAGATCCGATAATTAAGCAAATGGCTCTTGCAACAGAGCTACTTTATCAAACTGCTGCACGTATTGGTACTGAAACAAAGGATACATTCGGTTTAGTTACAATATTACGCAAGCATATAAAATGTGACAATAAAAAATGTGTAATTCGTTATCCTGGTAAAAAAGGAATTATACAAACTCATATCATTGACGATCCAAAACTTGTAAAATACCTAAAAGAGCTTATTAAAAACAAAAAGCCAAGTGAAAGAGTATTTACATTCAAAGCCCAGAAATTAAATGATTATTTACGTAAAAGAATTGGGCTACCAATTACTGCACATAAATTCAGACATCTAAAGGGTTCAGCTATAGCATACAAATATCTTTTTGAAGAAAATCCATATAAAAATATAGACGATCCAAAAGTGCATCTAAAATACTTTAAACAGGTTATGCTTGATGTAGGAAAAACTTTAGGACATATTAACAATGAAAAACCTACTTGGACGACGGCTGTTAAATACTACGTAGATCCGCATCTTATTTTAGACTACTTTGAAAAGTATAATATTCCACTTCCAAAATCAATGCAAAAACTTTTGATGTTCAAAGAATGCATTGAGGTAAGAGAATATGAGCGAAGCATTATTAAAACTTAATCGTTTTTGTTTTACATCTAGTAAAGTTATTGCCAAAGCGTTAAGAGATAAAAAATTGGCAGGTTGGACATCTAAAGAAATCAGAAAATTGATGACTACAGAAGAAGGTTTACAAAAACTACAAAAGAAAATCGAAAAACTTGGACGTCTAGATAAAGCCCTCATCGTTGCCTCATATTTGGCAGATCTAAATATCATTGAAAAATTCGTTATCATTGTATGTCTCCTTCTTCTAGCAGTAAGTAAAAAAATTGAAGACTTTTATCGTACATACTTAAAACTACTTGCAAAACTCGTTGATAAAATACCTCCAATCAAAAATCGTCTACTTAATCGCTATAAAACAACTGATATCGAGCTTGCAGTAAAATATGCTTACCTTGATATTGCATTTAGAGATTTAGCTTTAGCTATAATTGCTCCTTTTGCATGGGTTCCTACTATAACTGAACATGTAATTCTACATACATTACGTATGCTAAAACTTGAACTTGCATATTTCTTGCAATATATTGGACGTAAAATTTTTAATACGTTGCTTGAGTACTACAAACGTAGTGTGTTACAGAAATCGGCTCAGGCTGAACTAGGAAAATATGCTATACTTTATAGTGCAGTTGCAGAATACGTTTTAAAATTTGGAAGAAATATTTTTACTGAACCAAATCCAAAACAATCGCCACTTTATGCATACACTGCAGTAGAAGGATTAGATATTCTCATCGAACTAATAATCTATCTGCTACAAAAAGCTAAACTAAATTTAGTTGCAATTATTATAAATGTTGCTTGGAAAACTTTTGGAGCCGTTATCTCTAAAATGCTGATAGAACCTCTATTCCTCCCAAAAAAATTAAAGGACGAGGAAGACGTTGTTATGAAAATGTTAGACCAATGGTTGTCTAAATTTGAGGAAGGTATTAAAAAAGCAGCACAGGAAGGAGGGACATGAATTTCGAAAACCAACCAAGTATTTATCGTCTAATTGAATCTCAAAATGACTTACTTGCGCAGATTCATAGTACTTTAAAACATGTTGAAACTAGTACAGATACTTTACACCACGAAATTTCGGATTTAAAACAAGCATTAGCATTATTAAGAAAAATCACTGAAAAGAACACTAAAACCTTACAAGACGCAAGTTTTAACAGTATGATTCGTTTTCAAAAACTGCTTACAAAACTAAAACTTGCACTTACATTAATCTCTATACAAATTTTGCTTCTCACAATTGCACTTGTTTATCCAAATTCATTTACATACTTTGCAGCGCTTGTTGGAAATACTATTTTCTGTATTTTGAGTTTACTTACGCTATTTTAGCAAGACAAAAAGGATCCTCCCCTTTTCGGGGAGGATCCTTTTTTACTCGTTGACTTAGGAGATAGAAGAGAGTTCTTCAACAATACTTTCAACGTCTTTTTTACTTACTCTGTATCTGGTTCTAAAATCTTCAATTCTACCGTCAAGCCAGAATTTAAAGCGAGCATCAGATAAGTCTGCAGATATTTCTTTTCTTAATACTGGTCTAAAATATCCAATTGGCCTAGAGTAGAGCGTAACATCTGTTCCTCTACAATTTGGGCATACATGATGTAATCCTACAGCTTTATGTCCACATTCGTTGCATACAGTTAAAAATGGAGTTTTAGTCATATATTGCACTGGGAAGTTTTCAAATATTCTGAAGATTAAATCCTCTTGTTCTTTCTCGCTTAAATTTTCAACTGTAAAAAGATGCAAAATTGCTCCACCTGTTGCGTAAGATTGAAAATGTGCTGCAACATCTATTTGCTCAAATAATGGAGCTGAAGATGGCGCTTGAAATCCAGAGGTTAAGAATACTCTTTGTCCATCAACAGAACCTGATACAAACATTTTTGGCTTTACCATTTCTGCATTTCCTCCTTGATTTTCTTAAAGTTTTTCTGGTTCATAAAACTGATTAACCTGATATTCATATGGAAATTCAAGTTCGGTAATATTCTGATATATCCAATCTAGAATATGTGGGGTATATTGGGGGTATTTTACAGTTCTCAATAGAATTCTTCGTTTTAGCAAGTTTTTTGCTAGCCTAAGATATTCAAAGGTTTGCTTAAGATTTATTGTATATTCGATTACTTCACTAAATTTCTTTTTACCTGAAAATAAAACTTGATCCCATAATTCTAAATTTTCATGCCATCGACTATTTTCTACATCCAGTGGAATCTTTACATCAATTGCAAAATGAGTTACAAGCGCTTTTTCAAGTAAATACTTTACTGCATCAGGTTTTGTACCATTTGTATCAATTCTGATAAATTTAAAACCGAAATCTTTTATAAACTCCAGAAGTTCAATTAAAGGAGAGAGGAGGAGAGTTGGCTCTCCTCCTGAAATAATAACAGACTCGATTTGCATAAGTTTTGCTTTCTTTAGAATATCCTTGAGTTCATTGTAAGTGTAATAAGGTTTTTTGTTTTGCTTTGAAAAATATTTGTTGTGACATTTATAGCAATCTAGATTGCAAATTAAACCAGGAATGTGAAATAGAAGCGATGCAGTATTTGGTTCGTCTTTATAAGTTACAATGTAATCGGCAACTAAAATCGTTTCTTTATCCAAATGCATAGCTATAATACTCCCTTTTTCTATTTATTTTTTGCGTGAAAATAAAATCTGCGAAAGTGCAAATAGTGTACCTGCTATAACTCCCAATACAAATAGAATTTTGCTTATCATTCTAGCACTACTCCCTCTGGTATGTCAAATATTTTTTCACCATGGATTTCTATTGCTCTATTTACAAAGTCATTGAGTTTTTCATCATGAAATAGAGTACACTTTTGATTGTTGTTTATAAGTTGAGCAATTTGATATGCAAATTGTAAATCTTTTTGTGCAAGTTTTACTGCGGCATTTTCTGAAGGAGCATATTCAAGTGAATATAAAACCTTATCTCTTTCCATGAATTCATTAAGTTTTTCATGAATGAATTGTAAGATTTTGTGAGCGTATTCTTTTGCCTGAGGATTTGCAAGCCCTCCTTTGAATCCTGCATTAACCATACCTTCATGTCCACCTACAATTGAAAAGATATTGAAGAGGGATTTATCTGTTCTTTGATAAAATGAAAGATATGGATATAAGTCTTCATAGTGTTGCATAATCCATTTTCTTTTTCTCTGTAATGCTTTTGCTCCAATTTCCATTAAATAGGAAAGCATCTCCTTCAAAAGCTCGAAATTGTCTTTTGCAAGAAATAGGAGTCTGTTTAAGTTTATTGCATATACACCTATTCCACCAACTCCTGCTCCAGAGTGAAAAGGATTACTTCCTGTAACTGCTTCAACTGTGGAGACATTAAATAGCATTCTACAACAATTACTATATATCATGTCTTCATCAAACGGTCTCATATTTGGATTGTATTTTTTATATTCAGATTCAAGAAATGGCTTTTTGAGATAGTTTTGCACATAAAATCCACCGAAGTACTCTGATTCTCTAAGTAGCTTTTTCCAAATTGGATTATTTCTATCAAAATCTTCTGTGATATTTACTGTAATTAGTGGAAATGTAAACGGATTTCCATTTCCATCACCAATTTTCATTGCCTCAATAAATGCATCGTTAATTCTATCAAAATACTCACTTGGAATTTCAGAATAAGTCTTATCAAGTAATTTTCCAGCGTAAATTACATTGTGTTTTGCGAGAATTTTATTTGGTTTTCCAAACTCAAGAGTTATATTACTAAATGGAGAGTTGCCTGAGCGAAATGGAAGATTTATGTTGAAAAGAAATTCTTGCCAGATATTAATCAACTCGTAATCTGTGTACGTTTTAATTCCATTTGTTTCAAGATACCATAAATACCCTGCAGCAACTGTACTAATGTCATTTAATGAAGTTGCACCTGATACTTCTTGTGCAATCAAACAAATTAAATTTGCACATTGCATAAAAAGAGTTTCGAGACGTTTTGGAGGTTTACCATTTCTAGCATTTTTAGCATTAGATTTCAAACCATAAAATGCAACATCTTTTGCAGAGAGTCCAATACAGTAAGGTGATAATTTAAATGCTTGATGATGGTAAGTCCAACCAGTTTCGTGATGCTCTCTAACTGGTAACCCTTTGTAAATTTGATTAAAGAGATAGTCTTTCATAACCTCGCCGACAACTACATGTTCAAGAGCTGGGAGAGATCTGATGAAATTTGCATTATTTCTTGCAATATCTGTGTTTTTAATAAACTCGTGGATAATCTGGTGATACTTATTCATTTTCTTAATCCTCCTTGCTATTCAAAGGTTTAGCAATACATCTTAGCTCTCAGTGATGCATTATTATGTTATGCAAATTGACTAATCTGAGATAAAGCCCATTTCGTAGTCTGGTAATAAAGTATACTCCAGAAATTCTATTACTTTATTTATGTCAGTAGTGCTGAATAACTCCTTGTTGTTATAATCGAGGACAAATTCAAAAGGTTCTTCAGAAATGCAACGAATAGTGATTTTGAAATTAGGATGGTAAATTGTAAATTCGGATTGCGATATGCCGTAGTAGATTTTAGAAAAAGGTTTCAGATATTCCTCTAAAAGCTGAAAAATGTCTACAAGTTTAGGATTACATGTAGTATTACAAAGGTTTTCGAGGATTTCACAGTGAATAGACTCCATAATAACGCCTCCTTCTTTTAGTATTTTTGAATCACTATGACATCCGGTTTTTATTTTGAAATATTCGAAAACATTCGAAAATTAAATTATCGGGAAACCGCATGATGAAACCCGCATAAAATCATACGTTTATGTCGAAAGTATCTAGCAAGAAACTCAGTTGGTAGAACATCTACCAACTGTACCAGTAATTTAGACAATGTCATAAAATCAAAATACTTTTCAAGGATTGACAAAATACTTCTAGAGGTCATCGGTTTTGCTCTGAATTCTTTAGTATCCTTTGTTTGAGTATGAAGTTTTTTGCAAATTTCTTTATGTTTGATTCTTAGTAAAAGATTTACACTAGCAATTCTATCAGCATCATATTGGAAACCGCATTTTTCGCATACAAACTCAGATTGACTTTTTCGATTCTTTTTAGAAATGTGTCCGCAACAAGGACACATTTGTGAAGTATATGCGGAGTGTGTTAAATGTACTCTAATTCCTCGGTTATGAGCTATACGAATGAATTTTTCCTTTAATCCAGTTAGTCTGAGAAATCTTACAAATCTATTGAGTTTCATTTTGTATCCAAAGAGATTAACATAAAATTTTCCATTGTTAAATAAATCTAAATCTTCAAGTACTATATCTGTATATCCAAGTTGTTTGAGTTTGTTTATAACATTTGCAATGAGAAACTCAATATACCACTCAATTCTTTTTGTATATTTTCTCAGTTTTCTCTTTTCATCTTTAGTCAGATTACGATATCCTTTTCTATCGATTTCTTCTAAAAACGAGAGGTATTCTTTGAGAAATCTTTTATCAAATTCAACGGAAAATCCGTTGGAGAATGTAAGAAACTTTTCAGATGTTAGATTTACATCGCATCCAACAAATTTTCCAAATTCATGAAATGTCAAATTTTCTTCGCTTACTACTACAAAAAAGAGTTTCTTACTATTTGTAGAATTTCTTCGGTCAATCAAAAAGATTTGCTTTTTTAAATTTCCAGTAAGTATTCTTTGAAAGTACTTTTTGCTTCTTTTGTTTTTAGGATTATCTTCTAAAAGCAGTGGAAGATAGATAGATTTAGATTTGAAAGCTAGTTTTAAAAAGTATTTGAAAAGTGAATTATCTTCATCTTTCACAATTTCGTAAGAGTAACCAGAAGCGGTTAATCTGAAGCTTCCAGAGGTAAATTGAATACGTTTGATTCTTTTTAGTATTCTCTGAATTTTGCTATTGACAATATTTATAACAAGCATCTTCTTTTTGAAAGAGAGATTTTGCCAAAATTCTTGCAACTCTTTGCTTATAAGTTTGGCTTCTACATGTGAAAAAGAAGTGTATTCTTGTAAGTTGGATAGTGATAATAAATACGATATTAATCTGCATAAAGGAGATTTCTTAAATTCAATAGAGATACGTTGACTTCTTTTTGAAATATTTAGTTTAGATTGAATGCGAATTTTCTTTTTCGCATTATTAATAAGTTGCTTGATGTGATTCAAATAGCAAGTCATAACATCGGAAAATAAAGTTTGAATAGTATGCGCTGGAAGAACTGAGTGTTTCCATTGTTTGTAATTACCAATAAATTGACTTTTCTTCTTTTTATTTTCCAAACATTCAACTAATTCATGAATTCGATTATACATAAATTCAGACATTTGGTTTTTCATACGTTTGACATCATCAAGTATTTGAAAAATGAATTGTTTTTTGTCTTTATTTGCATACTTTGAGGTTAACCTCAATGCTTTATGTACTTTTATCACATTTGAGCTCATGCTTTAGCTCCTCTTCGCAATATTGTAATTTCAGTCTCTTTTTTCTATTGCTATAAAGTCTCATTGCAAAAGAGTGAATAATTGAAATTAATTCTTGAAAGATTTCTTTTTCAGCAAGTTTTTCATCATCATACTTAGACTCGTTGATGACTACTATTTTAGTACCGTATGATTCAAAAACTTTTCTTAAAAATTCAAATCCAATACGAGATAGGCGATCTTTGTATGTAACAATTACTTTATCAACTTTGAATTGCTTGATTAACTCAAACATTTGCATAAACTGTTTTCGCTTTTCAAAGTCAATACCAGATCCGATATCTTTAAAAACTTTATGTACAGTTAACCCATTAGCTCTACAGTATTCCTCGCATTGCTTAACTTGACTCTCTAAACTGGTTTTTTGGCTATGAGTAGAAACTCTTGCATAAATCACATTCATTCTTTCCTTACATTTACCAGCAAGTTTCCAGACATCTTCATCATTATAATCGTATCTACCATTGTGCAACTTTCTGACTCTGATTTTTCCTTGTTTCACATAAAGCCAGAGAGTTGATCGACTAATCTGCAAAATTCTCATTACATCTGCAGCTTTCACAATTAGATACCTCCATTTTTATATGTTTTAAAATATTCATGTGTAATTAACGCAAATTCTTTTATTTGGAAATTCAAATATTTTAAAACTTGTTAAGTTAAAATCCGATTTATACTTTGCATGGAAGATAAAGCAAATTTCGGAAGGATTCTTGAAATTTGGTAGATTCTGGGGATTATTTACTCAGAAAATCAACACGTAGATGCCCTGTCTCCTTCTCGGTTCTCTTCTTTGCGAAGAGAACCTGCTACCGGACCGGGCTGCACTGTTTTTAAATTTATACGCCGTCTCTGAAATGTCAAGCGTTTTAAGCCACAATTTTTGCAACGTTTTTCGCTGGATTTCACGAAATCGAAACGTCTGGTTAACGGAAAACCTCACGTTACTCAGACAACCTTAGGTTAACAGATTGCAAGACCAACAAATTCAACGAGTTTTCCTAGATGTCTAACATGACGTGCCGAATAACATATTATGATCGCGATCCGGCTAAATATATTTAGGAACCGGACCGGGCTGCACTAGATAATACTCGTTGCACCTGCGTTTTTAAAAACGAGTGCAGCCTGACGTCAAAAAATCATTGGAGGTGTTTGCAAATGTTGGAGTTCTCACAAATCCCAACCAGATGTGAAAACCAATGCAAGCAATTGGATTGCAAGTGCGAAAACGTGATCTGCGTAAATAAGAATAGCTTATTCTATAGCTTTATCTATCAAACTTACGATTCCTTTAGCAAATTAAGCAATAATAGAAGATTCTCTCATTTGAGATATCTAAAGATATCTCAAACAAGAGAATCATACGTTCTATTGTTGATTATCTGCTTACTAATGATGCTTATGGGAATAAGTAATAACATCGATAGTTCATCGGAATTTGCAAATATTCGCATAAATGCAAATATTTGCAAATTCCTGGTTGATTTATCGTTTGATATCACTTGTGATTCTTATGTGAGAATTAAAAGAGATTTTGTTGATTTCATATCTAGAGATTACCTAACTATCGAAAATAGACAATTAGGTAATAAAGAATATAACTAATCAAAATTTGAGATAGAAATATCTTAAGTAAAAATAGAAAATATAGCGGATAGGACTACGTTATCCGCTATAACGAGTCATTACATATCCGATTTTGATTTCTCAAATTTTGATTAACCTATTGTAAACTCAAAAAGCAATGAGATTAACAAATCATCTTATCAAAACACAAAATGTGGTGAGTATATCTCTTTCTAGTATCGTTGCAATTTACTATCCTTATTGCAAATTAGCTTTCTTTTAAAATCACATAAAGAGAAAACACGTATTGCAGAAACACTAGTGAGTAATCGATGGTTAATCGATCTTGTAATCAAATCAATTGTTGCAATCAGAAAATTCACATAAAGTGAACAACACAAAGTATGATGCAATACTCGATGGATATCCTCGTACTCAAATCTGATTCCTTTTCGCTTTGCAATCGATCAGCTACATAAAAGCTTTTCGTTTAACGCATAAAGTGAAAGACACCAGATGTAGAAATTCGATTATCTTACATTTACGAAGAATTTGCTGATTTTGCATTTCGAGTTTAGGAAAACAGGTAGCGCATATTTGATTATCTTGCTAGATTAATCATACAATCAATCAAACGTGAGGGATTAATGAGTACGTTTGAATATCAGTCTGTTTGCAATATCGATTTGTATTCCGATGAACTGATTAAGGAATTGCAACAAACCTTACGAGAACAGTTTCCTCACATCAACTTTGAGTTGATTCAACGATTTGAGATTGTACGTAATCCCATCGGAATCAGTGTAAATATATATGGAATTGTAGATTCAAATACGCTAGAAGAAATTCAGGATACGATTAAACAAGTTGTAGCAAAATATGAGGGGGCATAAAAAGCCCCCTCATATTTTTACTCGCACTGTATCACGCAAATTAAGGAGGTATTTCGTTATGTTTTATGAGACTTTGGGGTTTTCGTTTAATATCAGAGGGTATCGATTACATGTTGGTGTAACTGATTCTACACGTAAGTCGATTTATGAGTATGCATGCGATGAATATGGAGTAAATTATCCCTACGAAACTTTACAAGATGTAACCGTTCAATTAGAGCAAAAAATCACTCGAAAATTTCGTCCGTATATTTTAAGCGATTTGGATGATTTTTTCGAGAAGTTTCCTGATTTTGCAAAGCAATTTCTCTACTCATATTACCTATATTTAAACTCTTGGATTGACGAAATTACTTTCTCTGACATTTTATTTGCAGGGTTTAATTTCCTAAAGCAATATCTCGAAACTTATTATTTACCAAATGTGAAACTAAAAATTCGTACTAATACTCGTGCAAAAGTTAAGATAAATGAGGAAGATAGTCTTTTATTGATTCAATATGCCTGGATGATGAAGTTATATGGTTTAATTTTTTACACTTCCAAAAAATTTTCACCAGGATTGCATACTAAAATAACAGAAACTTTACTAGAACCCTTACGAAAACATGGAGTTTTTGATAAACTTTTTGTGATCGTAAAACAAAGAGTATACGGTTCTAAGAAAAATAGAGAAAACATCTGGAAATTTTTATCGGAAGTAATGCTTAAAGACGAAGATTACGTAGTTTCTGAATTTTTCTACAACATTCTTTTTTACATTCTTCCTATTATGCATAAAAGTTATAATCCCATTGGTTTTGTAATTGACTTCTTGAGTCGTCAACTGTATTACCTATACACTGACGTATATCAAGTTTCGCTAACTTATTTAGAACTTGATGATTTTTATAAGGCAAATATTGACTATTGCCTAAAGGTTGCTTTCGATAAATATTTGATGTATATGATGCAGTATTTAGAAAAGACATATGGTATGAAAACCTCTGTATTTTACGAGCAATATAACTTTAACAAACCGTTTTTTGATACATTTGTAGCGCCATTAATAACTTATACGGTTGGTGAAACTGTTTCATTGCCGTTTACTAAAAAAGAAAGTGCAATTTTAGTACTTTATTACAGCGATTTTCTTAAACGCTTTGCCAAATTACAGTTAATTCCACGATTATTGACATCAAATGTAAAGCAACAATTGAAAAATCGTGTTAAATTAACCGGAATCAAAAATGTTTTAGATGAATTGTATGAGCATCCAAATAACCTATTTAAACGCTATACAAAAGAAACTCAGTATTGGCATAAATTTATCACAAATGTATGTAGATATACATACTTGGATCTCTTGAATCAAAAGTTAATTACAGTACGTGCTGAAGCTTTAGCCTACGAGCTTAAAATTTTCTATGATTTTCTACCTAGAGCAAAGCATTTATTGCCTCAAATTCGAAAGCAACTATTTAACATGAAACAAATTCAAAAACATCTCGTATAAAAGGAGGAATTCTTTTGCAAAATAAAAAACTAGATGAATATATGCAAGATTTGGATAATAGATTATCCGATATTGATGAAATGCTTTCAACAATTAAAAGTAATCTACAAACTTTGCAAAAACAGATTTTGTCAGATAAACGCGACACCAGCTATTATGCATATAAAAGTAAGAATGTAATGAATCAAAATGAAATGTACGTTGAGTTATTGAGAATTTTTGGACAGTTACAATCCACAGCAATATCAACACGTTTACAACAAATCAAGCTTTTATCGAAATTAGATACATCTGAGGATCAAGTCAAACTTGATCCTCGTATTTTAACTCAACTACAAAAAACGATTACAGTAATTGGAGGTGATGATGGCGAAGACTAGAAAACAATCTGAAGATTTATACGATGAAATAGTTGACTTATTACAATCCAAATCTTTGCCAGTTCGAAAAAAAGCTGAGGACGACGATATTTTAATTCCGACAAATTTGACAATATTTGACATTTACAGCGGAGGTGGTATAACTTTAGGGAAATTCCATTTGTTTTTAGCAAATCCTGGTGCAGGTAAATCTACTTTAGCATTACAATGCGTATCAGCAATTCAAAGAAAATATGAAGACGCAATAATTCTTATAATTGACACCGAAGCTGCAATGTCCCGTAAAAGATTTCAACAACTTGGTGTAAAACTTGATAAAGTATTATATTGCGATGCAGGTATTACACTCGAAAAGGTAATGGAATCTATTGAGGGAATCATTGCAATTAAACGTGAAAAAATTAAAAAGGATCCTTCTTATCTTAAAGTCCCAACTATTATCGTATGGGATTCTATTGCTCAAACACCAAGTGAAAAAGAATTAAAGACAAATGATATAAATCAAACACTAGGTTTGAATGCTAGAATTTTATCAGCTTTCTTTAGAACTATCACTGGTTATCTTGCACAATACAATATTACACTACTTGCAGTGAATCAGCTTAGAGAGAAACCAAAGCTTGGGCCTTTTGATGGTATAAACGAGATTAATTTACCTGGGCTTGAAAACAAATCAATACCTGGTGGTAAAGCACAAATATTTGCAGCATTCTCAGTTTTACTTATGAAACCGTATACTCAATTAAAACCTGATAAATCCGGAAGTTTTGGATTTCAAGGAGCAATTACCGAATGTAAATTTCTGAAGAACAAATACGTTGCACCATTTCATCCATTTTACATGGTTTTAGATTATGCAAATGGGTTTAGTGAATTTTGGACAAATTTCCTCTATTTGAGAGATGTATTAAAGGTAGTAGGAGCATCGGGTGGCTATTATTCTATGGAAGGGTATCCTAAAAAATTCCATTTGAAAAAAGCATATGAGTACTATCAAAACGATCCAAAATTCAAGGAAGTTTTTGATGAACATGTCGAAACGTTAAAAGAAGTATTACGTAAACAAATTGAAACTTCGAAAAATCTAGAAACTCAATTGCTTGAGGAGAATATTGATGACCGCGATACGAATAATTCGGAGACTACTTGAGTATATTGATTCAAGTCAAAAATTTGCAAAGCTACGATTAAAACTTGCTAAAAAAATTGCTGAACATTGCGATATTAAAGCATATGAAGATATCAATCAACTTTTATCTGAAATGAAAACTCTTGTTAAAAAACATAAACATAAAGTTGCCGAAAAATTAGCAACTGTTTTAAGTAAAGATGATGCTTTAATGCATTTAATTGAGACTTCAAATAGCAGGAAAATTCAGCTCTGTTCAGGTAAATTATGTGAAAAACTTACAAAGGCATATATTGCATATTTAG